>Ga0247784_1000066_pt1 | contig 38101 bp, 24 predicted proteins | sample UWRJL169409R5_FD_179909 | JGI IMG/M metagenome (GOLD analysis project Ga0247784, IMG submission 179909) | Plant litter microbial communities from Arlington Agricultural Research Station in Wisconsin, United States - UWRJ-L169-409R-5 | ecosystem: Environmental > Terrestrial > Plant litter >...
TCACCGTCCCGATTTTTCATAACGATCAGGGACGCAACGGCTACTGGGTGCCGCGTGATTCGGGCGTCGCAAAGACAGTCGAGGGCCCGGCAGACATGTATGCCTTCGACGCCTATCCTGGCGGCACTTGCACGGTGACCGGCACACCGACTCGCGATGTCGCGGCACCAGACTTTGGTTTTTATGGAATCGGGGGCGCGAAAGGCGGTGCCTCGGCGTCACCGAATACGCCGGGATTTGCAGCCGAATTCGGCGGCGGCTGGTTCGACTATTGGGGCTCGAACGGCGGCTACGAATGCAACGCCATCCAGCGCGGCAAGTATTACCAACGCGTGTTCTACGGCACGAATCTCGCGAACGGCATTTCCATTCAAAGCTTCTACATGGGCTACGGCGGCACCAGCTGGGGTTGGTTGCCCGGACCGGTTGTGTTCACGAGTTACGATTACGGCGCGGCGATCTCGGAAATTCGCGAGCTCCGCCCGAAAGCCGAGGAGCTCAAGCAACTCGGAGGTTTGATTGGCGCCGTGCCCGATCTCGCCGGCATGCTGCCCGCCGGCCCAGTCGAAATCACGTCACCGAACATTCAGGTTTATCACAACAAGAATCCCGAGACCGACGCACGCTTCCTGCTGGTCACCCATAAACCGTCGAACCAACAGACCGACGATTCGTTCACGATCACGGCCGATCTGCCGGATGGCCACTACACACTGACACAGATGCGCTTGAACGGTTTCGATGCGAAGTGGCTGGTCGCTGGTGTGAATCTCGGCGGTCAGCGACTCGTCTGGTCGACATCCGAGTTGCAAACTCACATTGCTCGCGACGGCGAAGATGTGGTGTTGCTGTATGGCCGGACCGGTGAGTCAGGCGCAACTGCTCTGCGTTACTCCAGTGAACCGCGTGTGACTGTGCTGGCGGGCAACGTTCGATCTTCATTCGATGCAAATCGTGGCGACTTGAAGCTCGAATACGCACACGGCGAATTGATCCGCATCAACGTGACCGGCGGCGGCCGCACACCGCTGACGCTGTTGATCGGCGACGAAAATGAAGGCACGAAGTTCTGGCGAACCGAATCGTCCGCGGGCGCAGTTCTAGTACGCGGCCCGGCGCTGGTACGCAAGGCGACGTCGCGCAGCGGGGTGCTGGCTCTCACCGGTGACACTCGCGAACAAACATCGCTCGAAGTGTGGGCACCCAAGAGCCTGCGTAGTGTGAGCTGGAACGGCACGCGAGTGGCGACGACTACAGGTGTCGGCAACACTCTTGCCGCACGCACCTCTCTTCCCGCCCCGGCTGCAATCACACTTCCGCAACTCACGCAGTGGCGCATGCAAGCGGGCACACCGGAAGCGGCCATCGACTTCGACGACTCCGCCTGGCAAACCATCGACAATCGACCCAACGCGACCATCACGGCGCGACCCGACGGTCAGCCGAATATGTCGATGGACGCCTATGGTTTTCACGAAGGCGATGTTTGGTATCGCGGTCGCTTCACTGGCGGCGCCAATGCGCAGCGAGTGAATGTTTACTACGGTGCCGGTGGAACGGGCATGGCGCAGGTGTTTCTAGACGGCGAGCTGGTCGGTCAACACGAGTTGCCCAGTGCCCTGCCGCGTCCGATCACCACCGGTGCTTTCCATATCGATCTGCCCGAAGCCGCGAGGAATCCGGGCGATCACACCCTCGCAGTCATGGTCCGTAACAACGGCCACAATTGGGATCTCGATGCCGACGACTTCCATAAAGAAGCCCGCGGCTTGATCTCGGTGTCGATCGAATCGCAGGCAGGATCGAGTTTCTCCGTGCCGATTCGCTGGAAGATACAGGGTCGCGAGGGCGGCGAAGACTTTGCGGACATGTTCCGCGGCGTGCCGAACAACGGCGGACAATTTGGCGAGCGCATGGGATGGCACTTGCCCGAGACCGACGACCGAGCCTGGAGTTCCGTGACGCTTCCTGCATCACCAGCGCCGGCAGGCACCAACTGGTATCGCACGAGCTTCGATCTCGCCGTACCCAAACAGCACGACGCCACGATTGGGATCGCATTCGGCGATACAACCAAGCCGCGTTCGCCGGTCAGCTATCGAGTGCTGATCTTCGTGAACGGCTGGCACATGGGTCAATTCATCGCGCACGTCGGTCCGCAGCGAGCGTTTCCGATTCCCGAAGGCATCCTCAATCATCGCGGGCGGAACACAGTCGCACTGGCGGTCACATCCGACGGCGCACCCGGCAACGCGCTTGAAGCAGTGAAGTTGGTCGTCATGCGCAACGTGCGCGGTGGCGTGCCGGTGCGGAGGGTCACTTCCGAAAAATCATCAGCACCAGCGAAATCACCACGCTGACAATCACCATCGTGGTGAGCGGGAAAAAGAAGCGGAAGCCCGGCCGGTCGATGAAAATATCGCCGGGCAGCCGCCCGAATGGCAGCTTCGACACCCACGGCCACGCGACACCGACCAGCGCGATGAGCAAGCCGAGGATGATGAGAGATCGTTGCATGTCACTTCGCTATGAACACATCGCGTCCGCCGACGACAGTGCGCACGACTTTGATATCGGCGATCTGCGCCGGCGGCGAGGTGAACAAATCTCGCGACAACACAGCGAAGTCGGCTAGAGCGCCAGCTTTCAACACGCCCACCTTCCCTTCCTGAAATCCCGCCCACGCGCTCTCGGCCGTGTACGCGCGCAAGGCTTCGGCCACCGTGATCTTTTCCTGCGGCTGCCATCCGTTCGGATTGAGATTGTCAGCGGTACGGCGAGTGACGGCGGCATAAATGCCGGTCAGCGGATCGAGCGTCGCGACCGGCCAGTCCGAACCGAACGTGACATGCGCACCCGCATCCAGCAAGGAACGAAATGCATACGTGCCTTTGAGCCGCTCGGCACCGATGCGTTTCTCCGCCCAACGACCGTCGTCGATGAGATGCGGCGGCTGCATGGACGCGACCACACCGAGCGGACCGAATCTCTTGATCGCGCCCGGCGTCAGATGCTGAGCATGCTCGATCCGGAAACGCCAATCTTTCTTCGGCCCGGCCTGCTCCACTTTCTGGTACGCATCGAGCAGCCAATCGTTGGCGCGATCGCCGATGGCGTGCACAGTCACGTGCAGGCCAGCTTGATTCGCAGCGACGATCCGGGATCGCAACAGCTCCGGCTCGGTTACGGTCAAACCGCTGGTGGTCGGCTCGTCCTGGTACGGCCGATGCAGCCACGCAGTGCTCGCACCCAGCGAGCCATCGACATAACCTTTGACGCCGCCCCAACGTAGCCAATCGTCGCCGGCGCCGTTGCGCTGCTTGAACTCGGCAGCTTGCTTCGCCTCGGCGAGTGGCACGAAGGCATAAATGCGTAAGCGCAGTTTGTTGCTGGCCCGCGCGCGTCGATACATCTCCAACACTCTGAAGTCTTCGTAGCCACCCATGTCGTGCACTTGGGTCAAACCACGGCTGACTGCATGCTCCATCGCTCGCTGCAGCGCTTGCTCCAGTTCCTCATCCGAGGGCGGCGGCATCACTTTCGTCACCAGCACCAGCGCCGCATCTTTCAGCACACCGGTCGGTCGCCCCTTGGCGTCGCGAACGATAGTTCCACCGGGTGGATCGGGTGTCTTCTCGTCGATGCCCGCGAGCTTCAGCACGACCGAATTCGCCAGCGCCATGTGGCCATCGAGCCGACTGACGAACACGGGCGTATTCGGCGTGTCCTGGTCGATCAAATCGCGCGTGGGCAATTGTCCGCCCCAGGTTTCGTGATCCCAGTTGCCCTCGATGATCCAACGCCCCTGCTTCGATCCGGCCGCGGCTTGAGCGATACGACGGGTGAATTCGGCTGGAGTCTTGGCATCGCGCAGATCGACTTGATCCAACCCCACTCCGCCGCTGACAAAATGCACGTGGTTGTCGATGAACCCCGGCACCACCGGCGCACTCTTCAGGTCGACCACTCGTGTCGATGAGGTCGCCAGCTTGCGAATGTCGGCCGAACTACCGATCGCAACGATGCTACCGCCGGCGATGGCGATCGCTTCAGCTTTGGGCTGCTTCGCGTCGCCTGTCCATACATTACCGTTGAGGTAAATGGCTTCGGGCGGCGGTGCCGCTACGGCTACACTCGATCCTTGCAGCAGCGCCAGCGCCAGCACGGCGAGCATTGCCCTGTCGATCAATGCCATCACGATCTCCTTCCGATGGTTCGATGCGTCCGCGATGAGAATGGATCGACAGGCGCATTGTCAATCGAGCCGAGCACGGCAACGTCGCGCGACGCGCGCTTCATTTTATTAATGAAACACATTGCACATATAAATGCATTGTGATTTGCTTGCCGGAACTACCACAGGCGCGGGCAATGAAGCTCAATCGACGCACCGTACTACAGGCGGCAGCCGCCTCGACATTGCTGAATTCTCCGCTCTCCCGTGCGGCGAGCAAAGAATCACCCTCCGACTCCACAAAGTACGTGCTCTGGTATGACAAGCCGGCGCAAGAGTGGGTGGAAGCGCTGCCGGTAGGCAACGGGCGCATCGGTGCGATGATCTTTGGCGGCGTCGGCAACGAGCGCCTGCAACTCAACGAAGACACATTGTGGGGCGGCGGTCCTTACGACCCGGCAAATCCCGAAGCACGCGAGGCGCTACCGGAAGTGCGGCGGCTGGTCTTCAACGGTGAATATGAAAAGGCGACCGATCTCGTCACCGCAAAGGTCATGGCCAAACCGCTGCGACAGATGTCGTATCAGTCGATCGGCGACTTGCGGCTAACGTCTCCAAACCTCCGTGACGGCGTCGAATATCGCCGCACGCTCGATCTCGACGGAGCGCTTGCGACAACGCGATTCAATAGCGATAGCGTCACCTATACACGCGAGGTCTTTGCGACCGCGCCCCACAACGTGCTGGTCGTTCGCATTCGTGCCAGCGAGCGTCGTCGTGTGAACCTCGACGTGAACTTTCATTGGCCGTTACCTTCCAAACCTTCGTCCGCACCCACTACTGCGCCCGCTAACCTGGTCATGCGCGTTCTGCCCGACGGCGATCTCATCATGCAGGGGCACAACACGGGCCAGAACGGCGTCGACGGCGCGCTGAAGTACGAGGCGCGAGCTCGATTCTTGGTCGGGGGCGGCAACAAGAGCGCCAACGACTCCACCGTCAGCGTTCGTGACGCCGACAACGTGACGATCCTGATCGCGATGGCCACCAGCTATCGCAACTATGATCGCGTCGACGGCGATCCGGGCGCGCTCAACGAGCAAAGCCTGAATCAAGCACAGCGGCACTCGTTCGATCAGCTGCTCCGCCGCCATCAATCCGACCATCGTCGTTTGTTTCGCCGCGTGTCCATCGATCTCGGCCATACGCCGGCGGCCGACAAGCCGACCGACGAGCGTGTTCGTAGTTCGACGACCAGCGACGATCCGGCGCTTGCCGCTCTCTACTATCAATACGGCCGCTATTTGTTGATCGCCAGCTCTCGCCCCGGTGCACAGCCCGCGAACCTGCAGGGATTGTGGAACGAATCGCTCAATCCACCCTGGGGTAGCAAGTACACCGTCAACATCAATACCGAGATGAACTACTGGCCCTCCGAGCCCACCGACCTCGGCGAATGCGTCGAACCTTTGATCGCGATGGTGAAAGATCTCTCCGTCACCGGCGCGAGAACCGCCAAGACGATGTACGGCGCACGTGGCTGGGTCGTTCATCACAACACCGATCTGTGGCGAGCGACGGCTCCCATCGACGGAGCAAAGTTCGGCATGTGGCCGACCGGCGGCGCCTGGCTGTGCCTGCATCTTTGGGATCGATACGACTACAACCGCGACGTTCGTTATCTCGAATCGGTGTATCCGCTGCTGAAATCCTGCGCCGAGTTTTTCCTGGATACGCTCGCGCCGCATCCGAACGGCCAGTGGCGCGTCACGAATCCGTCGATGTCGCCGGAAAACAATCATCGCTCCGAGATTTCCATCGCCGCCGGTCCGGCCATGGACAATCAAATCCTGCGCGACCTGTTCGCCAACACGGCCAGCGCGGCCAAAATTTTGAATCGCGATCCTGAGTTCGTGAAGCTGCTGGAGGAAACGCGCCGCGCGTTGCCGCCCGATCAAATCGGTGCGCAAGGCCAGTTGCAGGAGTGGCTGGAAGACTGGGACGCCACGGCGACCGATATCCACCATCGTCACGTCTCTCATTTATATGGCGTGTATCCATCCGGACAGATCAGCGTCGATTACACGCCGAAGTTGGCACAAGCTGCCCGCCGCACCTTGGACATTCGCGGCGACGATGCCACCGGCTGGGGCCTCGGCTGGCGCTTGAATCTTTGGGCCCGGCTGCGAGACGGCGAGCGCGCTCATCGCATTCTCAAGCTGCTGCTCGGTCCGGAGCGCACCTATCCCAACTTGTTTGACGCGCATCCGCCGTTTCAGATCGACGGCAACTTCGGCGGCACCAGCGGTATCACCGAATTGCTGCTGCAAAGCCTGAAGACACCGCAAGGCGACGATGAGATCTGGTTGTTACCTGCTCTGCCCAGCGCCTGGCCGCAAGGTCACATCACGGGATTGCGCGCTCGCGGCGGTTTGAAAGCGAATCTCAGCTGGAAGAATGGTTCTCTGGCGGAATGCCGCCTCGCTGCGGATCGCGACGGCAAATGGATTGTGCGCTCAGGCGAATCGTCCTTGCCGCTGGAGATCAAAGCCGGACGCTCGAAGACGGTTCGACTGCGCGACGGCAAGCTCGTCGCTTCCTAGAATCCAGGTGTGCACGCACAAGCGCGGGCCTATACCCTGGAGCATATGAATGCATTGGCCAATCTCGACTCAACTGGAGCAGCGCTAAAGGCCTGGCTGATCGACCATGCGTATCCGTTGTGGTGGTCGTTGGGGACAGATCGGCGGGAAGGCGGTGTTCATGAACGGCTCCACCAAGACGGAACGCCGACCGGAGAAGCTCGCCGTTCACGCCTCCATCCACGACAGATATACGCCTTTGCTCTAGCGCGCTCGTTGGGCTGGAACGGCCCCTCCGATACGGTGGTCCGTCATGCACTGTCGTTTTATCAAAAGCACTATTGCAGACAGGATGGCCTGTTTTCGCCATCGGTGGACAGCAATGAGCCCACGCTAGTTTATGACCAAGCATTCGCGCTGCTTGGTCTCGCATCGGCGTGCAAGGTAATGTCCGACCGGAGTTTGCAAAACCAAGCGCGTCGGTTAGTCGCAACGCTGCGCGAACGGTTCGGACACAGTGAAGGCGGATTCAAAGAAACATTCGCCGATCTAGCGCTCCTGCTTGCCAATTCCCACATGCACTTGTTGGAAGCAGCGCTGGCATGGATCGACATCGATCCATCTGGCCCCTGGTTCGACTTAGCCAGGGATATGGCGAACCTAGCCGCGACTCGCTTCGTCGATCCATCCACGAGATTCGTACTGGAGTTCTTCGACAGCGATTGGCAGCCGATCGAAGATCCGTCGACTCAGCGAGTCGAGCCGGGTCATCAGTTCGAGTGGGCCTGGTTATTACTTCGCTGGAGCGTTCGCAGCGGCGATATCGACAGTCGAACGCTGGCGTTGCGCCTGATCGATTTGGCCGAGAGACACGGCGTCGATCGCACGCGCCACGTTGCAATCAACGCACTTTCCCCCAACGCAATCGTACGCGACGCGAACGCACGCCTCTGGCCGCAAACCGAGCGCATCAAGGCAAACGCGCTCGCGGCTGAGCTGACTGGCGAAAGCAGGTATTTGATCGCAGCCTGCGAAGCCGCCAACACGCTCACTCGATATCTGGACGTGCCACTGCGAGGACTGTGGAGAGATACCATGAACGCCGACGGCGAATTCGTCGACGAACCGGCGCCGGCGAGCTCGATGTATCACATCGTCGGCGCCATCGTGCAGCTGGTGACGCCGTCGGTTACTTGCCCTTCTTGATGCGGACGATGCTCAGCGAGTTCGCCGGCGCTGTATAGGCAAACGACGCGGCGACTCCAATCGAGCTCGTCTTCGGCTTGATCAGGTGTCCTGCGCTGTAATCGTTCGTGTCGTCCGGCTGGCCGGACAGCACGATCAGCTCGGCCTTGGAAGCCAGTCGATTCGCGCCGTCGAGTTGGATTTTCAGCGCCTTCGCCTGGTCGCCCCCGTTCACGACCTTCAGAATGACTTCGCCGCTTGCGGTATCGCGCACGCTGGAAATCGCGAGCCGCTGCGAATCGGCGCTCAGCGAGCTCGACAAGTAACGGTCGCCACCATGATGGCCGAACAACTTTTGCACTTCGTAGCTCACGGTCGGGAACACACCGCCGGTGCCGTTGAAATAAATCAGGTTGGGATTCCAGTTCGTCATCCCTTCGCGGCCCAACAGCGGCGCATACGACGCCATCAGGACCACATCGGCATTGCGCTCCAGGCTGGTGAGATGTGCAGCTTCCGCCAACGCTGCACGCAACGTGGTACGACGCTTCTCGTCGTGAGCCGCGTACTCGCCCAGGTAAACCTTGGACTTGGTGCGATCGTAAGTGTCGTAGCGATTGAGGTTGTCCCAGAACCATTGCGGCGACACGTAGTAGTGCTCGTCAACGATGGGAATCGAGAATTCATTGGCGATCTTCCAACCCTGGTCGAAATCGTCGCCGCTGTGGAACGGCCCGACCGTGCCGATCACGGTGATTTCCGGATGCTTGGCCTTTACCGCGTCATAGATCATCTCGAAGCGCTTCTGGAACAGAAACGTGATGTGATCTTCGTTGCCGACGCCGAGATACTTGAGATTGAACGGTTCGGGATGACCGGCTGCGGCTCGTACCGCGCCCCATTTCGATGTGGCCGGGCCGTTGGCATACTCGATGAGATCGAGCACCTCCTGGATGTAATCCTCCATGCTCTCAAGCGGCAACCCACGCTGGCCGGTGCCGCCTTGATGATCGGAGTTCTGGCAGCACACGCCAGCGGGCACGACCGGCAACGGCTTCGCGCCGATGTCCTCGGCGAACTGGAAAAATTCGAAGTAGCCCAGGCCGACCGTCTGGTGATAGCCCCACAGATTCGCTTGCTGTCGCCGCTGCTCGATGGGGCCGACGGTGTCCTGCCAGCGATACATGTTTCCTAAACCATTACCGTGCACGATGCAGCCGCCAGGAAAGCGCAGGAATCTAGGCTTGAGATCGGCAATCGTCTGTGCCAGATCCGCACGCAATCCGTTCGGCCGCCCGCGGAATGTTTTCTGCGGAAACAGCGACACTTCGTCGAACGCCAATCCACCCAACGCGGTTGCCAGGAAGACCAATCTGGCTTGGGGCTCGCTACGGCTGGGAGTGAACGTCGCAGTGAGTCGCTGCCACTCTCGATCTGCAATACCGAACTTGGTCTCCGCCAGCACTTCGCCATTCGGTGTTTCGAGGCGCACGACCAGAGGCAGTGCACCCTCGGCCTTGCGTGCGTCCCAGCGCTTGCCGACATACAACTGGCGAGTGAAGAACGCTAGGTTGTAATGCTCGCCGGATTGCACCGAGATGCCGTCCTGAAAACCGGCATTCAACATCTTGACGCCCTCGCCCGCAGGCTCCTGCACTTCGAGCGTCGCGTAGTTAGGATTCTTCGGATGCAGCGGCCACGCTTGCTCGACTCGCATGCTGCCTTTGGCGCCGCCGAGCGGCGTCACCGTCCAAAATGACAGGTTGTTCCAGGTCGGCTGCTCGGTGGCACGAAACTCGAACGAACGATTCTGGATCAGCTCCGCGTACAGACCGCCGTCGCCCGCATGATTGAGATCTTCGAAGAACACGCCCATCAAATCCGCGCTGATCGGCTTGCCCGGCTCGCCGACATTCACACGCAACGTGATCGGATCGGTGTCCGCCACCGCGCCAACACTCAGCGCGCACAGTGCTGCAAACAAACCAACTCGGGAGACACGAGGTAATGACATAGTTCTATCTCGGAATCGAGTGCCGATCACTGACCGAACGCGTATGGCCCGATTATCGTGCCGACAAAGCCGCCGGCCTTGTGCGTGCTCAAGAATGTGACATCGAAGCCGGACTTCAGCGTCTCGGTCTTCGCGCCAACGCGATACACGAAGGACGCCGTGCCGCCGTCCAGATTCAACGTCAGCGTCGCCGAGTCACTTGCTAGAGGCGCCGATGCAATCAGCGTCTCGCCGCCGTTGTTTTGGCGAGCGAACAGGGACACAACAGACTTACCTTCGATTCTTGTCAGGCCAAAGAACAGCCAGGCGTTGTCGTTCTGAATGGCAGCGAGGCCTGCGCGATCGCCATTCTTTTCCGGCTGGTAGGTGAGCGTGGTAGATACCGTGGCGATGTGGTGCTGCTGTCGGCGGCCGATAAAGCCGGGGACACCTTTCACGTCGCCGAGAGCCGCCGATGAATTCAGTATCAACGCTCCGCCTTGCAGGCTATAGATCGGCTGACGCGGCGTGCGAATGCCGATCCACGCCAACGACAACTTGTCACCGTCGAACTCTTCGACATAGGAAAAGTCACCGCTGGTCGGGTTCGCCGGCCGCGACTGCGCCGCCAGCTTCGGCTTTGGCGCGACGAACGGAATGCGCTTGCCGGGTTCCAGAATCGTCGGCCAATCGTTCGACCAGCTGACCGGCAGCAGAAACGTTTCGCGACCGATGTTGTAAAGATCCGGGCCGTACGGCCGTGTCGCCAGGAAGGTCGCCCACCAGTCGCCGTTCTGCGTCTGGACGAGCTTCGCGTGACCCGCCGACGTGATGGGATTCGACCGCTTCGGATCCAGGTCTCGCTGACTCAGAATCGGATTGTGTTGGTACGGCACGAACGGCCCACGCACGCTCTTGGAACGGAACACGACTTGCGAATGATTGTCTGCGGTGCCGCCTTCCGCTGCGATCAAGTAGTGATACGCGCCGCGCTTGAGCAGGTGCGGCCCTTCGATCCACACCGGCTTCTTGGAGATATCGACGCCGCCGTTCACGATCTGCGTGCGCTCGCCCACCAGGCGCAGTTGTTTGTAGTCGAACTCCTGGACCCAGATGGCCCGATGACCGTCGTAGCGTGGCGGCTCGTTGGGTGCGCCGTTGTTCACGATGTAGGCCTTATCGCCCTCCCAGAAAATGGAAGGGTCGATGCCTTCGAACTCGAACCAGGTCGGATCGGACCATGGACCGCGCACATCCTTGGCCGTGATGACAAAGTTGCCGCGACAGTCGACACAAGTGTTCACGATGTAGAACAGACCATCGTGATAGGAAATATCTGGCGCGAACACGCCGCGAGATACAGTGAGCCCGTCGAAGTTCAGTTGAGCCGGACGGTCGATCGCGTTGGCGACCTGTGTCCAGCTCACCAGGTCCTTGGAATGAAATATCGGCAGGCCGGGAAAGTGTGTGAACGACGAATTGACCAGGTAATAGTCCTCGCCGACCCGCAGCACCGAAGGATCGGGGTAGTAACCCGACAGCACTGGGTTGACGTACTCGCCCGCACCGGGCCGAACGGCTTCCTGGGATTTTCCTTCATACGTGAAGCGCTCGAAGCGCGGCGCCGCCGACACGTGCAGGGAGAACGCAAATAACAAAGTAACGATCAGGCGTTTCACTGGTCTCAACCCCTCTTGGGCGCAGATTCGAAAGCCGCGGCGATTGCCTCACGCAATGGCTTGGGCCGATAGTTGTCGTCGTACGGTGTGGGACGTTGCGGCGTCTGGTCGGCGCGCTTGCTGAAATTCTGCAGCCAGCTGAATTTATCGACCATGCCCCAGCACAGCACTTGATCCAGCTGTTTATAAGACAGCATCAAATCCAGATATCCCTTCCCGATGGCAGCGACCTGCGCATCGCGTCTGGTCGGATCGCCCGGCAGATCCTTGTCGTTGACGTCGAACTCGGTGATCAACAGTTTGTAACCCATGGCCACGACTTCATCGAGGAACGTCCGCCATGGTTGGTGCTGAGTGTCCTGAATGCCGCCCACGTTGCCGATGTGACTTTGCACGCCCAAGGCATCCACCGGTACTTGCTTGGCCTTGAACTGCTCCAGCAATTTCAGCACGCCGTTACGATGCTGTTCGTTACCCGCTTCCCACGACATGTAATCGTTGTAGACCAATTGAGCTTTGGGTGCATACGTGCGGGCTGCTTCGAACGCGATGCGCAGCGCATCGAATCCAAGCACTTTGGTGAACGGCGTGTCGCGGAGCTGCCCGCTTTTCGGAGCCACAGTTTCGTTCACGACGTCCCACGAATGAATCTGAGTGCCGTAATGAGTACAGACGCGCTGGATGTAATCGCGCAGGAACTGTTCGGCGGCAGGCGCGGACAGCGAGCCCACGTGATCGAGCAACCACTTCGGCGTGTACTCGACACGATTCCACAGCAGCGTGTGGCCTCGCATCTTGAGGTTGTTGTCCTTCGCGAACTGCGCGATGCGGTCACCACGTTCGAAGTCATACGTGCCGGACTGGGCTGCGATCACGTAACTCTTCAGCTCGTTCTCGGGCACGATGACCGCGCATTCTCGTTTCAGGATGTCGAGATAACCGGCGTCGTCGAAGGAGGCCGAGAGCGTGCCGGGCTTGCCCGCGCCGACGGATGAGCCGAACAGGACGCCCTTCTCGGCAGCAATGGATTTGAGCGAGCGCTGAGCTCCGGCTGCCCACGCCGGCAACCCTGGACTCAACATCGAAACGACACTCGCGCCTAGCGCGCCCGCAACGAATTCGCGGCGCGAAGCACCACTGTCCTTCTGCATTCTCACTTCCCCCACGTAAAGCGCGTCCCGTCTTTGCCATCCGGTACCGGACCCGGACTATCGGCGATCAAAGCGGCTTGGTCGATGCGCAGATAACGATGCGTCTTCAGCGACATCAGCGTGACCTCACCCGTCAACGTCTCGATCCACTGAAATATTTGCCCATCGTCTTTGTTTGCCGGCGCGAGCTCGGCTTGACCACGCTCACGCACAGTGAGCATCGATTGACCTCGCTGCAGACTCACCCGCCCCAACCCGCGATCGACAATCACAAACGATGCATTGAGGATAGCCGGAGCCGTGCCGGCGACGAGCGGCTTGAACGTCACCTCTTGACCATACGGAATCGGCTGCCGGCCCCGAGGACGCGGCTCGTCGATAGTGACGGAATCGAAATCGGCGTAACCACCTTCTCGTCCCGCGGGGTTGAACGCAAACATCGCGTATCGAACGCCTTGGAAGGTGATCAATTGATACGCCGTGACAAACTCATCGCCCAATCGCGTGAACTCGACGCCGTCGGTCGAATAACTCAGGAACTGCCGCTCGCTGAAGAAATCGCACTCGGCTCGCAGCCACACCCGCTTGGCATGCACGAGCTTGCTGCGCATCTCGCTGAGCTTTCCATTCAGCTGCTCGTCGAAGCGCGTCACATACAAGGCATCTGCTTTGCGCTCAACCCCGATCCAGCCGTAAGGACGAGTGAGTAACGCCAGACCTGCCGCGTCGCCGGGCTCCAATCCATCCGTATCGAGCGCGACGGTCGCAGTCGATCTCGGCCCCATCGCACGTTGCGTCAGCGTGTTGCGAGCGGCCAGCAAATCCGGTGCGGCCATGCTGTGCAATCTCAAAAAACCCGGGCGCTCGGTGAGCGACCACTTGTCCTTCACCGGCACGTGATTCCATTGCCACACCGGCTGCAACTGCTTTGCAGAGAAATCATCGCTGCGTTGATACGGAGCGTGTGGAACGCTGCTCGTGCCCGTGGTGGGCTTCTCCCAAGTGCGCGGTGTTCGAGTGAGGTTGCCGGGCAATCCGAAATACGGCCAGCCATCTTTCCAGGTGATCGGCGACAGCCCCGTCAGGCGACCAATCGAATTGGCGTCATACATCGAGAATCCCCACCACTCGCCCGCCGGCGTTTGCACAACGCCACCTTGATGCAGCGAGCCCCAGCCGCGCAGCTTTGGATTTGGTGGAACGATCTCGAACGGCGGTTGCTTGCCATTGGCGCGATAACCTTTGACCAGGCCAAAATCTTCGTCGACGCTGATGGCGCGATTCACTTCCCACGGGCCAGTGACAGAATCCGCACGCGCGGCCGGCATCCGCATGCCGTTCCATTCGGCGCTGATGATGAAATACTTCTTGTCGAACTTATAAAAGTGCAGTCCCTCGCCCATGCCCGCATCCTTGGCGATGATGACGCGCTCGGTGCCCGGGACAATATCCGTCAGCTCCTTGTTGAGCTCGGCGAGACGGATCTCCTGATATCCATACACGGCGTAGATCTTGCCGTCGTCATCGAACAGCACCGATAGATCGTACAGCGCACGGCGCATGCTCTCGTGCTGCCACGGTCCTCGCGGATCGCGCGCCGAGTAATGCTGGGTCGTGTGGCGGTTGACGTTGCTGAAGATATGAAACGTTCCGTCGTGATAACGAAACGCCGGTGCCCAGATGCCCTGGCCATAAATGGCCTGGCCGTCTTCCAAACGAAACGCCGGCCCCAGATCCAGCGTCTGCGCCGCGTAGGACAGGAACGTCCAGTTCACCAGATCTTTGGAATGCAGCACCGGCAATCCCGGCATGCTGTGCATGGTGGTGCCGGTCAGATAGAAATCGTCGCCGACCCGGATCAAGTCGGGATCGGAGAACTCGTCGTAGAACAGCGGATTGCTGAACGTGCCGTCGCCATTGTCGGCGGTCCAGGTCTCGGCCGATGGCGGACCCGAGCTCGGAACCCGAGGGCCATCGTTCGGCGCGGCTGCCCAAGCTGACGCCGCTGTCAGAATCAGCGCAGCACTTTTTAGATACATCGTTTGCCTCGGCGGCCGCTCGATCAGTGGCCGTCATTACTCAGACAAACGCGAGATGTACCATGAAAGCGCGTGCCGGTGCAGCCCGTGCCCGCAAAAAAAGCTTCGGGCCGATTCAACCGGGGCGGCCGACGCGCCGCCCCGGCACCAGGACGACTACATACGCAGCACGATCTTGCCAACGAAATTTCCCGAGGCCAGCAACTCCAGCGCTTCCGGATATTGCGCGAACGGATAAACGCGTTCGATCACCGGACTCAGCTGATGCTTGGTCATGAACGCGCTCATCTGCAGGTACTCGGCACGCGAGCCGACGAATACGCCATAGGCTTGTGCCGATCGTTCGAGCAATCCCCAGGACGAGATGTTCCCGTCGTAACCCGACAGGCCGCCGACGATGGCGAGCTTGCCTTCGTCCGCGAGGCTCTTGGTCGACTCTTCGAGCGTGCTCTTGCCGCCGATGTCGACGACCAGGTCGGCGCCGTGACCGTTCGTGAGTTGCACGACTCGCTCCGACCACACCGGTTCGCGTTTGTAGTTGATGCCCGCCTCTGCGCCGAGTCCCTTCGCACGCTGCAGCTTGTCGTCCGAGCTGCTCGTGACAATCACGCGCGCTCCGGAAGCAATCGCGAATTGCAAAGCAAACGTCGAAACACCACCCGTGCCCTGCACGAGCACTACGTCGCCGGCACGCACTCCGCCGTGTCGAGCAACAGCGTTCCATGCGGTCAATCCCGCAGTCGGCAACGTTGCTGCTTGCTCATACGTCCAGCCTTCCGGAATCGGCGCGACCGCTTTGGTATCGAGCGCGATGTAATCGGCGAGCAAGCCGTCCGCTTGCCAGCCGTGACTGCCTTCCAACATCGAACGCTTATACGGACCGTCGGCCCAATCGTTGAAATACATGCCGACGACGCGATCGCCGATGCTCACATCCTTCACCAGCTTGCCGATGGCGACGACTTCCCCCGCCGCATCGGAAGCAGGAACGCGACCTGCGCGACCCGGATCGCTACTTGGCTTCAATCGACTCAACTCGCCGTTGTTCAAGCTGACGGCATGCACGCGCACGATCACTTGTTGATCGCTCGGCTTCGGCACAGGCGCATCGACGACCTTCCAACGAAAGCCACCCGTGTCGATCGGGTCGAGAACGACCTTGCGCGCGGTGGCCGGTAATTTCGCGTTGCCTGCCATCGCGGAGACCCCGCAAAGCATCGCCAGGAACACCAAAGCAACTGCCAATCTTTTCTTCATGAATTCACCATTTGCAAATGACGATCGAACGAAGCTTCGACCGCCGAACGTCCGTTACCGATGATGTTCCGCCCCCACGTGTAGCCGTACACGTCTTCATAGTCGTACCCCGAGAGCCGCTCGCGCATCGCGCGTACGTCGCTCGTCTTCATAGGCACGTAGTTGGGATAGCTGTACATGAAGGCGACGTGCCGCCGGTCCGTGGCAACTTGCAACGCGTCGCCGGGAAACAGCACAGAGCGACGCCCCGGTGCATGCCAGAGCAACGCTGTGCTGCCAGGGAAATGGCCGCCGCAGCGAATCAGCGTTACATCCTTCGAGAGCCGATAAACATCGCCGCTCCAGAAATGCACGTTGCGCGACGAGCGACGGATCCAGTCGCGATCCGACTCGTGCAGTAAGATCGGCACGCCGCCGAAAGCGTCGCTCCATTCCACCATCGAGGAATAAAAGTGCGGATGGGAGATGACGATGTGATTCAAGCCGCCGCCTGCCTGCAGCTGGGAGATCGCCGGTTCGGTGACGAGGCTGACACACTCCCACAGCACAATGCCGTCGCTCGTTGGCAGGACGACTGCGCGCTGGGGAATTGCAAAGTCGCCGCGAATGCCGATACCGAGCAGGCCGTCGTCGTCTTCGATTCGAAGCTGAAACCGCTCGGTCAACGCGGCATGGGTGGTCCACGCCTGGCCGCGCCAGCCGACGTATTGGCGATCGTCTTCGCAGATCGAGCAATGGCTCGGCGGTTCGAGGGTGGGCGCGTGCTGGGTGCCGCACGTCTCACAGATATAGCAAGGCATGGCATCTCCCGGCGAGGCAACATCTCCGACAATCCGGGGCCTCTGGAATGGACGCCAAGGCTAGTCGTAATCTAGTCCCACGATAGGGCCAGTTTCGCCGGAATTCATGAAGCCAGTATTTTCGTTCGACGTGGTGCTGCCGTCCCGCGGCCAGGGGACGGTCAAGCAGTCGCTGTATGAGCAGTTGCGAAGTGCGATCCTGGATGGACGCATCGCGCCCGGCACGAAGCTGCCTGCCACGCGAACAGTGGCGACCGGCCTTCGTGTCGCGCGCAACACGGTCCTCGCTGCTTACGAGTTGTTGATCGCCGAGGGCTACGTTCTGCCGCGTCCTGGAGCGAAAGCAGTCGTGGCCGATGTCACTGCGCGACGGTCGCGATCTACGCGGCGTCCGCCGGCAGCGGTCGCGAATCGACGCATGAATCCGCTTTGGCTCGCGCCGGAGCTTCAACGTGAGAAGCGGCGAACACTGCCGGAGCGTTGCTTTCGACTCGGCACGCCCGAGTATCGATTCTTCCCGCACGACACGTGGCGACGCTTGTCGGCCCGAGCATTGCGAGCCTGGGCAAAGCGCCCATTTACTTATTCGCCATCGGAGGGAATCACCGAACTGCGTGAAGCCATCGCTCATCACGTCGCCTTCGCTCGCGCCGTTGCATGCACGGCCGACGACGTGATGGTCACATCGGGAGCCCAACAAGCGTTCGATATGCTGGCGCGCTTGTTGGTGGTGCCAGGGCGCACCAAGGTTGCCGTCGAGAATCCGGGCTATCCGCCACTGCGATCTGCGTTCATCGCGGCCGGCGCGCAGGTTGTTCCGATTGGGTTGGACGACGAGGGAATGCGTGTTGCGGATCTACCCGATGACGTGAATGTCATCAGCGTCACGCCTTCTCATCAATCGCCGACCGGGGCGGTGTTGTCGTTGCAGCGTCGTACGGAACTGCTCGACTTCGCGCGACGACGTGGCGCAGTGGTGATCGAAGACGACTACGACGGCGAGTTTCGTTACGGCGGTCGTCCACTCGACGCCCTACAGATGATGGACCGCGACGGTTCGGTGTTCTATGTCGGCACGTTCTCCAAGAGTTTGTTTCCAGCGCTGCGCAAAGGATTCATCGTCGCCCCACCGTGGGCGCACACCGCACTCATCAACATCAAGTACTCCGCCGATGCGCACAGCGACGTGGTCACTCAATCGATGCTGGCTGCCTTCATTCGCGACGGGCACCTCGCCCGCTACGTTCGACGGATGACAGATATCTACGGAGCGCGATGGGAATTGCTGCTTCAGGAGCTCGGGCGACTGGACACTTGGTTACAACCCATTCCATGCGAGGCCGGACTGCATCTCGCTGCACGAATTCGCAACCCGGCGCAGGCGGCAGCCATCGTTGCACTCGCCAAACAGCACCTGCCAGGAACGCAATCGACGGTGGAATATTCGGCCTCGGCGCTCGGGCAGCCGGCCCTGGCGATCGGTTATGGTGTCGCGGACACGGACGACATCGCGGCGGGATTCAAGAGTTTTCGCCGCGCACTCGCATTGGCGAAGCTCAAAGGCTGACGCTATCAACTGGCCCCACAGAATGCGCAATATCTGGCTCCCCCATGCGTCCAAGCGAGAGGTAGCCTAGCGGCTCGTTCATTGCTTCGAGGGTTCACGCTTGCGCAAATCTTTGCTCGCGATGGTGACATTGTTCGCCGGCTTCGGCGCTCACGCCGATGCCGTGGTGACAACCTTGCTCACCAAGGATCTGATTGTCCGGCCGGATCAAGAGATCTCCATGCTCACGGTCGAATACGCACCGGGCGAATCGTCCCCCAAACATCGCCACTACGGGCAAGTCATGGTCTATGTTCTGGAAGGAACATTGCGCATGCAGGTCGAAGGTCAGGAACTGGTGACACTGACGCGCGGCCAGACCTTCTACGAAAACCCAGACGACGTGCACGCGGTCTCCGCGAACGCGAGCAAGACCGAGCGTGCCAAGTTTCTGGTCTTCAAAGTGCAAAGCAAGCAGCCAAAGTAAACGCTGCGGACGCCGCTGGGCTGGCTCGCGTGGATGTTTCTCAGCGCAGGCGGCGTCCGATCGACAGCCCGAACAGGTACGGATCGAGCACCAGCGCATCGCTCGCCCTGCCCTGGAGCTTGAGCGACGAATCCAGATCTATCCAGCGCGCGTCGATGTTCACAAACCATAGCGAGCCGATGTTCATATCGACGCCGGCAGCCACAGCGGCACCGGTGGCATTGTCGATGTCGAGATTGCGCCCCGCGAGCGGTCCTTTGGTTTGTTCGCTGCCAATGCTCGCGTGCCCAAGGCCGACGCCGGCATAAGCACGCATACGCCCGGCGGCGTCCGAAACGTGATATTGCACAGTCGCAGTCATTGGAATCATCTCGAAGCTGCCGACGCGAGCGCCGTCGGCATCGTGCAGCTCGTTCGATCGCGGGAATGCGGCAAACAGCTCCAGCGCCCAGTGCCTGGAGAATAAATAAGTGGCGCCGAGCGAGAACCCGGCGTCGCCGTCGACTTCGAACTCGCTGTTGCCGTCGGGCTTGGGATGCACGGGGTGGATTCCGATGCGTGCGATCCAATGGCGCGGCACGTCGTTATCGGCTCGCGCTGAATTCGCAAGTGCGAGACCGATCAGAACAGCAATGAGCCATTTCTGCCGTTTCATGGCGGTCTCCTGCGGCGACGGAAGCGTTGTTATAAATAGCGCCGCTCCGCGCCGCCTTCCGTGCCTCCACTGAAACGGCTGCGGTAAACCGCAACTTATCGTATGACAGAGCAATCCGCGGCGGGCTTGGGCTCCACTCGCGAAGTCATGATCGCAGCGGCGAATGTGGCCATCTTGTCGTTCTCGTGCGCAACGCCCGGTGCGATCAAACAACTCCACTGCAGCTTCAACTTGGCGTTCTTCGCCGCCTCGCGCGCCTGCGCGTAGAAATTTTGACCTCGTGCGAATCGATACGCGCCCTGTTTGTCGGCCTCGGGCTGATGCGGCAGGCTCGGATGCGCCGGATCGATATCCGCATCACCGAGCAACAACATTAGCGGCGAAGAAAACGCGCGAACGAAATCGAAATGACCACCGGGCGCACCGGCGACACCGAAAGGCCAGCGAACGCCTTCGGTTGCGAACATGTACGAACCCGCATTCGCCGAAATCGCACCTTGCATTCGCGGCCCCAGACCCAGCATCGCGTATCGATGCACGAATTGCGCACCGGCCGAGTGACCGAACAGCCAATACCTGGCCGACGTCAGTCCTTCGACCTCACGCATGGCATCGAAGATCGGCTCGATGGCGGAGTAACTCCACTGCGTGCGCGGTTGCTCTTTGCCGTCGTCGCTAAACACGCCGCCGAAGTTATAACCGTTGGCGCCGGGGAACGCCTTCGAGGTGAACTCCGGCACGACAACGACAAAGCCGTGCTCGCGCGCAGTGGCAACCCACTCGCTCAAGTATCGATCCGCATCGCGTTTCACACCGTGCATGACGAACACGATGGGTGCAGTCGACGGCGTGCCTTCGGGCCGCAGGTACCAGACCGGCAAGGCCGGTCCGGTCCAGCGGTCGAAGATGAAACGCTTCGCGCCGGGAATGCCCGGAGCGTCCTGAATGACCGGCGCCGATGCTACGGACTTGCCCTCCGCTGCCGGAGTCTCCGACGGCGAAGCACAACCGATCATCGTCGTACACAAAGCGCCTAAGCCGCTCAGCGCACGCACCACCCAACTCGAAGCATTCATACCGATCGACTCCCATCAGAACGAGGTGCGCAGCTGCACGTAGAACTCGCGACCCTTGAGCGAATGATAGTCGGGCCGATAACCCAACGACTCGTCCACCAGCGGCGGCGCTTCGTCCAACACGTTGTTGGCACCGACACGCACGCTCAACGAATCGAGCGGCTGCACTTTGATGCGATACTCAGCGTACAGGTTCACGCGCCAATCTTCCTGCACCTCCCAATACTCGGGAACGCCGTCGGCATTCAAATCCAGGTCCGCGTTCGGATCGAGGAACATCGACACGTAACGTGCGGACAAACCGGCGCCGTAAGATCCTTTGCGCCACGTCAGAGTCGCCGACCCGCGCCACCGCGGATTGCCACCGAGCTCGACACGATCCACCTGCAGCTCGTCGAACTGACCGGCGAATACCGGATCGGCCGCGACTGCTGCCAGCAAATCGTTGCGCACGACATCGAGTGTCTGCAGATACATCGCTTCGATCTCGACGTTGAACTTGCCGACGACGCCTGCGTTGAAGCCCGCAGCAATGCCGAAGTCGAAACCGTCTGCAGTCTGCTTGTCGAGGTTGATGTACGGATCGTTCACGAACAACACCTGGCCGGCAGCGACGCGCTGATCGTTCGGATGAGTGGCGTTCCAAGCAGCGAACGCTGCGATATCGTCAGCCGTTGGGGCGGCGCGAATTACATTCGGATTGGAGCCACCCTGCCGACGCAACAGGAAATCGAGCGCCAACGCTTCCTGCACACCGAACGCACCGATGACGTTCTCCTGCTCGAAACGCCAGTAGTCGACACTCACGCGGAAATCGTCGAGCCAGTCTTTGTCGATCACTTTGTCCAGTTGCAGGTTCACGCCGGCAACGATGGTCTCGGTGTCCTCGTTCTCCAGGTTCGGATTGGACTGGCGCACCGACGCCATGTACGCATCGCCGTTCGACACCGGGTCACCGGTGACATCGGCACGCAGGAAATCTTCGTTGCCGAGATCCAGGCGCGACACGTCGCCACGATTCAGCTGCACCAGGTTCGGCACACGGAACCCCTGGCTGTAAGCGGCACGCAAGTTCAGGAACTCGACCGGGAACCACGACAGCGCGATCTTCGGCTTCACCGCGCCGTCGCTGAGATCTTCGAAGTACTCGCCGCGCGCTGCGATCTGCAACGTCACATCGTTCACCCAAGTGCCCTCGCCTCGATTCAACGGCACCAACGTTTCCGCGAACAGCGAGTAAACATTGCGATAGGCCGACGAATCCCGCGTCGGGCTCACACCTACCACGTCGGAGATGCCGGAAACATTGTCGGTTGAGAAAATGATCGTGCCGTCCAGCCGCGGATCGCGATCCTCTTCGTATCCTTCGCCACGCCATTCACCGCCGACTGCGAAGCCGACCGGGCCGGCCCACAAGTCGAACGCATTGGCATTGGACATGCGGAAGTCGGCGGTGGTGAGATCGGTCGAACCGACGTTGGTCGTCGGGATGCGCACGCGATCCCACTGCGCCTGCGTGTTTGCGTTCGGACCGCCGAAAGGATTGATCGCATCCGACGTCGAGCGCGACAGCTCCTGTCGCAGCAGCGTCTTCGAAATGTGATTGCTTTCGGTGTCGCTGGTTTCGTTGGCGCTGTTGGTCAGCGCGCCTTCCCATTCCCAATCGCCGAACGAGCCGCGCAATCCAGCCATGACGCGATAGGTTTCGGTCTCGGTGTCGATGAAACGCGGGCCGAGATCCGTCGGACGCCAGTTTTGAATCAATACATCGCGACCCGCCGCGGGCACGTCGGTTGCGTTCAATCCCGGGAGGCGATTCGGATTGCCGGCCACGCCGAACGGATTCCAATAATTCGAAGCCGGCACGATCAGGAACGCGAGGCCCGAATCGAGCGGCTGGGCTGCGCGATTCGAATCGGTCGTCGCACGGTAGTACAGCAACTCGCCGAAGCCTTGCAGATTGTCGGTGAAATCGTGCTCGCTGAACACGTAAGCGTTGTAGCGCTGCGCCTCCGGAATCAACTGCCGGCCTTTGGCAGTGATCGGATCGTTGGCGATGTTCACGCCTTCGTTGAGCGAGTTGTTCGGTTGATTGGCCGCGAAGTCATAACGCAACGCCGGGTCAAGGCTGCCGTCGTCGATGCCCATGCACCCTTCGGCGCGTTGGCCGATCTGCGCGCGAGTGCCCGCGAACGAACACGGCTGGATGTGAAATTCGCCAGCCGCCGCCGTTATTGCCGCCGTGCCCTGACGCACGCGCTGCCCAACGAACACGCCGAGATTGTTGAGCGCTCCGACCTGGAACTGGCCGAACGGCGAGGAGGTCGATGTGTTACGAAAGTCGGTCGTCTGGCTCGCATACGGCGAACCGCCAAGATAGGCACGCTTGTCGACGGAGTTGAACTGTTGGCCCAGCTCGCTGGAGTACAGTCCACTGCGATCGAAGTACGAACCAGTGAGCAGCACGCGCGTACGACCTTCGTTGAATTTCAATCCCTGCGCGATATCGACCGATGTTTCATGCTCGCCGGTGCCTTCGAGGCTGCTGTAACGACCAGTGATACTACTGCGGTCGAAATCGGCATCCATGATCGTGTTGAGCACGCCGGCCGTAGCGTCCGAGCCGTACAGCGCAGATGCGCCGTCGCGTAGCACTTCAACGCGCTCGATGCCGGCAGCAGGAAACGCGTTGACATTGGTAACCTGGCGCGGCGTCGAACCGATATCTTGATTTGCGCCGTGCGCAGCGATGCGTCGGCCGTTCAACAACACCAGCGTGTTGCCGGTACCGAGGCCACGCAAGTTTACCGTCGCGATATCGCCACGTGCGTCGTTCGGACCGTCGGCAGCACCGTTGATCTCGAACGCACCTGCCTGAGCGACGTTCTCCAGCAATTCACCCGTTGTCGTCGCTCCAAACGCGGCTAGCTTTTCGGCATCCAGCACGGAAACCGCAATCGCGCCGGTATCGGAAGCGCCGCGGATGTTCGAGCCAGTGACGATGACCTCTTCCAACGCCGGGCTGTCCGACGGGGTGCTCGATGTTTCCTGCGCCCAGGCGGCAGTCGTGCCGGCCATGTGAATCAATGCGCTCAGCATCGCAGCCGAGCGAATCTTGTCTTTTGTATGCATAGGTACCCCCACTCCAAGTATCGGTTTTTACTTTGCTTCAGTTACGGCGGCCGTCGGGCTGTTCAGCGCCGAGTCGAGCGCACCCGTATCGAGCGCGCCTTCCCAGCGCGCCACTACGATCGTCGCGACGGCATTGCCGATGAAATTGGTCAGCGCCCGGCATTCGGACATGAAGCGGTCGATGCCGAGGATCAGCGTCATGCCGGCGACCGGCACCGACGGCGTCACCGCCAACGTCGCTGCAAGTGTGATGAATCCCGCGCCAGTGACGCCGGCTGCGCCCTTCGAGCTCAGCGCCGCGACGAGCAGCAACAAGAGCTGCTCGCCCAGAGACAAATCGACGCCGGTTGCCTGCGCGATGAACAGCGCGGCGAGCGTCATGTAGATGTTTGTGCCATCGAGGTTGAACGAGTATCCCGTGGGCACGACCAGGCCGACGACGGCCTTGCCGCATCCCGCCGCTTCCAGCTTCTTGATCAGGCTAGGCAACGCCGATTCGGACGAGCTGGTGCCAAGAACGAGCAGCAACTCGGCGCGCAAATAGGAAATCAAACGCAGAATCGAGAATCCGTTCACACGTGCGATCGCACCGAGCACGATCAAGACAAACAACGCCGACGTCGCATAGAACGTCGCCACCAGCACGGCAAGATTCGCGATCACGCCGATCCCGTACTTGCCGATGGTGAATGCGAACGCGCCGAGTGCACCGATGGGTGCCGCTTTCATCAGCACGCTCACCAACCGAAAGAACACTTCGCTCGCGCTCTCCAGCAATGCAACGACCGGCTTGGCAGGTGCTCCAACCAGCGAAATGCTGATACCGAACATGATCGCGACGAACAGCACGGGCAACAGCTCGCCGCCGGTGAGCGCGCTCAGGAACGTCGTCGGGATGATGGCCATCAAGAAACCGACGATGGTTTGTTCGTGCGCCTTGTTGGCATACGTCGCGACCGCCCCGGCATCGAGCGAGCCGGGATCGATGTTCATGTCGGCACCGGGCTGCACGACATTGGCCACGATCAAGCCAACGATGAGCGCGAACGTGGAAACAACCAGGAAATAGCCGAACGCCTTGAGCGCGACACTACGCAGCGACGTCAGACTCGACATGCCGGCAATGCCCGAAGCCACGGTGATGAAAATCACCGGTGCGATGATCATTTTCACCAGCGCGATGAATGCGTCGCCGAGCGGCTTCAGGGCAACGCCGGTGCTGGGATAGAAATGGCCGATCAAGCCGCCGATGGCGATGGCCGCGATCACCTGCGCGTACAGGCTGCGATAGGCAGGCACACGTCGCGGCGTCGCAGGCGCGACCGCCTCGGCTTCGATCACAGAACGCATTCATCCCCCGCCATTCGTCATTGTTGGAAAACGGAACGAATGGTGCGAGCAGGCGCCCCAAACGCGCAACTGAACCGCTGATGCGCGCTATCTGATTATTTACATTGGAAAAACAGCCGAATCGACGGATATTTCTGTGCGGCTTCCTGCACACCCGGAGCGAAGCCTGTGCGAAGATCCGCCAAACTTAACTTCGGACCGACTGTTTCGACCCAGACCATGATCGTTAGCGACGATACGGGCCGGCTGTGGCGACGGGTGCTGCTGGTAGCAGCCATGTCGCTATTGGCAGCGTTGATCGGAGCTGAAATCAGTGCGCGCCTGGCTCGCCAGAACATCGTGAGCCGCGTGAACACGGACGCCGCGTTACGAGCCGCGATGTTAAGTAACGAGCTGGAACGACATCGCTCGTTGCCGTTCGTGCTGGCCGACGATGCAGACGTGCGCACAGCGCTGCGCACTGCCAACACGCCGGCCGAGAACGAGCAAACATTCCGCGTGCTGAGCGAACGTTTCGAGCGCTTCGCTCAGCACGTCGGCGCGGCCACGGTTTATTTGATCGATACGTCCGGACGCACCCTGGCGGCCAGCAACTGGCGCACGGAAACCAGTTTCGTCGGCACCAACTATTCGTTTCGTCCCTACTTTCGCGGCGCCATGAAAAGCGGCAGCGACGAGCTGTTCACGCTCGGCACCGTCAGTCGTATCCCCGGCCTGTATCTGGCCCGACGCATCGACGAGTCGCCTGGCGCGAGGCCGCTCGGAGTCATCGTCGTCAAAGTCGAGTTCTACGCCCTCGAGGCGCAGTGGCGCAGCTCCGGCGACGGTGCGTATGTCACGGACGAACGCGGTGTCGTGCTCATCACCAACCAGCCGAAGTGGCGCTTCACTACGACACGTCCGCTGAGCAGGGAAGATCAAGCGGCATTGTCCAGCCCTCAGCAACTCGGCCTGGATCAGCCCGTGCCCGCATTTCCGGAAACGCCAGGGTTCTGGTTGATCGCGGCCGATTACGCTGCGGGCAAACCCGGTTGGAACGTACACGTGCTGCGCGATGCAAGACAGGAACTTCGAGCAGCTCGCTGGAGTGGCGCTGCCATCGGCGGATTCGGTGGCGCGTTGCTGACGATTGCAATCATCGCCGCTCGCATGTGGCGCACGCGCGAAAAAAACATGGCTGCTCGCCGTGAAGCCGCGCGTCAGGAACTGGAAGTCCAGGTCAACTTACGCACGCGTGAGTTGAAAGAAACCAACCAGCGGTTGATCCAGGAAGTCGACGAGCGCACTCGCGCCGAAGCGAGCTTGCACACGCTGCAAGACGAGCTGGTGCAAGCAAACAAGCTCGCAGTGCTTGGCCAGATTTCTGCCGGCGTCGCGCACGAGATCAATCAACCGGTCGCGGCGATTCGCTCTTACGTCGACAACGCCCGCGCATTCCTGGAGCGCTCGCAACCGTCGCGAGCGGCCTCGAATCTCACGGCCATCGCCTCGCTGACCGAACGCATCGGCGCGATCACCCAGGAATTGCTGACGTTCTCCCGTAAGAGCAGCGGCACGCCTCAGCGAGTGCGCGTCGACGATGCGATTGCTGGCGCGTTGTTGCTCATGCGAACTCGGTTCCGGGCCCTTGGGATCAAACATGCACGCACGGGCGAATCGGCGATGCTGTACGTCATCGCCGAGCGCGCTCGTCTCGAACAGGTGCTGGTGAATCTGCTGCAAAACGCAGCCGACGCTCTCGACGGGGGGGCCGAACCGAGAGTCGTCATCGACCTTCGCGCCAGTACGACGGAAGTGTCCATCACAATTACAGACAACGGCCCGGGCATTGCCCCGCAAACGTTGCAAGCTTTGTTCACGCCGTTCGCGACCAGCAAGCCGAACGGATTGGGACTCGGCCTCGTCATCTCGCGCGACATCGTCGCCGAGTTCGGCGGCCGGCTGGAACATGTCGAGCAGGCGCAGGCAGGCGCCAGTTTTGTTCTCACATTGAGGCGTGCGGATGACTGAAATTCCCGAGACTCGCGGCATCGTCGCGTTCATCGACGACGACCCGGATGTGCGAGCAGCGAACACACAGACGCTGGAGCTCGCGGGATTCGAAGTGCGCGTGTTTGCCGACGCGCAGCCGGCGCTGGCCGAACTGGATGAGAACTTCCGCGGCGTCGTGATCAGCGACATTCGCATGCCGGGCACCGACGGTCGCACGTTATTTCAAGAACTGAAACGCCGCGACGCCGATCTGCCGGTGATCCTGATCACGGGTCATGGCGACATTCAACAGGCTGTCGAGCTGTTGCGCGCCGGTGCCTATGACTTCATTGCCAAGCCGTTCGCCGCCGAGCGATTGGTGTCGAGCGTGCATCGAGCCCTCGAACAAAGAACACTGGTGCTGGAGAACCGGCGTCTGCGAGAAGCGGCGCGTCGCGCCGACGACGAGTTACCGCTGATCGGCAATAGCCCCGTGATGGCGGGACTACGTGCGAGCTTGCGACAACTCGCAGACGCCGATGTGGATGTATTGATCGAGGGCGAGACTGGCGTCGGCAAGGAAGTGGCGGCACGGGCGCTGCATGCGTGGAGCAAACGTCGCAATCGCGTCTTCGCCGTGCTCAACTGCGCCGCCCTGCCCGACAGCTTGCTGGAGCATGAGCTGTTCGGTCACGAGGCCGCGGCGTTTCAAGGCGCGAATCGTCGACGCATCGGTCGCATCGAAGCCTCGGACGGCGGCACCTTGTTCATGGACGACATCGAATCGATGCCGCTGTCGTTACAAACTCGCCTGGTGCGGGTGTTGGAAGATCGCGCAGTGATTCCGCTGGGCGCTAATACACCTCGTGCGGTGGATTTCCGAGTCGTCGCCGCGGCGAAAGTCGATCTAGGAGAAATGGCCGCACGAGACGTGTTCCGTAAGGATCTCTATTTTCGACTCAACGTCGTCCGGCTGCGCATTCCTCCACTGCGCGAACGTCGTGCGGACATTGTGCCGCTGTTCGGTCACTTTCTCGCCGCCGCAGCCGAGCGCTTTCGCAGAACGCCGCCCGCGATGAGCAAGAGCATCAAGTCACGACTGTTCGAACACGACTGGCCAGGCAACGTGCGCGAGCTACGCAACTTCGCCGATCGCGTCGTGCTGAGAATGCCAGACGCGGGCGATGGCGAAGCGGAGACGCCGGAGAGCCTGCCGCAGCGAGTGGAACGTTACGAAGCGAGCCTGATTCGCGATGCGCTCCGCTCCACCGACGGCGATGTGCGCGCCACATTGGATAGGCTCGCTATTCCCCGCAAAACGTTCTACGACAAGATTGCGCGTCACGGCATCGATCTCGATTCGTTCCGCAAATGAGCTCGCCTGCGGTTCAGTGCGAGCGATCCTGGCCCGGCGGCCAGCAAACATTGTCGAACGTGTCGATGACCTGCCAGGTCAGGCGCACTTCGTCGTCGGCATCCTGTTCCGCATCGTCCCGCAGATCCCGCCAGACGATTTCGGCCTGGCCGTAAGGTAGCAGCGAGATCCGCCAGCCTTGCGGCCACATGCCCGTTTCAGTGCTATGCGAGTCGTCCCTGGGGAGGTCGTCCTCGTCGGCATCCGCTGCAATGGTCATGTCGTGCCCGCCCTTTTATATGTGAGAATCGCACTAGCAAGCATCCACTTTCCTGGCAGCGCGCAAATCCGGGGAGGTACCGAAACGGCGCGTGGATGTTCCTAGTCGGCTCATGCAAACTTAAGCAGCGGTGAGCCGAGGAGACGAAACCAGCTATGTCATTAAATACGCAACTGCTGGCCGACCTAGTCGAATTCGCCCCCGACGCCATGCTGATCGTCGACGCTTCGGGCACCGTGCTGTACGCGAATCAACGCGTCACCGATCTGTTCGGCTGCCGGCGCGAAGAAATCGTCAATCAAAGCGTCGACCTGCTGTTGCCCGAGCGCTTTCGCGCCCGCCATGCCAGTCACCGCCGGCATTTTTCGGAAGATCGCCGCACTCGCCCGATGGGCGTCGGGCTCGACCTGCTCGGCCGGCGCTGGGACGGCACCGAATTTCCGGTCGAAATCAGCTTGAGCCCGCTGCGAGACGGCCTGGCCGCCGCGGCTATTCGCGATGTAACGGATCGCAAACGCGTCGAACACGAGCTGATCCAGGCGCGCGAGTTGGCCGATAGCGCACGCGACGAAGCGGATCGCGCAAACTTGAGCAAGAGCCGCTTCCTGGCCACGGCCAGTCACGACCTGCGCCAGCCGCTGCAGGCGCTCTCGATGTTGCACGGAACACTGCGACGCATGGACGCCTCCTCCGTGGTTCAAGAGGCCTTGTCGCAGCAGGGTCTTGCCATCGACGCAATGAAGCGCTTGTTGAACGCGCTGCTCGATATCAGCAAGCTCGAATCGGGGGCGGTCAAGCCGCAACCTTGCGTATTTCCGCTGAAGAAACTGTTCGAGCAGCTGCGGACGGAATTCGTCGCCGCCGCCGACGTGAAGGGGCTGACGCTCGAAGTGGAAGATACGACGATCTTCACCCGCACCGACCCGACACTGGTTGAACAGTTGCTGCGCAATCTGCTGTCGAATGCGATCAAGTACACCCGCACCGGCCTGGTCGAGCTGCGAGCGAGTGCGACACCCACCGGCGTGCGCGTTGAAGTGCGCGACACCGGCGTCGGCATTCCGGAAGATCAGCTGAACCTCATTTTCGAGGAGTTCTTTCAGGTCGGCGTGGCGAGAAACACGACGCGCGAAGGTTATGGATTGGGCCTCGCCATCGTGCAACGAATCGCCAAGCTGCTGGGATTCCGTGTCGAAGTGAAATCGCAGGTCGGCAAGGGCTCGACGTTCGCGCTGGAGCTGCCGCAAACCTCGGGGAATGTCGCTTACGGACGCACGGAGGCGTGCGACTCCAGCACACCGGCGGGCAAACCCATGCAATCGGGAAAAATCCTGGTCACGGAAGACGAGCCTGCCGTGCTGCGCGCGACTCGTTTGTTACTGGAGCTGGAAGGCTACCAGGTCATTCCCGCTGCCAATCGGGAAGAAGCGCTGGAACACGCGCGCGAGCATCCAAACATCGATCTGCTGGTGAGCGACTATCACCTCAAGGAAGATCAAACCGGGCTCGATGTGATCATCGCGGTGCGCGAACTGGTGACGCGAAACGTTCCCGCGATCCTGGTTACCGGCGACACCTCGACCGCGATTAGAAAGCTGCCGCGAGACGCGAGCCTGCGCCTGGCAAGCAAGCCCATCGACGCGGACGAGCTGTTGAATTTGATTCACGAGCTCCTGGATAGCGGCGCCGCCAGCTGATCAACGTGCGCAGGTCCCTGGCGCGTTGCCGACCAGCAAACGATATTCCGTCACCGAATGAAACGTCTCGCCCGGCCGTAGCATGGTCGACGGAAACGTCGGCTGATTCGGGCTGTCGGGATAATGTTGAGTTTCCAGTGCGATGCCCGCGCCGCGCTCCAGCGGTCGGCCACGCGAGTCTTTGAGCGATCCATCGAACCCATTGGCGGTAAAGACCTGAACTCCAGGCTCGGTGGTACGAACCTCCAATGTTCGTCCCGACGCGGGTTCTTCGACGCGAGCCGCCAATGCGAGTGCGCCAACTGCGGGCTTGTCGAGCACGAAGTTGTGATCGAAACCGCGAGCAATGCGAATCTGCGGATGATCCGCATCGACTCGATCCGCGAGTCGCACCGGCGTGCGTAAATCTAATGGCGTGCCCGTCACCTCTTCGACAGTGCCGACAGGCAGCTTGCGCTCGTCAATCGGTGTGTAGCGACTCGCGAACACTTGCGCGCGATGTTCGAACACGGTGCCGCTGCCTGCCAGATTGAAGTAAACGTGATGACTGGTATTGAGCACGGTCGGCTGGTCGGTCGTGCCTCGATATTCGATGCGCAGCACGTTGTCCGCCGTCAACGTGAATGTGACTTGCATCGAAACATTGCCGGGAAAACCGTTCTCGCCGTCGAAGCTATAGTCGTGTAACACGACACCGGCGCTGCCCGTCCCTTTGAACGGCGCGGCGCCCCAACGGCGCGCACCGTATCCACCCGGGCCGCCATGCGACGCAATTCCCTGAGCATTACTTTTCAGGTCGTAACGATGGCCGTCCAGCACGAAGCCGCCGCCGGAAATGCGATTGGCATAACGCCCAAGCAGGCTGCTGAAGTTGGCGCGATTCTCGTGCGCGCTCAGGTCCGACAACGACAGCACGACGTTCTCGCACTTGCCGTTGCGATCGGGTGCGCGCAGCTCGTTGATAATGCCACCGTAGCTCAGAATCCGAACGCTCACGCCGCGGGCGTTCGCCAAAGTGAACGCATCGATCGATTCACCTTTCGACGTCGTGCCGAACTGTGCGCTGGACACTTCCGCCGCGCCGACAGCAGTGCATGCGGCGAGCAACAGTCCCGCCGAAAATGAAATCTTCGTCAGCTTCACCGGCCCGCCCGCCTCGACATGCAATAAAGCGCCGGATGATAGCGCGCCACGCGCGCTTGTCGCAGAATGCGCCGTCGATTACAGCCTTAAAGTACATCGCATGAATCCAATCGCTCGTTCGCTCGTGTCCGTTCTCGGACTGCTGGCTCTGTTCTCCAACGCCTCCGCCGCCGATTCCACCGCCGCCCCTGAACGTCAAAAAGCGCTCGACACCATGAAGCGCGCGACCACGTTCATGGTGAACAAGGTTGCTTACAAGGGCGGTTATGTCTGGACCTATCTGCCCGACCTGTCGCGTCGCTGGGGCGAAATGGAAGCGCGCGAAACGATGATCTGGCTGCAGCCTCCGGGCACGTCGAGCATGGGGCACGTGTTCCTTGATGCGTATCACGCGACCGGCGACGAGTACTACTACCAGGCCGCCGAGCAAGTGGCCTCGGCGTTGATCTGGGGCCAGCATCCGAGCGGCGGCTGGAATTACGTCGTCGACTTCGGCGGCGATCGCTCGCTGAAGGATTGGTACAGCACGGTCGGCCGCAACGCCTGGCGTCTGGAAGAATTCCAGCACTATTACGGCAACGCGACCTTCGACGACGAAGTGACCGCGGACGCGGCGAAATTCCTGCTCCGTATCTATGTCGAGAAGCACGACCCGCGCTACAAGCCAGCGCTCGATAAAGCGATTCAGTTCGTGCTCGACAGCCAGTATCCGATCGGCGGCTGGCCGCAGCGCTATCCGATCAGCGAGGAATTCTCCAAGCACGGGCGGCCCGACTACAGCTCGTTCCTGACCTTCAACGACGATGTCTCGGCGCAGAACATATATTTCCTGACGCTGTGTTACGAAGTGCTTGGCGAAGAGCGCCTGCTCGATGCCATCACTCGCGGCATGAACTTCTTCCTGACCGCACAACAAGGTCCGCCGCAGCCGGGTTGGTCGTTGCAATATTCGCTGGATGTTCGTCCGGCCGCGGCGCGTACCTATGAGCCGCTGTCGCTGGCGACGCATACGACGGCTACCAACATTGCTCACATGATTTCGTTCTACGAGCTCACCGGCGATTCGAAATACATCGCACGCGTTCCCGACGCGCTGAATTGGCTGGAATCCAAAGTCGTGAAGCGCCCCGCCGCTGGTGACAAAGACCAACGCCCGACGCTGCCAACGTTCATCGAGCTCGGCACCGACAAGGCCATCTACGTTCATCGTCGCGGATCGAACGTGGTGAACGGCGAGTACTATGTCGATTACAACGCGAGCGGCACAATCGGCCATTACTCTTCCACTCGCCGCATCGACATTGCCGGCCTGCGCAAGCGCTATGAAGCGGTAAAGACCAAGTCCTCGCAGGAGCTGCTGAAGAAATCACCGCTCGCCCCGGGCGCGGGCGCCACCGAGCTGCCGCGCTTCTTTGCAACTGTCTATGAACCGCTGCCGGCGGGCGACATCAAGGAATTGGCGAACACCGCAGTCACGGCGCTCAACAGCACAGGCTATTGGCCCTCGCCGCTGAAGATGACTAGCCGTCCGTATCGTGGCGACGGCTCGAAGGACGTGGCCAAGGGCGATTTCTCTGCCGCTCAAGTCGGCGACGAGAGCGACACATCGCCTTTCCCGGATCCGAAACCCGTCGTCGGCATCTCGACCGCCGAATATATGAAGCAGATGAACGTGCTGATCGAGTCTTTGGAGAAATAAACGTCCTACCCGAGAATCTGCTCGATCAGAGACTCGGGTAGATTCCAGGCGCGCAGCGTGCTCACATCGGCCGCTGCGTTGCCTTGAATAGCGCTTGGCGTGCGAGAGAACCGTGGCGCCGGCGCAGGTTGAACGATGCCGGCATGATCTACGAACGTTCCTCGCGCAACGTTATGTGGATGATTGATCGCTTCGCTCATCGACAGAATGGGCGCGAAGCATGCATCGGTGTTCTCCAGCAGCTCGCACCAATGCGCCTGCGTCTGGCTTGCAAAGACCTGCTCGAACCGCGCACGCATCGCCGGCCAACAGTCGCGATCGTTTTGCTTGGGGAACTCAGTCGCCGGAATCTGCAGCTTGTCCAGTAACTCGGCGAAGAACTGCGGCTCCAGCGCGCCAATGCAAATCCATTTGTCGTCGGCGCATCGGTAGGTGTCGTAGAACGGAGCGCCGCCATCGAGCAGGTTGGCGCGCCTGTGTTCTTGCCAGCCTCCGTTGCCCCGCATAGAAAACATCATGCTCATCAACGACGCGGCACCGTCCGTCATCGCGCAGTCGACGATTTGACCACCGCCCGTCGCGCGAGCATTCAACAACGCCGCAAGTACCCCCATGGCGAGATACAACGCACCTCCGCCGAAATCTCCGACCAGATTGAGCGGTGCCATCGGCTTGTTCGAATCGCCGACTGCGTGGAGCGCTCCGGACAACGCGATGTAATTGATGTCGTGGCCCGCGGCGCCGGCGTTCGGCCCATGTTGTCCCCAACCGGTCATGCGTCCGTAGACCAGCTTGGGATTTGCTTTGAGCAGCGCATCGGGGCCGAGCCCGAGTTGTTCCATCACGCCGGGACGGAATCCTTCGAGCAATATATCGGCGCTCTTGCTCAGCGCCCGGCTCGCTTCGACGCCGACGGTTTGTTTCAAATCCAGCGATAACCCGATACGCCCGCGGGACAGCACCGAGTCGAATGGCTGAACTGCGGTTCTGGGTCGCGAGATGCGAACGACTTGTGCGCCGAGGTCGGCCAGCAGCATTCCGCAAAACGGGACCGGGCCCAGGCCGGCGAACTCCAGCACACGTACGCCACTCAGTGGGCCCGTCGGCGAGGTCGGTGAATCTGTCACGTTCATACGGCCCGTGAATATTGCGTTCGAAACTCTTAGTCTATGAGCACGGCAACGATGGGAGAAGGACCATGGGCGAAGCATACATCGTGGCAGCGGTGCGCACGGCAGGCGGCCGTCGTAACGGCAAACTGGCGGGCTGGCATCCGGCGGACATGGCCGGCGAGGTGCTGAACGCAGCGGTCGATCGTACTGGCATCGATCCTCGCGCCGTCGAAGATGTGATTCTGGGTTGCGTCAGCCAGGTGGGCGAACAGAGCTTTCACATTGGCCGCAATGCAGTTCTCGCCTCAAAGTTGCCGGACAGCGTGCCGGCGGTGTCGATCGATCGTCAATGCGGCTCGTCGCAACAAGCCGTGCAGTTCGCGGCGCAAGCAGTGATGTCGGGCACGCAAGATGTGGTGATTGCTGCCGGCGTCGAAAGCATGACCCGTGTGCCGATGGGCTCGCCCACTGCCCTGGCGCTCAAAGCGGGCCTGGGTTCGCCATGGAGCGATCGCATCCGCCAGCGTTATGGCGTCGAGCAGTTCAGTCAATTCGTCGGCGCGCAAATGATTGCCGAGAAATACGGGTTCAATCGCGAGCAACTCGACGAGTACGCGCTGCGCAGCCATCAACGCGCAGCCGCCGCGATTCATGCAGGCGCGTTCGCACGAGAGATCGTGCCGCTGCAACTTGCTGATGGCATGCACACGGTCGATGAAGGTGTGCGTTTCGACGCGAGCATACAGGCTATCAGCTCGGTGAAGTTGCTGCAGGAAGGCGGCGTGTTGAGCGCTGCGAATTCGAGCCAGATCTGCGACGGTGCCGCTGCAGTGCTCGTGGTCAACGAACGCGGCTTGAAAACCCATCGCTTACAGCCGTTGGCGAGAATTCACAACCTCACCGTCACCGCCGGCGATCCTGTGATCATGTTGGAAGAACCGATACCGGCCACGCGACGAGCGCTGGAGCGCGTGGGCCTGCGTATCGGCGACATCGATTTGTATGAAGTCAATGAAGCGTTCGCGTCGGTGCCGCTGGCTTGGCTGCAAGCCATCAGTGCCGACCCGGCACGACTCAACGTCAACGGCGGAGGGATCGCACTCGGCCATCCGCTCGGCGCCACGGGCGCCAAACTCATGGCAACGCTGGTGCATGCCTTGCGAGCCCGCGGCAAGCGTTACGGATTGCAAACAATGTGCGAAGGCGGCGGGATTGCAAATGTGACGATTGTCGAGGCGCTCTAGCGAGCCGCCATGACTTTTACTCGGCCTGGCCGAAGATGAAGAACGCTGGTTGCTTCCACCAACGCACCTCGCTCGGCGTAGGCGTCGCCGTCGATACGAATGCGCGTGGCCGGTGACAGCCGCAGCCCTTGCAAGGAAAGCTCCGCTTCGACATTCGGCGGCACCTCGATGTCCAGCAGTTCCGGCCCTTGCTTCGTATAGTTCACCTTCACCGCGCCTCGAATTGTTGGCAACGTAGCTTTGAACCATGCGAGATCGCCAGGCTTCGGCGCGATACGGATCTGACTCGCACCCGGTTGGATGACCTCGATGCCGACGACGTGACGTGGAATCACGTTCGCCGGCGCCGTGCCCCACGCGTGACTGAAGGTCGTATTCGGCTTGATCGCGGGGTCCCACGCCTCCATCGCAATCGTGGCGTGCAGATCGTCCATCATGTGCAACCAGGAGAACTGCTCTCGGCTGGTCATCAAAGCAATCGCCGCTCGATCCTGGCCTGCGTTGAATAGCGCGTCGAGCAGGAACTGCGCACCGTACACACTCATTCGCATGCCTTGGCTGGCCAGTAGCTTTCCCGCGCTTTCGCGCAGTTCCGCTGGCGTAATGCCCGCTGCTAGCGGATATGCCGTTGCATGCTGAGCGCTGTGATCCGTTTCCAAACCGTCGCGATAGCTGCCGGCCGGGTTCATCAGGAGCGCGTTCATCGCGTCCTTCATGCGCTCAGCGTTGCGTAACAGCCGCTCGCGGTCGGCGAACTTGCCCAAGGCTTGAGCGATGTTTGCAAGCGCGACCAGCGCGTCGTACTGCCAGGTGTTGATCACTGTGTTCACTCGATTGAACACGTACCCATCCAGGTTCGACTTCGGCCAGTCCACCAGGTCGCCATTCACCTGCGAGGACAGTCCTGGATCCTTTTCCACCAATCCCGACCGATTGATTGCATCGATCAACTGGCGTTCGACCATGGCGTCGTAGTCCTTGGCGAGAGCCGCATCGTCACCGGTCGCCAGGAAATCACGCCACGCGAGAATCGGCGTTTGCAGTCGATATTCGGTCGGCCAGGTCGGCCGTCGCAACAGAAAGTGCGTGGAGAAGCGCGCCAGCGCATAGGAACGTTGCACGGCATATTCAGAGAGCTGATTGATGATGGCGTCGCCTTCGTACGGCCCCCGCTCGCGCGCCGGCGTGTCTTGATATACGTCGAGGCGCAGCGCTTGAATGGAATAACGGCACATGCGCCAGACCCGGTCGAGGTCGGGATCGGAGCTGGAAAACTCCGCCTCCTCACGCCACGGCAACGCCAGCACGGCCGCCTCCACCGCGCCAGTCAGGTCGATGTCGGGCTCGCATCGCGCTTCCATCCAGCGAAAGGCACGATAGCCCCAATGCTCCAGATGCTGAGGACCGGCGCGCAGCGTCCAACGCTCGGCGTACGTTTGTTTGCAACGTAAGTTGTATTTGACGCCGCCGTCGGGCTCCAACTCCTCACCCAGCAGCACTTCGATCGATTGCCCGACGGGACCGTCGAGGGACAGGCGAACACCGCCGACGACTTCCTGTCCGAAATCGAATAGCCAGCGACCGGGCGCCAATTTGCGAACCGTCAGTGGCGCCAACAAATGTCGTTCGATATTTTCCGTTTGCGCCGGGTGCAGTCCTGGAATCGGCGTGCGCACGAGCGGTGATTGCCAGTCGTCGTCGCGAAAGCCTGCTTCCATCCAACCGACCGGCTCGTAACGGGCGTCGATGAATTCCTGCGGCGCCTTGTAGAAGCCGCCGCCGATGTTTCCATTCTCAGGACGACAAGCGCCGCCGTCGAGAACGCGCCACGCGGGGCCTGTGCCGATCTTTTCCGAACGACCGTCTTTGTAGAGGATCGTCAGCTCGGCGAGGAACGCCTTGCCGGTGAATGCGTAGCACAGCGCACTCAATATATTCGCGCCAGAGCGCAGTAGCGCAGTGACGTCGTAACAGTGATAACAAGTTTCGCGCTCTGGCTCGGGGCTGCGGACTGGCCCAACGCCGACGTGTTCGCCATTCAAGAAGCAACGATAGACGAACTGCCGTGCGTCTTCGGGCGACAGCGCCGTCGCTTTGATCCATGCGGCTGCAACTTTGCCAACGACATGAAACTCACGTCGCGCGAGCATCCAATCGGCGAGTGCGTCGCTACCTTCTTTGTGACACCAGATCGGCTGTGCGCCCCACTCCCCTGCCGCGGCTGTCACCAACAGCTGCGGATCGGACCAGTACGAACGTTTACCTCGCTCATCCCAGATTCGAACTCGCCAGGAGTAAGCCCGATCAGGTTCGAGCACATCCGAGGGAACGTGCACTGCTGTCGAATGAGGTGACGCCTTCCGCTTGGAGTCCCAGCGCATCGCACGTCGAGTGAACTCGCCGCCGGCCGTGGCGATTTGAACTTGATAAGCACTCTGACTGGTCGAGGGGCCGAGTGCCGGAACTTCCCAATTCAGCCGCAGCTCTCGCGCATC
>Ga0247784_1000067_pt1 | contig 37909 bp, 35 predicted proteins | sample UWRJL169409R5_FD_179909 | JGI IMG/M metagenome (GOLD analysis project Ga0247784, IMG submission 179909) | Plant litter microbial communities from Arlington Agricultural Research Station in Wisconsin, United States - UWRJ-L169-409R-5 | ecosystem: Environmental > Terrestrial > Plant litter >...
TTGTTCGATTCGTTTCGAGTCGCGAACTACCAATACATTCCGGCGCTCGCGACCGCAGTGGGCACCGAGCTCACATTGACGCTCAACACTCCGCCTTCGTTTCATGATCCAAAGTCGGTGCTGGTCGCCGCGCTGCCTGCCATTGAAGAAGCGCTGCCGCCGCCGCTGCATGCCGTGAGCCCGAAAGACATCTACTGCGCGCGTCGGAATTCGCTCGTACTGCCGGTGGAAGGCGCGCCGCTCGTGTTCGCGACGGAATATGCGCATAACACGATCCTGCGTGTGACGGGGAAGAACGGCGATCAGATCGACTTGCCTGCGACGGCGGATGCTACGCAGGGCGGATTCGTCGTCGACACCACGCCGCTCGCGAGCGCCAGTCTCGAAGATCGCTTCAAAGGTTCGCTGCACGGCTATTGGGGCTTCGAGAAATTCGACGGCCCCGGCTTTCAGCTCGTCAACACGCACTCGCAGTCGTGGGCGCCGTCGTCGGACGACGATGCTTCTCTGATCGTCGGTCGCGCCAACACGATTCATCTGCAAGCCGGCAGCGTCGCTTGCATCGATCGCATCATGGCCAAGGACCCCAGCGGCAAGGAGCTGCGCGTCGAGTGGTCGACCGTCAAAGCGAACGAAGTCGAAATCAATCTGCCGCTGCAACAGGCCGAGCCCGGCGCGCTGACGTTGTTTGTTTCTCAGTTCGGCGTGAGCGAACCGCATCCGGTCGAGTTGCGGGCGTATCCGGAAGCCGGCCGCTTCGAGAGCTTCGCCATTCACGCCGGCGAATCGCACGGCGTGCTGAAAGGCAGCCGGCTCAACGATGTCGCCAGCCTGGCATTGCAAGGCATCGAGTTCGTGCCCGATCGTTCCGCCGCTGTCGGCAGCGACTCGTTGCGAATGGAAGTGAAGCCGGCGGAGGCTCCCGCAAGCGCAGATGGCACCACGCCGAGCGTACCCACGACGAGTTTGCAGCAAGGCGACACCGCCAAAGCCAAAGTCACATTACGCGATGGGCGCAATTTCACGGTGAATGTGACCGTGGCATCTCCCCGCCCCAGCGTGGAGCTGGTCGGCAAGAGCGTGCAAGCCTCCACGCGCAGTAACGAAAGTAACATCGAGCTCGCGAGCCAGGATCAGTTGCCCCAGGATGCGCAGCTCATCTTCTCGGTGCGTGCGAAGTCGCCAGCTACGTTTGCTCGCGAGGCCAACATCGAAATCGCCAGCGACGACGAAGCGTTCGCAACTACGCTCAGTGTGTCGAATCGAACCATCACGCTGGCCGACGCCAAAGTGGCAGTCGCCACGTTCGATCCTGCCAAGGCGTTCGGGTTCTCGGCCTTCGGCAAGCTGAAGTTTCGCGTCGTGAATAAAGGTGTCGCGGGCGACTGGCAGCCTTTGGCGACGCTGGTTCGTCTGCCGGTGCTGCAGGCTCTGCAATGCCCGGCAGCCGTCGAGCAGACCTGCAAACTGACGGGCTCGAATCTGTTCCTGGTGGATTCCGTTTCCAGCGATCCGGAGTTCAAGCATCCGGTCGACGTGCCTGCCGGCTTCCCGGGTCGCGCCCTGCCCGTCCCGAGGCCGAGCAAGAGCGGGCTATATCTCAAGCTGCGTGACGACCCCAGTGTCGTGAATATCGCAGACCTGGTTCCGGAGGAGCTGCCGGCGCCACCGACCGAAACCGCCCCCGCCGCTGCTGCTACAGCCCCGGCGGCCGAGGCCGAACCCGCTGCCAGCGTGAGCGCAGCAGGAACCTAACGCTCCCATCTCCGGTCTTTGCGGTCGTCCGACCGCAAATTTCTGCGGCGGCCTGTGATACTTGGTCACGGCCGCCGTATAAACGTCATGAGCCCTGGACAGGCAATGGTGGACCGAACGATGGCATGGCTTCCATCGGCGCGCGAAGTCGATTGGGATGCCGTTTATAAAGACCAGCTCCCGCGCGTCTATAACTATCTGCGCTTCCGTATCGGCAACGAGGCCGACGCGGAGGAATTGACGTCGCGTACGTTCGAGAAAGCCTGGCGCGGGCGCAAGCTGTATCAGCGCAACCTGGCCGGCTTTTCCACCTGGTTATTCACCATCGCGCAAAACGTTGCGATCGATCACCTGCGTTCGAGCCGACCGCATCTGCCGCTGGAAGCGGCCATGGATGTGGTCACGGTCGATACTCCTCAGGACGACGCCGAACGCGCTTCCAACCTCACGCGACTGGCGGCTGTCATGCAGCGGCTGTCGGAGCGGGACCAGGAAGTCATCGCGCTGAAGTACGGCGCCGACCTCACCAATCGCGAGATCGCGCGAGTCACCGGTTTGAGCGAATCGAACGTCGGCACGCTGCTGCATCGAGCGGTGCGCGAATTGCGCTCGGGCTGGGAATCGCGAGAGAGCAGCCATGAATGACGACTTCCTGCGACGCGTGCGTCGCCCGCCTTCCGCCGCCTTCGAGCGCGAGCTCAGCGAACGTCTGCGCCAACAGGAGCTGAGCGAAACCTCCCGAAGGCGGCCGAGCTGGAAGCTGCTGGCGATTTCTTTGTTCGTCGGCGGTGCCGCGTTGGCAACGGCGACATATATATCGATGACTCGCGCGCCGTCACCGCGGGCTCAGACCGCACCGCCTGAGAACATCGTAGCGCCGGCGCCAGGTCCCGAACCCGAGGTCGAAATAAATCGATTTGGCTACGGTCCGAATCCTCAAACCTGGACACCGCCGCCATCGACGTCGGCCTCGCCTCCACAGCAAGAAGACGTAGCTCGCACCGCGGCCGATACCCAAAGCCGAAGCCAATCATCCGCCACGACATCGTCTTCCGTTGGCGGCGGTGTGTCCGAGACGACGCGGTACGTTGCTTCGACAGGGGCGCAATCATCGGGCACGACGCGACCCATTCGGGTCGTCGTGACTCCCGATATCGAGCCGCTGATCAAGGATGCCGCGCCGGAGTCGGCGAACGCTCCAGGCGTTGTGTTCGAAGTGGACAGCGCCGACAAGGCATTGCCTGCCCTGTGCGCGCGAGAACCCGAAGAGCAGCCCGACGTCGTCGTGACTTCGCGGCGTGCGATCAAAAAGGAATTCGAGCTGTGCAGACGGCACTACACCGACGTTTTGGAAACGACGCTCGGTCACGTCGCCACCGTGGTCTCGCGCGCCAAGTCCGGCATGCCCATGTTTGTTTCCACCCGCTCGCTGCGGCTGGCGCTGCTGAAGCGAGTACCGTCGCCCGACAATGCGTCGCTGCTCGTCGACAATCCGTACACGCACTGGAATCAAATCGATCCGTCGCTCGAAGACACTCGCATCAAAGTGCTCGGACCGGCCCGCGATTCCGCGGAATTTCTGGTGTTCGCCGCCACGCTGCTGGACCCGGCATGCGACAACTTCTCGAACGACGACAAGCAAATGTGCCACACGCTGCGCGAAGACGGCGTGTATGAAGAGGCGCGCTTCGACGGCAACTTCATCAGGCAGCGGCTTTGGTCCGATCCCAACATCGTCGCCGTCATGAGCTATCGCTTCTACGATCTCAACCGCGACGACCTGCTCGACAGCGTGCTGCTCGGAGCCACGCCGACGCGCGAAGCGGTCGTCGACGGCAACTACGCCGGCACCCGCTCGATCCACATCTATGTGAATCGGATGCGTTATCGAAACATTCCCAAGGTGAGCTCGTTCGTTACCGACTACCTGCGCCGGGCGACCCTATATACCAAGGGACGGATTCCACCGGACGGCAATTTCGATTGGCGACGCTACGATAGCGTCCCGCAATTGACCGAAGTGAACCTCGACTGAGCCTCAAGGAAACAACATGAAATCCCGGTTTCGTAAATCCCAGGTTGGTAAAATACTGGCGGTCGCAGTCGTCGCTGCTTTCGGCCTGGCGCCGGAAGTAACGAACGCGGCACAGGAGAGCGAGGGCTGGAACACCGTTGCGCTTGCCACCGTCGTCGCCGCCGTCGCCAAGCGCAGCGGCAAGAAATTCATCGTCGATCCGCGAGTCCAGGGCGACGCGATCCTGTTCAACGCCAATCCCGGCTCGCTGTCGTACGACGATTTACTGGTCCTGCTGAACGTCCACGGTTTCACGGCGATCACGACCGGAGACTACGTGCGCGTGATTCCCGAGGCATCGGTGCGGCAAGTAGCACTCCCGATCGCCGATGGCGACAAACATCCGCTCGCCGAGTACGTCACCAGGGTCATTCCGGTGAAGAGCATTCCGGCCCCCATGCTCGTGCCGCTGTTGCGGCCGCTGATTCCGCAGCAAGGACATCTGGTCGCGCTGCCTTGTAGCAACGACCTGATCCTCGTGGATACGTTCGGCAACACGCAGCGGCTGGAGCAAGTGATCAAATCGCTGGATCATGGCCAGCCGTACGTGCCGGAGAAATGTAAACTCAGCGACATCGTGCGCCCGGCGGAAAAGCCAGCGGAAAAGAAGGACTGACGTTACTTCAGAACCGGCGTGTTGATCTCGGCGACACGCCGGTCCTGCAACTCGACGCTGCCGCCGAGGAAACTGCCGGCGTCGATTTCGAGCGCATAAAAAAGGACTCGCCCTGTTCCCTCGACGCGTGCCGAGGTCGGCGGCCCAAGCACTTCGACCACTTCAAGCTCCGTCATTCCCACGCGCAGCCGCTGCCAGTTCTTCGCTTGCAACCAGCGCGGCGAGCTCGACGACGGCGCCTTCTCCTGATCTCTCGGCGCCGACATTGCCGGCGCTCCCGTCTGACGTCGCAGGTCCGCAATCTCCCTCGACAGATCACGCACCTGCTGTTCGAGCCGGCGCACATCCTGTTCGAGCTTGATCACCTTGTAATCGTCCGCTGCCGCTGCCGACCCTGCGATCGACATCATCAACATCGCGACGGCTCCATGAATAGGTTTCATGAATCTCCCGAGGCGCTTCATAGCCCGAACGCCGGCGGACCTCCTGGTCCAGTGGGCTGCGCCAGCAGCCAGTTATACATCGCGTTCAGCAGCTTTTCTCTACGCACCGGTTCGACGTTACCGATGCCATGGCCCATGGATGGAATCTCCCAATATTCGACGTTCGTTGGTCCGTCGGCCTTGAGTAAACGCATCAGCTCGCGCGCGGACTCGACTGGCGTACCGTCGCGATCCTGCGCACCGTGTGCGATCAGCACCGGAATGTTGAGATCTCTGATGATGTTGTACTCGATCGCGTCGAAGCGAGTGGCCCAGGTGCGATAGGAGTTGTCGTCGCCGGACCAGGTTTTCAGCGGCGTGGGATTGTCTTTGATCTCCTGGATCTGCTTGCGAAGGCCGGCGAGGCACGCGTCGCGATCCTTGGTGCGATCGGGAGCGCACATGAAGTACTGCTCGAACTGAATTGTCATCGGAATGCCGCCGCCAGTGCCGCCGAGCACGACTCGTTTGACTTCAGGCGTGTACGCCGCAACGTGTGCCGCGATCATGCCGCCGTCGGACCAGCCGTAGAGATAGATTTCTCCATTCCACCAGCTCGCGTGCTTGCGCAGATGCTGGATAGCACGAAGGTGATCCAGCACGCGCTGATCGATCGAGTAGTAGCGCAGGAACGTTTCGGAACATTTGCTCCCCCAAGACGCGCCCGTCTCGACCCCGGGCTTCTCCACCGCGAGCGTCGCCACCGGCCGGCCGACGCGCCCGCCGACCGCAAGATAGTTGGCGCGAAAGTCTTCGCGCTTCGAGCTGACGCAGCCGGAGCCGTCGACCATCAACACCAACGGCACCTTCCCCGCGCCCTCCGGCAAAGAGACAAACAACTGTACCGGCGATCCGTCAACCCTCGGGACGGTGATGGTCCGTTCAATGTTGGGAACCGACGCGAATGCTGCCGGGAACAGCGCGAACGCCCCGATGAACAACCACGGTGCTGCTTTGAGTTTCATACAGCGCCTATCTTATCCTCGCGCGGCGGGAGTGCATGCGATCAGTTATTCACAACAAGGAGTCGAACGATGCGAACCCAATTATTCACGATCGGATTGCTGGCCCTGAGCTCCAGCATCGCCATGGCGGGGCGAATTCAGCCTGCGCCGGTGATGGTGGTCGTGAACGCCGACGGATCCGGCCAGGCGAACGGCGACATGGCGACGGCCCGCAACTCGGCGAACGATGTGGAATACATCGGCTGCGGCGTGCGCAAGCGCGATCTCGGTGCCGGAGGTGTGATCGCCAATGGCTTCTGCCAGGCCAGCGATGCCGCCGGGGTAACGGCCTATTGCTGGACCCAGACCGCCGACTTGCTGGATGTGATCGAGAACGTTTCGGACTATTCGTTCGTCACGTTCGGCTGGAACGCCGAAGGACAATGCCAGACCATCGGCATCTCGACCCAGTCTTTTTATATTCCTTAAAAAGCAGCCACTCCCGTCGCGGCCGTACCGCGACGGGAGTCGCAAAATAAAACTACCGATCCCACCGCTGCAGCAGCGCCTTGTCCGGCTGGCCGCTGTAAGCATGCACTTGATAACCCATCGGCGGGCCGTTGTTGACCGTGACGTAGTACGTCGTGGCCGGCTCGACATCGAGCCGCAGCTTCATCGGTTCTTTCACGGCGAACTTGCCGTTGTCCAGGCGCACTTCCACGACATGCGAGCCGGGCTCGACCAGCACCTGGTCGCGCACGCCGTCTTCGAACTGGTTGGTCTCGAAAGTCACTTTGGACTGCAGGGCGGTGCCGTTCAATGAAACCAGCTGCACGTCGTCGTCGCTGATGATCCAGGCGCGCTGATCCGCACTCAGCCCGCGAGCGCCGGGCGATACTTGCTCGGTGGCAGCGCAGCCTGACAAAGTGGCGCAAGACCAACCAAGAACTGCGATGTGAAGTGATTGCCGTAAAACTGGCCGTTTCATAGGAGTTTCCGCTTGGAGTTTGACCAGGACCCGCCACAGTATGCGACGCGGTCACGGCGAACGCCACTCGCTTGCTTGCGACATAACGGCGAAAAAATACTAGCGTCGGTCCGGCCGGGACGCGAATTCGTTGTCGGCATCGGGTGATGCGACTTTGGCAATGATGGCCCCGAAGGGAGCAGTTAGCATCGCTCCGGCAGACGATAATATGACGAGCCGAATCGACCAGGGGGACGAGTGACGAACGCAAGGCCGGCCGAGCAACGCACGCGGGTGCGTTACTTCATCATTTCTTTCATTTTCATCGTCACCTCGCTCAATTACGCCGACCGCGCCACGTTCTCGATTGCCGGGGCTGCCGCCTCCAAAGAGCTCGGCCTGTCGCCGGTGGATACGGGTTACATCCTGTCGGCATTCGCATGGGCTTATGCCTTCGCGCAGATTCCCGGCGGCCTGCTGCTCGATCGTTTCGGCACCAAGCGCATCTATGCCGGCGCCATCGCGCTGTGGTCGTTGTTTACTTTCCTGCAAGGGTTCGCCGGATTCCTCGGCGGGCTGTCGGCCGTCACCGTGCTGTTCGGCATGCGTTTCCTGGTCGGCCTGGCCGAAGCGCCCTCGTTCCCCGGCAATGCTCGCATTGTCGCCGCCTGGTTTCCGAGCAGCGAGCGCGGCACAGCGTCGGCGATCTTCAATTCAGCACAGTATTTTTCGCTGGTCGCATTCGCACCGTTGATGGGCTGGGTCGTTCACCATTTCGGCTGGCGTGCCGTGTTCTACGTGATGGGCTCGCTGGGCATTCTGGCGGCGCTCGCGTTCTGGCGCGTGATTCACGATCCGGTGAAACATCCGAAGATCAACGCGGCCGAGCTGCAGTACATCGAAAGCGGCGGCGGCATCGTCGCACTGGATCAGTCCAAGGGCGGCCAGGGCAGTCAGTTCCAGTGGTCCAACATCAAACAGTTGCTGACCAATCGCATGCTGCTCGGTGTGTATCTCGGCCAGTACTGCATCAACGTGCTCACGTATTTTTTCGTGACCTGGTTCCCGCTGTATCTGGTCAAAGAGCGCGGCTTGAGCATCCTGCAGGCCGGGTTCGCCGCAGCGGCGCCGGCGCTGTGTGGATTTATCGGCGGCGTGCTCGGCGGCTACATTTCAGACTTGCTACTCAAGCGCACCGGCTCGCTCACCATCGCACGTAAAACGCCGCTGCTCATCGGCATGCTGCTGGCAACATTGATCATCGCGTGCGTTTATATCGAACAGGAATGGCTGGTCGTGGTGGTGATGGCGATCGCCTTCTTCGGCAAAGGCATCGCCTCGCTGGGCTGGCCGGTGATTTCGGATGTTTCTCCCAAGCAGCTGGTCGGCCTGACCGGCGGCGTGTTCAACATGTTCGGCAACTGCGCCGGCATCGTTACACCGATTGTTATCGGTTATTTGGTCGCGGCCAGCGGCTCCTTCGATAGCGCCTTGATCTTCGTCGGCGCGCACTGCCTGCTGACGATCTTTGCGTACTTCGTGATCGTCGGACCGATCAAACGACTCGAGCTGCGCTGATGCGCACGCGCTATGCGAATCAGCCCTCGCTGGCGTTTCCCTGGGCGCGATGATCGGCAAACTCGCCGCATAATTTGAGCATGGACTGCAGCGCGGGGTTGCCGTTGTCACGTCGCCAGGCCATCTGCAACTCAACCGGCTGCTCAGGCACAGTCACGAACTCGCGAAATTGAATCTCGTCCATGTGCAGCTCGATCGCCGAAGCCGGCACGATTGCAGCGGCGAGACCTGCACGCACCAGGCCGAGCATGGAATGAATTTGCGTCACGTGTTGCACGTACTCCGGCAACACACCGGCCGCTTCGAACAAACGCGTCAGCATGTTATTGAAGTACCCAGCGCCGATGCGCGAGTACATGATCAGCGGGCGCCCGTCGAAGTCAGCCGGCGATAGCGACCTTCGTTCGGCGCGTGGATCGCCGGCAGGAAGCGCAGCGAGCAGCGATTCGCGAAGAATGGGCTTGGATTCGAAACTCGCCTGCTCCACCGGCGGACGCACGAACGCGATATCGATCTGCCCCGTCATCAGCGCCTCGAACTGGTCCGAGGTGACCATCTCGAACAGTTCGAGCTCGAACTGCGGCAACGACTCGCGCGCGCGAGCCACTATGCGCGGCAAGAAGCTGTACCCGGAAACCGCGGTAAACCCGATTGCGACGCGCCCCGTATCGCCCTTTGCGACCCGTCGCGCTGCCAGTGCCGAGGTCTCGGCCAGCTTGATGATGCGGCGGGCTTCGGGAAGGAATGTGCTACCCGCGGGAGTGAGCTTGACCTGCCGGCTGCTGCGTTCGAGCAGCTGGACACCCAGCCCTCGCTCCAGCAGCTGGATCTGCCGGCTCAGCGGCGGCTGAGTCATATTCAACCGCGAGGCGGCCCGCCCGAAGTGCAACTCCTCGGCGGTCACGACAAAACAGCGCAGCTGACTTAGCTCGAACATCCGCGCACATATAGCGTGCTCACGCTTCGCGTACCAGTGCCGCGACGTTTAGACGGGCTTGGTCTTAGCGATCAGGGCCCGCAATTCCTCGTATTCGCGCTCGTTCAAGTCGGTCAGTGGCGGGCGTACCGCGCCGGCAGGACGGCCGATGGCGCGGAGGCCGGCTTTGACGATGGATACCGCGTAACCCTTGCCGCGATTGCGAAGCGCGATGTACGGCATCACGAATTCTCGCAGCGCGGCTATTACCTTTGCATGTTCCTCGCCACGCACCGCGCGGTAGAACGACAGTGCCCACTCCGGGAGGAAGTTGAAGATCGCCGATGAGTAGGTCGTCACGCCCATCTTCAAATACGGGGCCGCGAATGTTTCCGCGGTCGGCAGGCCGCCAATGTAGGTCAGTCGGTCGCCCATGCGCGTGTAAATGCGCGTCATCAGCTCGATGTCGCCGAGGCCATCTTTGAAGCCAACCAGGTTCGGATGTCGCTCGCACAACCGCGCGAGAGTCACGTCGTCGACGATGGCGTTGTCGCGGTTGTAGACGATCACGCCAATCGACACGGCGCTGCAGACCGCGGCGATGTGCGCAGCTAAGCCTTCTTGCGATCCGTTCACCAAGTACGGCGGCAACAGCAATAAGCCGTCCGCGCCGGCCGCCTCGCATTCACGCGCCAGCTCGACTGCCATGGCTGTCCCATAGCCGCAGCCCGCGACGACCGGCAACTTGCCTGCAGCCTGCGCGATCGCAGCCGAAACGACCGCCACTACTTCTTTGGGCGTGAGGGAGAAGAATTCGCCCGTGCCACCCGCGGCAAACAATCCCGCCAGTTCGTATTCCATCAACCACGCGCAATGCTCACGGTAATTGGTCGCGTCGAAGCGATTGCTCGCATCGAAGTGCGTCACGGGGAAGGACAGCAATCCTCGGCCGATCCTGCCGGCCATTTCCACGGGAGTGAAACGCATGGTCTTACTTAGGCTTGGAGCGAGGATGCTCCACGGTGACGCTAGCGTAGACCGGCCGCGCGGCACCGGTCCAAGCCAAAGGTGCTATCGATCAATTCAGGATTTGACTAGCGATCACAGCCTTGGCCGTTGCCCTTCGAGCAGCTGCCGTTGCTTCCCAAGCACTGAGGACACGTAGTCCACAAATAATTTCACACGAACTGTGCTCGCGAGATCGGGATGCGTGAGCACCCAGAGCGCGGTGGTCATTTCTGGAATCGGCGGACGCACGCGAACCAATCGCGCGTCTGAATCACCGAGGTAGCAAGGCAACGCGGCCAGCCCCGCGCCTGCTGCACACAACTCGCGCATCGACACCAGCGAGTCTGCGCGAATGTTTGGTTGAAGTGTCGGCATCGCCGTACGCATCCATTTCGCAACGCTGGTACCGGCGAGAGTCTCGTCGGGGCCGATCCAACGCTCCTCTTTCTCGTCCAATGTCGTGACCGCATACACGGCGAAGGCGACGGAGCCGATGCGACGCCCCATCAAGAACTCCGGCGGATCGATCGCAGGCCGAATCGCAACGTCGGCGTCGCGCTTGGAAAGATCGGCGAATGCGTTCGTGGTCGTTACATCGATGCTGATACCGGGATGCTCTTGTTTGAACTTCGCGAGTGGCACAGGCAGCACGGATGCGAGCAAAGTATCCGTCGTCGTGATGCGTACCAGACCTTCGGCTCGCAGATCTTGACCGGTGAGCTTGCGTTCGAGCGAGACGATTGCGTTCTCGAATCCACGCGCGGCGGCGAGGATTTCGTTACCTGCGTCGGTCAATGTGTAACCGTTGGGAAGGCGCTCGAACAAGCGCACGCCGTGCTTGCGCTCGAACGCGTTGATCCGCCGTAGCACGGTGGTGCGATTGACTCGCAGCGTGCTCGCCGCTCGATTCAACGAACCGGAGTCGGCTACGGCGAGCACGAACCGCAAATCATCCCAATCGATGGGTTTACGAGGCGAAGCACGTTTGCTCATGCCACAAGATTACATCATCCCGCGGAATTTGCTTTGCGCGGCGTTCAGCTCGCTCGATCATGCCACGGTTTCTTTCGCCGTTCCGAATCGCAACGGGCATCCGCGGGATTTGCTTTGCTGTCGAGTTGCTACGATCAGAACCGTGGCGCGAGTTGCATGGCTGCGTTAATCGCTTTGGCGCGCAACGTAGCCACCGTTTCGGGATCCGACAATGTCGGCGCAAGAACGATTTCTTGAATATCCTCGACACCGATGAAACGCAGCCACCGCCGCATGAAGGGCTTTTGAAAGTCGTCTGAATCGGCGCCGACCTGCTCGTGCAAATTCGCGCTCGCGTAAATCGCCAGCGCCCTCTTCCCCGACAATATCGTTCCGTAGCCCGCGGCTCTCGACCACGTCCAGTTCTCGCCCGGCAACGTAACAACATCGATGTAATGCTTCAGCACATACGGCACGCCGAAATTCCACATTGGCACACTGAATACATACTTATCCGCCGAGTTGAAATGTCGCGACACTCGCCGCACCGCCTCCCAACGCTCGAACTGTTCCGAGTTGAATTCGTTGCGCCTGAGCACCGCGAACTTCGCCTCGATGGTTTGCGCATCGAACGGTGGCAACGCGACTTGCCACAGATCGAGCCGCTCGATCTCGTCGTCCGGATGCGAAACTCGATACGCATCGAGAAACGCCTGCGACACAGCCACGGTATGCGAGCGACTCTTGAGCGGCGACGCTTCGATATACAACAACTTGCTCATGGCAGCCCCGCTCAAACTTTGCCGTCGAGCAGATGCAGCCCGATCATTCCCGCGAAAATGACTGCGATACAGGCAAGGCGCAGTGGATGCGTGCTTTCGCCGAACATGACGATGCCAATTAGCGACACCCCGACGGCACCGAACCCGGTCCACACCGCATAAGCCGTGGTCACCGGCAGCTGCTTCACCGCGAATGTGAGCAGCACGACACTCGCAAGCGCCGCGGCGAGACCGAGAACGCTTGGACCCAACCGAGTCCAGCCGTCCGCCGACTTGAGCGCCAGCGCCATGACGATTTCGACCGCGCCGGCGGCAATCAAAAGAACCCATGCCATCGTGATGTTCCTCAAGCCCGGTGAGGTACTTATGGTGAGCTCCGTCCGTAAAGTCACAACTCGGCAAACCGGCAGCGCGCGTGTGCGGATTTGCACACCGATAACGACAACCCGACGAAGTCGGCTATGCTCGACGTCGATAGGGGTGGGTAATCTTTCGACGCAAGAGGACATCGAGCATGAAGGCGGTCGTGGCATGGATCGTAACTATTCAGCTGCTGGGCGCGGTGGCGCAGGCAGCCGACGACGGCTCGCAACCGTTGTTCGACGGCAAGACGCTGAACGGTTGGAAGCAGATCAACGGTAGCGCCAGCTACGAAGTGATCGACGGCGAGATCGTCGGCACCACGCGCACCGGTACCCCCAACAGCTTCCTCGCCACCGAAAAAACCTATGACGATTTCGTGCTGGAATTCGAGGTGAAACAGACCGTCGGCCCGACCAACAGCGGCGTGCAGTTTCGCAGCCAGAGCAAGCCAGACGTAATGCAGGGCCGCGTGCATGGACCGCAGTTCGACATCGATCCGTCCGACCGCCAGTGGACCGGCGGCATTTACGACGAAGCGATGAGCGGCTGGTGGTATCCGGGCACGCTCAATCCGCAGCCCGGTTTATACAAAATGGACCAGTGGAACCAGGTCCGTATCGAAGCGATCGGCCCATCGATGCGCACCTGGGTCAATGGCGTGCTGACCGCGTATGTGCTCGATTCCACATACAAAGAAGGCTTGATCGCGCTCCAGGTGCATTCCATCGAAAAGCCCGAAGAGGCCGGCCGCAAGATTCATTGGCGCAATATTCGAATCAACGAACACGCGGTACGCTCGGCCGCCGAAGCCAGCATTTTCGTTCGTAACAACCTGCCCAACGACTTGAGCGAAGTGGAACGCAAGCAAGGCTGGAGCTTGTTGTGGGACGGACAATCCAGCGCGGGCTGGAAGAGCGCCAAGGGCGGCGCGTTTCCGACCCAAGGCTGGCGCTTGAAGAACGGCGAAATGGTCGTCACTGGTGGCGGTGGCGGCGACATCGTCACCGAGCAAACGTTCGACGCCTTCGAGCTGCAACTTGAATTCCAGCTCACGCCGGGCGCGAACAGCGCCATCAAATACCTGGTCGGCGACGATCCGCAGGCGGTCGGCCTCGAATATCAGCTGCTCGACGACGACCGTCATCCCGATGCGAAACAAGGCAGAGACGGCAATCGCACCTTGGCCTCGCTGTACGATATTCAACCGCGCGCCGCGCTCATGACCAACCTCGGCATCGCTCCGAAGGTCGGCAAATGGCAGCACGCTCGCATCGTCGCGCGCAAAGACGGCACCGTCGAACATTGGCTGAACGGCGTGCGAGTATTGAAATACACGCGCGGCTCACAGGATTTCCGTCAACGCGTGGCTGCCAGCAAGTTCAAAGACGTGCCGCAGTTCGGCGAACTGGAACGCGGCCACATCCTGTTGCAGGATCACGGCGACGAAGTTCGTTTTCGCAGCATCAAGATCAAGACGCTTTGAGGTTCATGAGATGAGCAGTACCGATCGACGCGCTTTTCTACAGGCAGCGGGCATGGCGGGATTGTTTACAACGATGGGATCGGAAGCGCTTGCCCAAAACGCTGCGGCCCCGGTCGTTACGGAAAAGGCCAAGATGCCTGAAGTGGCCGCCAGGCACTCACTGCGCTTCGGCGTCATCGGTCTCGATCATGCGCACATTTATGGCATGACAGCGGCGGTCCAACGCGGCGGCGGCAAGCTGGTGTCGGTGTATGCCACCGATCAGAAACAGATTGCCGAATACCGCGCCAAGTTCGGCGATGTGCAGCTCGCGCGTAGCGAAGACGAAATTCTCGAAGACAAGTCGATTCAGTTGGTGCTCTCAGCATCGATTCCGGATCTGCGCGCGCCGCTGGGCGTGAAAGTGATGCGTGCGGGTAAGGATTTCCTCGCCGACAAACCGGGTATCACTTCACTCGAACAGTTGGCGGAAGTCCGGCGCACCGTCGCCGAAACCAAACGTAAATTCGCGGTCATGTACTCCGAGCGCCTCGAAGTGCGCTCGGCGATTTACGCCGGCGAATTGATCCGCCAAGGCGCGATCGGGCGCGTGATTCAAACGGTCAACCTGGCGCCCCATCGCGTCAACGCGCCGTCGCGCCCCGCCTGGTTCTTCGAGAAAGCACGCTACGGCGGCATCCTCACCGACATCGGCTCGCATCAAGCCGATCAATTTCTTTATTACACGAACAGCACTGAAGCCCGCGTCGTCGCCTCGCAGACCGGCAATCTCGCGTATCCAAACTATCCGCAATTCGAAGACTTCGGCGACATGGTCGTTGCCGGCAACGGCGGCACCGGTTATGTGCGCGTCGACTGGTACACGCCGGACGGCCTCGCCACCTGGGGCGACGGTCGTTTGTTCGTGCTCGGCACCGAGGGATACATCGAGCTACGTAAATACATCAATGTCGCGTCGGGACTGTCCGGCGGTAATCACCTGTACATCGTCGACAAGAAACAGGCGCGCTACATCGACTGCAACGAAGTACCCCTGCCGTTCGGTCCGCAGTTCGTGACCGACATCGTCCAGCGCACCGAAGTGGCGCAGGACCAGAAGCAGGCGCTGCTGGCCGCCGAGCTGGTGCTGACTGCGCAAAAGAACGCCACCAGGCCGGTTCTGAGCTAATTGGTCAGGCCGTACTGGTACCGTTCACAGTGGTTTAATGTCCGGCGATTGACACGCCCCCGCGAGTTGTCTAAGAATCAATTGGTCAGGCCACTTACCGTAACTCAATAGTGGCCGACTCAGTGGGGGAATTCATGGGGAACGGCCGCCTCGAACGCGGCCGATCGGCACCCGGCCGCGCACTTACAAGCGTTACGGGAAGCTTCGCAAATAGAACTCCCTCGCCGATTCGACGTGCACCTGTCAAACCGAGCGGAGGCGCGAAATGAATCTTGGGCGAGTCATCACCACCAGTGGTGCGGGAATCCTGTTCTCGTACTTGGGTAGCGGTATCGTGTATGCACAGTCGACCGAATCGAGCGACAAGCTCGAAGAGGTCGTGGTCACCGGTTATCGCGAAAGTCTGGAAGCCGCGCTGGATGCGAAACGCGATTCCGTCGCGTTCATGGATTCCATCACTGCCGAAGACGTCGGCAAGCTACCGGACAACAATCTCGCCGAAGCGCTCCAACGCGTGCCCGGCGTGCAAATCTCGCGCACCAACGGCGAAGGCCAGCAAATCTCGATCCGCGGCATGGGTCCGAGCTTCGCGCGTGTTTTGCTCGACGGCATGCCGATCTCCGTCGCCTCCGAAGGCAGCGTCGATCAGCAAGCACGCAATCGCGAGTTCGACTTCGATTTGCTGCCGTCGGAAATCTTCAGCATGTTGCAAGTTTCCAAAACGCCGCGCGCCAGCCTCGTCGAAGGCGGCCTGTCGGGCACGCTGGATCTGCGCACGCCGCGTCCGTTCGATTATCACGAATTCACCGCGAGCTACCAGGTGCAAGGCGCGTATCAGGAAGCCTCGGATGAAATCGATCCGCGCGGCAGTTTCCTGATCAGCCAGAACTGGGGCGATAAGTTCGGCATCCTGCTGAGCGTGTCCGCATCTCAGCGCACGTTCCGCACCGACGGCTGGACTTCCCAGGGCTGGACCTCCGGACGCATTCCGGGCAATCCGCCGCTGCCGGGCTACTCGGGCGGCTTCGATTGGAATCTGCCGAGCGTGTTCGCGAGCCCCGCCAACCAGGCGGCGTCGTTCGTCAACGAGTCCGGCCTCACCAATGCGCAGCTCGCGAATGCACAGGTGCCGCGCCTCGGCCGCCCTGAAGTGCAAGTCGGCGATCGCGATCGCATCGGCGGCACCTTCGCCATGCAATACGCGCCGACCGATACGTTGCAATTCAACTTGGATGTTTTGTACGCCAAGCTGGAAGCAAACTTCGATCGTTACACCAACAACCTGCTGGTACGTAACACCGGCACGGGCACCAACAACCCGACCGGCTTCGGTTACATCACGCCGAGTAATTTCCAGATCGATGCGAACAACACGCTGACCCGCGGCACGCTGCTCAACGCGAAGTTCTGGTCGGAGAATCGCGAGTTCGAGCAGGAGTCGGACTTCACGCACGTCGGCCTCGGCGGCACGTGGCAGGCGACCGACAACATCGCGGTCGACCTCAAGGCGTCCAAGGCCAAGTCGGATTTCCGCTGGCGCATGAACAGTTACATCTTCCTGTCGCAGCCCGGTAGCGTCGACATCCAGGTGAACGGCGGCATTCCGATCATCACGCCGCAGCTCAATCTGGCGGATGTGAACAACTGGCGGCTCGACACCATTCGCGTTCAGCCGCGCACACGCGACGAAGACAACGAGAACCTGGCGCTGGATGTCACATTCGGCGACGACCAACGCAACATCAAGGTCGGCGCGCTGCTCAACACTTACGAGCGCGAGCGACTCGCGTACTCATCGTCGGTGGCTGTCACGCAAGGCGCATCGTTGAACCGATTCGGTTACAACGGCCCCGCCAATCTCAACCAGTTCAACATCGCTCCTTACAGCGAGGTCGTGCCGGTGAATTACGGCGAAGACCTCGGTTCGGTCGGTTACAACCGCTGGATCGTGACCGATCTGGATGCGATGTCGCGACTGATGAATCCGGCCGCGCTCGACGCCGCCGCGAACCTGGACTTCCAGAACTCCGGCAGCTTCGAGGAAGACAACCAGTCGGCCTACGTCGAAGCGAATGCCGCGTTCGATATCTGGAATCGCACCCTGCGCGTGAACGCGGGCTTGCGCTACACCAAGACCGAGCACGAGATGAAAGGATTCATCCGCATCCCGTCGACGCCACCGGCTGCCGGCAACTTGTTTGGTTTGCGCGCGGAACAGTTCGGCCGCAACACCATCGAAGGCGAATATTCCGAAACGCTGCCGTCGTTGAACCTGGCTTTGGACATCACGCCCGATCTGATCGGACGGTTCTCGGTGTCGCAGGCGATGACCCGGCCCAATCCTTCGGACCTGCAGCCGTTCACCAGCATCAGCACCAGCGGCGTGGTGTCGCAGGGCAATCCCAATCTCGATCCGTATCTCGCCGATCAGCTCGACGGCGGCCTGGAGTGGTATTTCTCGGAGGGCTCGGTGCTCGGCGGTACCTTGTTCTACAAGGAGATCACCGGCTTCGTGGTCCGGCAGAACGTGCCACAGCCGTTCCGCAACGCCGGCATCGCGCTCGACACCATCACCGATCCAACCATCCTAGCGTTGTTGCCGAACGGCCTCGACACCATCCTGTTGTTCAACACGCCGGTGAATATCGAGGCGACGACGTATCTGAAAGGCCTGGAATTGTTGTATCAGCAGCGCCTGGACTTCCTGCTCGACGGCCTCGGCGCGTCGCTGAACTTCACGCGGCTGGATTCCGGCAGCCAGACCATCCTGGGCCTGGCGGAAACCAACTACAACGCCATCACCTACTACGAGACCGATCGTTTCGCGGTGCGCCTGTCGTATAACTATCGCGACGACTACGTCGAATGCGAAGTCAATTGCGGCTCAACGTCGCTGGAGACCGGTTATCGACGCGCGGCCGGGTATCTCGACCTGTCCAGCAGCGTGAATTTCGATGCGTTCGGGCAGGAACTCACGCTGAGCCTGGAAGCTCTGAATCTCACCGACGAGGAGGAATACGCCTTCTACGGTTACGAGAATCGCGTCAACACGTTGAATAAACCCGGCCGGCAATTCATTCTCGGTATTCGCGGCCAGTTTTAGGGATCCAGCTATGAAATCGATTTCCCGTCGTACGTTCGGCAAGACCTTGGTGGGTGTGTCCGTGCCGCTGATTCTGCCGAACCGTCTGTTGGGTGCGGACGCTCCGAGCAATCGGATCCGCGTGGGACAGATCGGTTGCGGCCGTATCGCTCGCAGTCACGACATGATCGGCGTGATGAAGTCCGGACTCGCGGACATCGTTGCCGTATGCGATGTGGACAAGGCGCGCGCCGAAGACGGGAAGAAACATCTGGAGCAGCTGTATCGCGATAACGGCAGAGACGTGCCGAGCAACATCTCCGTGCACGGCGACTATCGCGAAATCCTGGCCCGTTCGGACATCGACGCGGTGGTGATCAGCACCCCCGATCACCAGCATGCGGAGCCGGCCCTGGCGGCAGTGCTGGCGGGCAAGGATGTTTATTTGCAGAAGCCGTTCACCATGACGCTCGCGGAGGGCCTGATCCTCCGCGACGCCGTGGCTCGCACCAAGCGTATCCTGCAAGTCGGCAGCCAGCAGCGTTCGTGGAAACAATTCCGGCAAGCGGCGGAATTCATTCGTTCGGGGCGCATCGGTAAAGTCCAGCGCGTCGAGATCGGTCTGCCGATCGATCCCACCAAGGCGGACGATCCGGCGCAACCGGTGCCGGCGGGCCTGGACTACAACCGCTGGGTCGGCCCGGCGCAGTTCGCGTATTACACCGAGCAGCGCGTGCATCCCACGAAAGGCTACGACCGTCCGGGCTGGCTGCGTAACGAATCGTTTTGTTTGGGCATGATCACGGGCTGGGGCTCGCATCACTACGACACCATGCATTGGGCGCTGGACCTGGAAAAAAGCGGTCCGTCCAAGATCGAAGGCAAGGCCGAGTTTCCGACCAACAAGATCTGGAACGTGCACGGCGCCTACGACGTCAAGCTGACCTACCCCGGCGACATCGCCGTCCATGTCTCCGACAAAAATCCGAACGGCTTGAAATTCTTCGGCGACGAAGGCTGGATCTGGGTGACGCGCGACGGCCAGGCGACGGCGAGCGATCCGAGCGCGGGCAGCAAACCGATGCCGCCGCTCGACGCCAGCAATCCGCTGCTGCTCGATCCGAAGGGCCTCAAGGTCAAGCTGCACGAGAGCGACAACCATCATAAGAACTGGCTGGAATCGGTGCGTTCGCGCAAACAGCCGCTGGCACCGGCGCACATTGCCCATCGCAGCAACAGCGCCTGCATCGTCAGCTGGATCGCCATGAAACTGAATCGCCCCCTTACCTGGGACGTGAAAACCGAGCGCTTCGTGAACGACGCCGAAGCAAATGCTATGTTGTCGCGTCCGGAGCGTGCTCCTTATGGAGTCACGAACCTAGTGAGGAGCTGAGCGACGAATGCGAAACAAGTGGCTGGGACTGATTTGTGGTGCGGTCCTGACGGGTTTTTCCGCTAGTGCGCCTGCCGCAGGCGTCGCTGGTCCGGTCCGGCTGATCACGCTCGATCCCGGTCACTTCCACGCCGCTCTCGTACAGAAATTCATGTACGAGGGCGTCGACCCGACGGTGCACGTGTACGCCCCCAAGGGCGACGACGTGGTCGAACACATGAAGCGCATCGACGGCTTCAACCAGCGCAGAGAACAACCGACGCACTGGCGCACCGAGCTCTACACCGGCCCCGACTACCTGACGCGGATGTTGAACGACAAGGCCGGCAACGTCGTCGTCATCTCCGGTAACAACGCGCAGAAGACGCAATACATTTTGCGTTCCGTCGAAGCCGGCTTGAACGTGCTCGCCGACAAGCCGATGGCGATCACCCCGGCCGATTACAAAAAACTGCAACGCGCATTCGCGGGTGCCGAACAACGCGGCACGTTGCTCTACGACATCATGACCGAGCGCTTCGAGATCACGTCCATCTTGCAACGTGAGCTGTCGCGCCAGCCTGAATTGTTCGGCACGCTCCTCAAGGGCAGCGAGAGCGACCCGGCGATTCGCAAAGAGAGCGTGCACAACTATTCGAAGATCGTCGCCGGCGCGCCGTTGAAGCGTCCGCAATGGTTCTTCGATGTCCGCCAGCAGGGCGAAGGTTTGGTGGATGTCACGACGCACCTCGTCGACCTGGTGCAATGGCAAGCGTTCCCCGAGCAGGCGCTTCAACCCGAAGACGCGAAGGTACTGCGCGCCAAGCGCACGCCGACGTCGATTACGCTCGAACAGTTCAGCAAAGTCACCGGCGCGACGGCATTCCCGGAGTTCTTGAAGGCCGATGTTTCCAACGGCGTGCTCAACGTCTATGCGAACGGTGAGTTCACCTATCGCTTGCGCGATGTGTACGCGCTAGTCTCCGTGAAATGGGATTTCGAAGCACCTCCGGGCGGCGGCGACACACATTTTTCGATCATGCGCGGCTCGAAGGCGTCGCTGATGATTCAGCAGGGCGCGGCTCAGCAGTACAAACCGGTGCTTTATATCGAAGGCACCAAGGACGAAGCTGCGGTCAAGAAGGCTATCGACTCGCTGCAAGCCAACTATCCTGGCGTCGGCTTCAAACGCGACGGCGAGCGCTGGGTGGTTACCGTGCCGGACCGTTACAACAACGGTCACGAAGCGCACTTTGCTCAAGTCACCGAACATTTCCTGAAGTATCTGCGCGCAGGCAAGCTGCCGGAATGGGAAGTCCCTAACATGCTCACGAAGTACGCGACCATCATGCAAGCGTACGAGCTGAGCCGTCCCCGCCAGACTACATCCGGCAGTCACTAATATGCGCTCGCAGATTGCGGCGCTGATTGCGTGTTGCGCACTCGCGCCTGTTCACTATGCAGCGGCACAGAGCGGTGACAAGCCAGGTGAGAAGCAGGCGCCACCGCCCGAACATCTCAAAGCGCCGCCCTCGCCTGCACTGAAACCCGAAGACGCGCTGAAGACACTGCGCGTCGCACCGGGCTTTCGCGTCGAGATCGTCGCCAGCGATCCTATGTTGTTCGATCCGGTCGCGATGACGATCGGACCTGACGGCCGCATGTGGGTCGTCGAAATGCGCGCGTACATGCCGAATGCCGAGGGGACCGGCGAAGACGCACCCATCGGCACCATCGCCGTGCTCGAAGATACGAACCAAGATGGTCGCATGGACAAGCGCACGGAATTCGCCGGCGGCCTGGTGTTGCCGCGGGCGCTGGCACTCGTGGCCGACGGCCTGCTGGTCGCCGAACCGCCGAATCTCTGGTTCATGCGCGACACGAACGGCGACGGCAAGGCCGACGACAAACAACTGGTCGCGAACGATTACGGCAATCCCGCCAATCCCGAGCACAGCGCCAACGGTTTGCTGTGGGGCCTGGACAATTGGATCTACAACGCCAATCACACCACCCGCTTCCGCTACTCGCATGGCAAGTGGGACCGCGAGCCGACGATCTTTCGCGGTCAGTGGGGCATCGCACAGGACGACTTCGGCCAGCTTTATCACAACAACAACAGCGTCGCGCTGTACACCGATGTGATGCCAGCCGAGTACTTGCTCCGCAATCGCAACCTCCCGAATGCGCGCGGTGCAAATATCCAAATGGCTGGCCCAGAAGATATCTCTGTATGGCCCGCCCGCATAACCACCGGCGTGAATCGCGGCTATCGGATCTTGCGCGAAGACGGCACGTTGCCCGTACTCACTGCGGCGTGCGGACCAGTGATCTATCGAGGCTCGCTGTTTCCCAAAAGCTTCTACGGTGACGCCTTCGTCGCCGAGCCCGCCGGCAATCTCGTGAAGCGCCTTGTGCTCGAAGAACGCGACGGTGTGCCTCGCGTGCGCAACGCGTACGACCAAGCGGAATTCCTGGCATCGACCGACGAACGCTTCCGACCGGTGAATCTCTACAACGGTCCAGACGGCTCGCTGTACGTCGTCGATATGTATCGCGGCGTGATTCAACATCGCATCTTCCTGACGACGTACCTGCGCAATCAGATCAAAGAGCGCGGACTGGAAGCGCCGCTCGGCATGGGACGTGTGTATCGCGTCGTACCTGAGAACGTGAAGCGCAACAGTCCTCCGCAGCTGGCGAAAGCGAGCCCGACTCAGCTGGTCGACGCGCTCAAGCACAGCGATGCATGGGTTAGAGAAACGGCACAGCGTTTGTTGGTCGAGCGCTCGGATGTCTCGACTGCTCCGGCCCTGCGACGGCTGGCAACAACATCGACCACTGCGGTCACACGCGTGCATGCGTTGTGGACACTAGACGGCATCAACTCGCTCGATTGGCCAACCGCAGCGGCAGCGCTGCGCGACTCTGAACCTCGTGTCGCTGCCGCTGCAGTTCGCGTATCGGAACGTTTTCTCGCCAGTTACCCGGAACGCACGCTTACCGCTTTGATGGAGCGCGCTCGTTGGAACGAACTTCCCGTTGTGCGCCAGGTTGCTTTATCTCTTGGCACCGCCACAGCCAGCGTTGCGGACGGCGCCTTGCATGAGATCGCACTTCGCAACGGCAAGGACGCATACGTCGCAGATGCAATCACCAGCAGCCTCGCTGGCCGTGAGGCGGCGTTCGTCTCTTCGTTGATTGGAGCGGAGCCTCCGCAAGGTTCGCTGGAGAATGCCTCGGCCGTGCTGGCGGTTGCAGCCGCAGCGGTCATGCAATCCGGCGACGTCGAGCAAACGGAAACATTGCTCGCCCGACTGACTCAACCGAACACGCCCGCCTGGATCAAGACCGCGTTGCTGGATGGCGTCGACCGTCTCATTCCACGCACGGACAACGGCACACGCCGCCCGGCATTCGTCAGCGCCGAGCCCAAAGCACTGATTGCTTACGCATCGAGCAAAGAACCCGGTGCCGCTCGGGCCAAGGAGTTGCTCAGCTCTATGAGATGGCGAGGCGCGAGCATCGATACCGCGGCACTGCTCGCAAAGCTCACACCAGAGGAACGCGCGTTATACGACAAGGGTCGCGGCTCCTTCGCAGTCTGTGCGGCCTGCCATCAGGACGAAGGTCAAGGCATGAAAGGTCTTGCCCCCGCCCTCGCCGGCTCCACTTGGGCCAACGGCTCAGCCGACGCCGTCGTGCGCATCGTGCTCAACGGCAAAGTCGATCAGCTCGCCATGCCTGCGCTCGGCGGAGCGCTGGACGACCAGACGATCGCGGCGATTCTCACCTATGTCCGCAAATCCTGGGGCAACGACGCCTCGCCGATCTCGGCGGACACCGTGCAGTCCATCCGCGCTGTCGTTGCCAAGCGCGACGAGCCGTGGAGCGAAGAAGAACTGCAGTCGCTGCGTTGATGAGTTACCAGCTCCGATACGGCCGAGCGCTCAGGTTCGAATTCAAATATCGCGGATCGTCGGTCACTTCGGTGTGCAGCCACGCCGGGCGTTCGAACGTTTGATCCGCTCGTTCGAGCTCGATCTCCGCGACCACCAGCCCTGCGTTGTCGCCGTGGAACTCATCGACTTCCCAGCGCGAGCCGGCGTGGTCGAGCACGTGGCGATGTTTCTCCAGGATCGGGCCGTCGCATAACTTCAGCAGCTGCTCGGCGTCCGCGACGGGGATTTCATACTCGAATTCCGGGCGCGCCAGATTCCTGGCGCGGCCCTTGATCGTCAGATACGCACGTTCGCCGGCAATGCGTACCCGCACGGTCCGATCCGGTTCGCGACTCAAATATCCCTGGGAAATTCGCACCGGCGCTGGCTGACGCCAACCCTCGCCCACGACCAGAAACTTTCGTTCGATCTCAGTGGCCACTTGTAGTCTCTCGCATTACATGTCCATACATCGACATCACAATTGTCAATTCAACAGCGGAACCAGTCCAAAGATTTCGGCGCGTACGGATCTCCACCCACAGGGGACTACAGCGTTTCCCCCTACGTACCATCAGGGGCCGGCAATCTAAAACTTGGACCGCACTGCGCCGATAGAACCCGAGCGATGGAGCTTCGCGCTCCTCATTACACATATTGGAGTTATCGCTCATGCGTTCACGTTTTCCCCTGGTCGCGCTGGCAGTGGCGGCCGCGTTGCCGTCGCTCGCGTCGGCCGTCGACCTTTCCTATAGCGGCTTCTCGACTGCCGGCTACGCGCAGTCGGACACCTACGATGCCCAGGTCGGCTACTCCGGCCAGCCCGAAGGTATCGACAAAGGCGGCAGCTTCGAAACCGATTCCAAGCTCGGCGTGCAGGTGACTGCCAAGTTCAACGACATGGTCTCCGCGACCGTGCAGGGCGTCGCTTACTCGAACCTCGCCGGCGATTGGGAGCCGCGCCTCGACTGGGCCTATGTCCGCGTCAAGCCGTTGCAGGATCTGAGCTTCCGCGCTGGTTACCTGCGCGCGCCGACGTTCATGTATTCCGACTCCGTGTTCGTCGGCTACGCCAACGTTTGGGTGCGTCCGCCGGTGGAAGTTTATAACTTGTCCTCGGTGTACCAGATCCGCGGCCTCGATGCGAACTGGCGTGTCAACGCCGGTCCGGTCGCGGTGACGTTCAATCCTTACTTCGGCGACAGCGAAGTCAAGCTGGTCGGCGAAACCCTCGATGTGCCGAGTTGGGCCGGTCTTGCGACCACGGCCGAGTACGGCTCGTTCACGGCTCGCGTCGGATACTCCGAGCTGGAACTGGGCTCGACCACCAAGAGCCTGGTGCCGCTCATCGACAGCCTGCGTGCGATTCCGACCGCCTTCTGCGGCAACGGCTGTGCGCGGGACGCATCGGGCCTCGATATGGACGGCGTGACGGTGAAGAACTTCAACGTCGGCGTGCAGTTCGACGACGGCAAGAACTTCGTGGCGAGCGAGTTCGCGCGAATTCGTGCCGGCGAAAATTATCTGGTACCGGACAAGAACAGCGCGTATGTCACTTACGGTCGCCGCTTCGGCAACCTGATGCCGTATGCGACGTACTCGCAGATGCGCCGTGACCAGTCGATGAGCCCGAGCACCATCCCGAGCGCAGGTCCGCTCGCGATCCTGAATGCCACGATCAACGGCATCGTCGCCACGACCGCCGGCGACCAGAACGACTACAGCGTTGGCGTGCGTTACGAAGTGCCTTCGTTCTCCGTGCTCAAGGGCGCGTTGGTGAAGCTGCAGCTCGATCACATCGACACGAAGGACACCAACGGCATGTTGAACAACGTGACGGCGGACTTCGACGGCACGCTGAACATGATCAGCGCCTCCTTCGACTTCATTTTCTAAGGTGACCCATGCGTAGTTTGAAACTGACGGTTGCAGCCGTCGCGCTGTCGCTGGCCTCGATGGCCGCGAATGCCGAGCTGGTCGTGATCGTGAATCCGAAAAATCCGGCGGCGAATCTCACCGCCGAGCAGGTGTCGGCGCTGTTCCTTGGCACGTCCACGACGTTCCCGGACGGCGGCGCCGCGACCCTGGCCGACCAGCCGGAGTCGGCGGGCATCCGCGGCGACTTCTACCAGAAGGCCACGGGTCGCTCGATCGCACAGGTGAAAGCCACTTGGGCGCGCCTCACCTTCACGGGTAAAGGCACGCCGCCGAAAGAACTGAAGAGCGACGCCGACGTCAAGGCGTTCGTCGCTTCGGATCCGAAGGCGATCGGCTATGTCGATTCCAGCGCGGTCGACGGCTCTGTGAAAGCCGTACTGAAGCTGTGACGAACTGGCGGTTGGCGGGCCTGTTGCTCGCCAACCGCCTCCTTACGCACGGACGCGCTGTTTAAGTCGAATTGAAGATCATGAAATTCAAACATCGCATCTGGCTGCTGCCCATCATGACCGCGGTAATCGTCACCGTGGGCATCGCAATCAACTCGCGAATCACGTCCAAGACGTCGTCCGCGCTCGCGCGCGTCGAGAACGTTCAGTACGCCAGCGTCGAATCTCTGCGCACCATGCGCTTGTCCGTCGTGGACGTTCAAGAATCGTTGCAACGAGCGGTCGCCGAAGGCGACCAGAATGCCATCGCCGCGGCGCAGACCAGCGCCAATGCCGTACGCGACGCGCTCAAAGAACTGGCTACGGTCGATGCAGAAAGTAAGTTGCCTGGCGAGTTGGGCGAGTCCTTCGACGCGTACTACTCCTCCGCATTGTCTGCTACGCGCATCATGCTCGGCACCGAGAACGGTGACGGCACGCAGGCGATTGCGAAGATGCAAAAGACTTCCGAATCGTTGATGGCTGCTCTGAACAAGTCGCAGGAAGCGGCCATCGCCGAGTTCCGGTCGCTGCTTTCCAGCAGCACCAGCAACGTTCAGCACATTTTGACCATCAGTCTCATCATGGCCGCGGTCACGCTGTTGGCGTTGGGCGTCGGCTCGTGGTTTCTGATCACCAGCGTGTTTCGCAGCTTGGGGGGCGAGCCCGAGCTGGCCGTCTCGACCGTGCGCTCGATTGCGAGCGGCGATTTCACAACGTCTGTCAATTTGCAGCCGGGCGACGATTCGAGCCTGTTGCACGGTATCGAGACTCTGCGTCGCAAGCTGGGCACGTTGATTCAGGACGTTCGCAAGACATCCAACGCAGTCGACTCGGCTGCGGGCGACATCAACTCCGGCATCGAACGCTTGAGCGCGCGCACTTCGGATCAGGCTGCGAGCCTGGAAGAAACTGCATCGAGCATGGAAGAGATGACCGTCACGGTGAAACGCAACGCCGACAACGCGAGGCATGCGAACCAGCTGGCGAGCGAGGCACGCGATCAAGCCGAGCGCGGCGGTGCAGTGGCGATGCGCGCTATCGGCGCGATGGCTGAGATCAACAATTCCAGCCGTCGTATCGCCGACATCATCGGTGTCATCGACGAGATTGCGTTCCAGACTAATTTGCTTGCGTTGAACGCGGCGGTTGAAGCCGCCCGCGCCGGCGAGCAAGGCCGGGGCTTTGCGGTCGTGGCGTCGGAAGTTCGCAGCCTCGCCCAGCGCAGCGCCACCGCCGCGCATGAGATCAAGGCGTTGATTCAAGACAGCGTCGCGAAGGTGCAGGACGGCTCCAAGCTGGTCGACGAATCCGGCAAGCACTTGAGCGACATCGTCGGCGCGGCCAAGAAAGTGGCCGACATCGTCGGCGAGATCTCCTCCGCCAGCCAGCAGCAAGCCAGCGGGTTGGACCAGGTCAACGGCGCCATCATGCAGATGGACTCCTCGACGCAGCAGAACGCGGCGATGGCGGAAGAAACAAACGCTGTCGCGGCTTCGATGGCATCCCAGGCGAAGGAACTGATTCAGCTGATCGCCGTGTTCAAGACCGACGACCGCGGCCACGGCAGCGTGCCGCAGGTCCATTCGCACTCGTACGCGAGCCGGACCACTGCATCCGAAGAAGCATACCGGCAGGTCGCATAACTGCCACTGTACCGGTCGGCGTGGCTTGAAGTGTCGCTGCTCGCATGAAGGGTTGACGGTGTAGTCTGCACCGTCATCCTTTGCGGCAACGGTGCTGAACATGCCCCCTGTGCAACTCTTCGGCCGACGCGGCTCGCACTTCACTCGGGTCACTCGCATCTTTGCCGAAGAGCTGGGCGTCCGGTACGAGATCGTTCCGATCTACAACATGAGGGACCAGGATCCGACCCTGTACGCCAGCAATCCCGCACTCAAGATGCCCACGTTGCGCATCGGTGACGACACTGTCTTCGGCACCGAGAACATCTGTCGCACGCTCGCCGACCACGCTGGCTCACCCGCGGGAATCGTGTGGCCGGAGCAACTTCACAGCGTCGAGCAGAGAAACGCGCAGGAGCTCGTGTGGCACAGCATGGCCGCGCAGGTCCAGATCGTGTTGGGCACCCTGGTCGGCAAACTCCCCGCCGACAATATCTATTTCCAAAAAGCACTGACCGGGTTCGTCGGCGCGCTCGGCTGGTTGGACCGCCATGTCGACCCAGTCGTGGACTCGCTGCCGCCGTCCCGCAAGCTCAGCCTGTTCGAAACCACGCTGTTTTGTCTGATCGAGCACCTGCATTTCCGTCAGACATTGCCGATGGACGGCTATCCCGCCCTCGCCCGGTTCGCCGCAACGTTTGCGACTCGTCCTTCCGCTCAACGCACGCCCTACGAGATCGACACACGGCCGAATTGACCCCTCGTGGGAACACCGCCCCGCCTGCTCCGTTTCCCTACTGTTCGAAAGACCCAGCAGGAGACGCGATGCCCAAGGCCAAGGTCGTGCCGTGGTACCTGAGCGACGGCGACGAGGAATGTCCTCACTGCGGTCAGTGGTACACGTACGAAGCGGAATTCCGCTGTCCCGACTGCGACAGCCCCGGCTGCCCGCAATGTAAGAGCAAACATGCGGATCAGCGGCTGGTCTGCCCGGACTGCGTACTGATCGTCACCGAGGTCGTCACGCATGGCGGCTAGGGCGATCTGGAAGGGCGAACTGCAGATCGGCAAGCATCCGCTCGGGGTGAAGCTGTACTCGGCCGTCGAGGATCGCAGCGTGCACTTTCATCTGCTGCACGAGAAAGACCGGGCGCCGGTCGAACAGCACATCGTGCGCAAAGACACCGGCAAAGACGTGCCGAAGGACGAGATGCGTAAAGCATTCGCCGTCAACCAAAGCTCCGCCGTGATCCTGCAACCCGAAGAGCTGGAAAAGCTGGTCCCGCCGGAATCGCGGGACATCCAGCTATGCCGTTTCGTTGCGCCCGACGTGATCGGCGATCAATGGTTCGAGCGCCCCTACTATCTCGGCCCCGACGGCGACGAGGACGGTTACTTCGCGCTTGCCGAAGCGCTCGAACGCCAGGAAGTCCTCGGCATCGCGCGCTGGGTGATGCGCAAGAAACGTTATCTCGGCGCACTCAGTTCAGTGGACGGCTATCTGATCATGACCACGCTGCGTCGGGCGGATCAGGTGTTGAGCTTCTCGAATGTGCAACCCGAGAAGTCGTCGATGCCCCAGGCTCACGAAATGAAACTGGCCGAGCAGCTGGTGTCATCCATCGAAGCGGACTTCGATCCCGCGCAATGGCAGAACGAATATCGCACGCGATTGTGCAAGCTCATCGAAGCCAAAGCACACGGCAAGAAAGTCGAGCCGGTGCGCGTGAAGAGGAAGGCTCGTCAGGCGAATCTCGCCGATAGCCTGAAGGCGAGCATCGCCGCAGCCAAGGAGCGCAAAGTTGCCTAAGCGCAAACGCAAAGAGGCACCCGAGACCGAAGAGGAAAGCTCCGGTGCACGCGTGCGCTCGCTGTGGTCGGGAACGATCACATTCGGGCTGGTGAGCATTCCGGTCGACCTGCTGTCCGCGGTCCGGCCGCGACAAACGGCGATGAAGCTGGTGGATACCGCCGGTCACGCGTTGGGCCGGCAGTATCACTGCTCGCAGGAAGGCAAAAAGGTCGATTACGACGACCTGGTGCGCGGCTACGAAACTGACGACGGCAAGATGATCGTGATCACCGACGCCGAATTCGAATCCGTCGCGCCGGAGATGTCGGCCGATATCGAGCTGCGCAGCTTCGTGCCGTTGGAGCAGATTCCGCCGCTGTATTTCCAAAAGCCCTACTTTCTCGCGCCGGCTGGAAAATCATCGAAGGCCTACATCCTGCTGGCCGCGACCATGGAGAAGACTGGCCGTGTCGCCATCGGCAGCTTCGTGATGCGCGGACACGAGTATCTGGTCGCGATTGTTTCGGACAACGGCGTACTGCGCGCCGATACATTGCGCTACACGGATGAGATTCGCACCCCGGAAGCCATCGGCCTGCCGAAGAAGAGCAAGGTGGCGGCAGCGAAAGTGACACAGTTCGTCAAAGCCATCGGCGAGCTGACTCAAAACTCGCTCGACATGAGCGAACTGCAGGATCGCGAGGCCGAGGAACTGAAGGAGCTGGCGGAATCGAAGCAGCAACATCGCGACGATGTGATCCATCCCACCGGCGCCGAAGAAGCCGATCCGGAAGCCGCCGGCGGCGCGAAGATCATCGACTTGATGGCCGTGCTGCGAAAAAGCCTGTCGAAGAGCACCGTTGTTCGGACGGCCGAAGCCAGCGCACCGATTTCGCTGGCGGAACGACGCGCCGAGCGCGACGCGAGAGCATCCGCGGCGAGTGCTCCGCCCGTGAAAAAGAAAGCGACGACCAAACGTAAGCGCACGGTCAAGGCGAAAAAGAAATCCACGCGCAAGCGCGCTCGTGCTTGAAACGACGCTGTGCCCGGATCGAGCACAGCGTCACATCGACATCAAGGATTCGGCTGCGGCCGATACGTTGGCGTGAGCAGATATCGCACCGACCGGTTCACCGTCGCGTCGTAACCGAACGCCACGATCTGGCCGCGCTCGTTGATGAAGTCCGCCGATTGTAACGTCACCTGACCTTGCAGCGGATCGCGTGGATCGATCAACGTATTCAAATTGATCGGTCGACCCGCGACCCACACCGTCGCAATCCCGCCCAGGCCGCCGGAAATATATGTCGTTCCCACGACGACACCCCAATCGTTGATTGCACCGGGCGTCGCCGCGTAGACGTTGGGGGCAGTGAGCGGCGGTAACTCGGTCGTGACGCCATCGTCCCAGAAGAACGCGCGCGTCGCGCCAGAAGGACCGATTGCGACACCGACGATCTGCTCGAAGTTGTTGATGTCGCCGCCATCGCTGACGTCCGCGCCCGGCAGCTGATCCAGCGCCATCACCGAACCGTTCTTCCAAATGACGGCGCGCCGGGTGTTGATCTCGCCGCTGGTGCCGGACACGACGCCGTGATCGTTGATGCCGCCTGGCCTCGGCGCGAATTGATCGCTGTTCGGCAGATTGTCCAGGAATGTCGTGGTCCCTCGCTGCCAGATGAACACCTTGGTCTGAGCCCGGCCGACAACCTGGTTGCGGTTGTTGAGGTAATAAAGGGTCGGGTTGCCATCGGCTGTCGACACGTTCACTGGTACATAAGTGCCCTGCCGCAGCAGGAAGTTGGTCGGCGCGAAGTTCTGAGTGCCGGCGATGATCGAACGATCGTTGACACCGGCGAAAGCTCGATAACCCGAGCTGCCGCTGGAACCGCTGCCGTAGTCCGTGTAGACGCCGGCCTTCCAGTGGAACGCGCGAGTGCCGAAGGTCTCGGCGAAACCCACCACTTCACCTTTATTGTTGAGTCCAGTGGCATAGGGATAATTTGCGGAAGTGGGATCGACGATGGCGGTGAGTCGATAAGCCAGCTGCGCCTGCGCAACCGAGCTCATCATCGATACAATCGTGCCTAGAATCAGCACGGCGGCCAGCCACGGCCGGGAGTGAGTGCGAGTCATGACGGTCTCCTTATCCATCGTTTGAATCGGATCGAATCGCGCGCCGTGCCGGCGCTCACCCCCTGGACTGTGGTCCGTTCCCCGAGGCCCTTCGGCTCAAACGAGAACGGTCGAACGAAGTTCCCAGGATCGTTTGTTTTCATCGTGCTGCGCGTGCGCCTGAAATATGCACCAGCAAACATCGGCGTCGAAATTCATGACACCTTCGCTCACTCTCGTGCTCGATACCAACGTCGTCCTCGATTGGCTGGTGTTTCGTGATGTGACTGTCCAAAGCTTGCAAGCAGCCGTCGAGCAGCGTCGCGTGACGATCGTTACTCACGCCGCAGCGGTGGACGAGCTGCGCCGCGTGTTGGCATATCCACAATGCAAGCTGGCGGCTGCGGATCAGGAAGCGTTGTTGGATCGCTATCGAACCGCGAGTCGGAACGCGGAGCTGCCGACAGGATTCGCGCTGGGGAACTTATTGTTGCCGGCGGGATTTCCGGCGTGCCGCGATCCGGACGATCAGCACTTTCTGGCGCTAGCGTATCACACCAAAGCCGATGGTTTGATCACCAAGGACAAGCAGCTGTTGCGACTCAGGAGGAAGGCTGCGCGATTCGGCGTGACGGTGACGAGCCCGCGAGAGTTCGCGGCGAAGCTTTAGAACAATTCGACGTCGGTGACGCCGCCGGTCTTGGCTTTCAGCTCGCCGGCTTCGACCAGCAGCTCGAAGCTCTGTATGTTGTTTCTTCCGTGGTGCTTGGCGTAGTACAGCGCCGCGTCGGCACGCTCGATACATGTACCCGCCGCGTCTTTTTGATCGATGCGGGTGTAACCGAGACTGATGGTGACTTTGCCGACCTGCGGGAAGCGACACTCCTCCACCATACTACGCGCGCGATTGAATGCGATGTGCGCTCCAGGCACGGTCGCCCGATCCAGCACGATGATGAATTCCTCACCACCAAATCGGAACAACTGGTCGGCGCCACGGAACGCTTGTTTCAACAAGCGCGCCACCAGCAGCAACACTTCGTCGCCGAACAGGTGGCCGTAGTTGTCGTTGATCGATTTGAACTTGTCGATGTCCACGATTCCCAACCAGCTCGGCTCCTTTGCCGACTGCGCGCCGCTCACCGCACGCAACTTGCCGAAGCGCGAGTCGAAGGTCTTGCGATTCAGCAGCCCGGTCAGCGTGTCGCTCTCGCCGTAGTCGAGCAGCGCCAGATGGTTCTTCACGATGCGTAAGATGCCTTCCACGAGGATGGCATCGCGCGACTCCAGCCCTGTCGTGGACTGCACTTCCAACATGCCGATCACCGTGCGATCGTTCGCAACCGGAAAGGCCGTGCAGGATTTGCCGGCGGCATTGGGATATTTCACCGGCCGCTGCTCGGTGATGCATTCGCGCCAGAAAGGATTGGCATCGAGCGTGGGCAGGTCTTCGAACGCCGAGATCGGAGGCTGTCCGGCATGGGTCGCGAACCGGTCCATGGAAACCGTGCAGCGCAGCCGTTTCGCCTCGCCGTCCTCGGCCAGGCGATACAACGTCACATGATCGGCTTCCAGGAATTGCAGCAACAGGCTGACGATGGCGACATCAAGATCATCCCGGTCGCGGTGCGAAGTGGTATTCGCCACGGAATCGATCAGGGATGGTGTCGGCATCAAGAACCTCCGGCGACGCAGGCGCGCACTTTCAAATCTTCCGCGGCCGCAGGCGGTTCCTGGAACATCCCTGATTTGCTGACACGAACGCTAGCGAAGGGGCTCGCGCACGGGATCGCATTATCGGACGGATTACAGATTAGCGGTAGCACTCTCGGTTTTTACAGCCCTGGATCACGCTTCACATGCGCGATTTCCGGTCCTGGATCACGCTTCCCGGGCGCGTTGTAAGAACTCCGTCGCAGCATTTCGCGCGCCGGCCGCTTCATCACATAACCAGTCGCGGAATCTAACGATCTTATGGCTGTCCTGGCGGACCACCGGGACCGTGAACCAGAACGCCCGGCCGTCGCTGACGACCAGGTCGTGCGCGGGCACCAGGCGGCCGGCGTCGATTTCGTTGCGAAACAGGATGGGCGAGCCGATGGCGATCCCGTCGCCGGCGATGGCCTGGGTGATATCCAAATATTCCGCGGACAGATTTGTGCCGATATTCTTGAGCGCGGGAGCCTCGGGATGACCGAGCGTTCGATACCACTTTTGCCACCAGTCGGCGCGGCCTAATAACGGCACATCCAACGCGCGTTGCGGGCTCGCGAGCCCCGCTGCAGCTTGTTGCAACGATGGCGCACACAGCGGCATGAAGATGCTAGGAAACAATTTGACGGTACGCAGTCCGGGCCAACGACCGTGCCCATTGCGAATCGCTGCATCGAAGCGACCGGCGGCGAGGTCTTGCGCTTCAGCCGATAGGTCCAGCTCGAATTGAATCTCGGGATGTTTGACGCGAAAGCGTCCGAGCCGTGGCGTGAGCCAGCTCGTTCCGATGGTCGGCAACGTCGTGATCGCCAGGCGCGATTGATCCAAATCCGCCGCCATCGCAAAGCTCGCGCGCAAAGCGGCGAATGCATTCATCGCTTCGGTTGCGATCAACTGGCCCGGCTCGGTGAGCTCGACCTTCTGCGGATGGCGCCGGAACAGCACCACGCCGACTTGTTTCTCCAGCTGGCGCACGTGATAGCTCACGGACGCGGCTGTCGTGTCGAGCTCCTGCGCCGCCTTCGCAAAACTGCCCAGGCGTGCCGCGGCCTCGAAGGCACGAATCGATGTGAGTGAAGGGAATCGATGATCGGCCACCATAAGTCTGCCTTAGGGTATAGGGCCGATCTTCGCGTGGTCAACCGCGCTCGCGCACTGCCATGATCGAGCGAGGCAAATCGCAGCGTGAGCGTTGAATGGACCGGCAAAAGACGCGTCGTGAGGTGTTGATCGGGATGGCCGCCGGGGTCACGGCGGCAAAGGTTTGGGCGGGAGCTTCGGGCGGACAGGCCCCGCAGGCCCACACCCAGGATTGGACCTGGCTGGTTGGCAACTGGGATGTCTGGCATCGGCGGCTCAAAGAGCGCCTGGCGGGCAACAACGACTGGCAGGAGTTTGGCGGCAAGAGCGCTTTGTGGTTGTCCATGAACGGCCTCGGCACCATCGACGACAACATCATCGATCTGCCCGGCAGCAGCTACCGCGGCCTCACCATTCGCGCGTTCGATCCCAGCACACAGCAGTGGTCGATTTGGTGGCTGGACGGACGCAACCCAACGCGCATCGATCCGCCGGTGGTCGGCAAGTTCGCCGCCGACAGCGGCACGTTCACCGGCCGGGACGAATTCAAAGGCCGCCCCATCGTCATGCGCTTTCGCTGGCTGGACATTCGCAGCCGCCGGCCGAATTGGGAACAAGCCTTCTCCGCCGACGACGGCGCAACTTGGGAAGTGAACTGGCGCAACTACTTCACACGCACGAGCGTGGAGCCCAAGCCGTTAGCACGCATAGAGAGCGCGCCACGCGACTGGGACTTTCTGGTCGGCAGCTGGCAGGTGCGCAATCGCAAATTGAAACAACGTTTCGTCGCCAGCACTCAATGGGAAGAGTTCGACAACACGATCACCAACCGGACGGTGCTCGGCGGTTTTGGAAACATCGGCGACAACGTGTTCTATGCGCCCGACCGCACCTACTGCGGCGTGAGCATTCGCGCATTCGATTCCGAAAAACACGAATGGTTGAGCTGGTGGCTCGACAGTCGTAATCCCTCGCAAATCGGGCCTCCCGTTCGCGGTGCATTCAAAGATGGCAGCGGCACGCTGATCGGCGACGACGTGTTCGAAGGCAAACCGATCAAGGTGCGTTCGCAGTGGTCGCGCATCACGCCGCAGTCGGCCCGTTGGGAACAGGCAGCGTCGCTCGACGGCGGCCAGACCTGGGAAACCAACTGGACCGCCGAGCTGACCAGAAAAGCGTAAGCCTCATGAATCAGTCGAACCGAACCGCACGCGGCTGCGTGGCGCTGTTAGGATTGCTCGCGTGCGTCAGCCATGCAGAAGAAACAGTTACGTCTCCGGCAATTGAAATCGTCGGTCGTGCCGAGTTGTTTGCTCCAGACATCGCCTCGACAGAGGCGTCGGAAGTGAGGCTGACATTTAGCGCGGATGGCAAACGCGCTGCGTGGTTCGCGAGGAATCGACCCGGCGGCGCTGGATCGTATGATGTTTGGACATCCACACGGACCGCCGATGGATGGAGCACGGCAACGCCCGCGCCCTTCAACTCAGCGCAACGCGACTTCGATCCGGCATTCTCCGCCGACGGTCGTTATCTTTATTTCTGTTCGGATCGACCCGGCAGTCTGGGCGGCGACGATCTGTATCGTGTGCCTGTCACAGCCACCGGCTTCGGCGAGCCGGAACATCTGGGTCCGGAGGTCAATAGCGCGGGCAACGAGTGGGCACCTATGTTGTCCGGAGGCGGCGGGACGTTGCTGTTCGCTAGCAACGGTCGCGGTGGCGCAGGACGATTTGATTTATTTGGCGCGCGGCAGCTCGCAAATGGGTCGTTCGCGCCGGCACGGCCGCTGCCGGGCGACATCAATACCGCGGCAGACGAATTCGATGCGACGTTTCTTGCCGACGGCACCACAGTCGTCTTCGCACGGGCTGCGAATCTGGAGACGGACAGGATCGTGCTTGCAGCCGCGTTGCTTCATAACGAACGATATGACGCCGGCGTAGCGCTGCCCGAAAGCGTCAACGCTCCCGGACAGAATACGTACGGCCCTATGTTGGATTGGTCCCGTCCCGACCAGCTCACGATCTCCAGCCAGAGGCCGGAGGCGCGAGTTGGCAGCGCGGATCTTTATGTTGTGCGATATCGACTTCGCGAATGATTGGCGCTAGCGCCGCGAAACAGGCGTCACACTGAACGCGCCCGGATCGGCACGAACCTTGGCGATGCGCAGCGCGCTCAAGCTCTCGTCGAGGTTGTAAAAGCGATCTTCCAGCACGTGCAGCCGAGCCGAAAAATATATCTCCGTCTCCCCTTCTTTTTGCGCGGCGGCGGATGCGACTTCTTCGGCGTGAGTGCGGTTCGCCTCGCGCATGAGATGCGCATGCTTGTACGCGGCGAAGAACTCGAACGCAGCCACTGTGTCGTCCGCAAACTGCCCCATCCAGCTCCAGTAATAGCGAAGGAAGCCGCCGTTGATCACGTCCGCCTCTACGGCCCACGTTAGATAGAGCGCACGCGTTGCCGCGGGCAGCGAGGACAGCACCTGCACTTCGTTCTCGTCCGCACCTCGCGCCGCGAGCCTGGCGTCGACAAAATCGATGATCGCTTGTTCGAGCTTCTCGTCGGCGATGCCCGCCAGCGTCTTGGTGTCTAAATTTTTATACACCGGTCGGTACTGCGCTTCATCGATGATTCTCTTGAGTTGCTGGTCCCTGTCGCATCTCCCTGGCTTACGGCGTGGGAGGCACGAAATTGGCGCTCGCGATCAGGTTGTTTTGCACCGTCACCGTTTGCGGCGTCAGGAAGGTCAACCCGTCATCGTCGGTCGGATCGTCGTCGTCGCAAGTGAACGCGACGGTGTAAGACCCGGGCGTCAAAAACGCCGCTCGATAGCTGTACACGGTCGCACCGTTTTGAACATTCACGCTGGTGACCAGCAATGGATCCACATCCGACGCTGCCGCCGACTCTTCAATGTCGTCCGGCGTCACACCGGCGCCCGAGAACAGATACACCTTCGGCAGACAGTCCTCGGTCACGAGCGCGCCATCGATGGTGCCCGCGATCGCACCGACATTCGCATCGTCGACAATACGTAGCGTCGGCCGCATGAGATAACCCTGCGTGCAATCCGCAGTAGAACCTCGCTGGCCCGGCGGCGCGTGAATGGACTTACGCAGGTCGAAGTCGATGGTGAGCGCAACACTGCCGTCCGCCGGCAGCGTGAAACCACGATTCAACTTGAGCCCGGATTCTGCACCGCTCGGCACGCGCAGCTCACATTCTTCGCCGGTCGTTCGAACGATGTATGAGTCGCGCACGTTTTGCTGGGTGTCCACGATCAAGCGGACCCATTCGTACCGCCCGGCGGGCAAAGTCACACCATCTAATAGCAATGCCGCGCGCCCTTGCTGATACCCGAGCAAGTCCAGCTGTCGCGGCGATGGGGCAAGGGTTTGCACGACTTCGGGTGCCTCGCCTTCGCGCTTGAAAGCCACGCCACTGAATTGCACGACCACGCTCGATGCGTCGTCGACGGGCGCATCGGTCACGGATAACGACATGCGCCCGGTCTGGCCCGGTGAATCTCCGCCGCCACCGCTGCAACCGGCCAGCGCGAACAGGATTAAGCTCACCAGGAACGTCCAGATCAGACTGAGGATCATCGAGCCGGTGATCTGGATCGGCTGCTCACGAGTCATTCGTTATCTCTATGTGCCGGCACCCCGCTGTACCCTCGACCGCTAGCACGGATCGCGTCGCGAAACGGTTC
>Ga0247784_1000068_pt1 | contig 37432 bp, 32 predicted proteins | sample UWRJL169409R5_FD_179909 | JGI IMG/M metagenome (GOLD analysis project Ga0247784, IMG submission 179909) | Plant litter microbial communities from Arlington Agricultural Research Station in Wisconsin, United States - UWRJ-L169-409R-5 | ecosystem: Environmental > Terrestrial > Plant litter >...
GAGCTTCAAATCCTCTGGCCGGCCGAAGCTGACTCCGCCATCGACCGAGAACTCGACCTCCGTGCCCGGCCCCGCCGCCGAGCCCTCCATATAAATAGTGTTGGCCGGGACCATCTGGCTGACCACCACATTATTCGCGAACACCGGCGTCGGGTTGGTGATTCGCACCGTGTAGTAGACCACCTGGCCCTGCGACAGCTGCTTGGCCGGGGCCATCCGGTACACCGGCCGCTCGTCCGCGTTCAGGGTCTCGCGGACCTCGGCAATCAACTGCGTGCGCAACTCCACCGCCTCCGCCGCCAGCGCGCCGGTGGCGAACGTTGTCATGATCCAGATCATTAAGCCAAGCCTTTTCATTGACTTGAAAGGAGTTTTGCAGCTGCTTCTGTAAAGCGGAAGGGAATTGAAATGCACGTCAACGTCAAAAAAACCGACAGCCCGCGCGGCGCAGAAAACGCTCGCTATAATCGGTCCGGCTAATAGCTCCATGAGTTTTAGTGAAACTGTTTGTCGCGTCTGGCAGTTCTGCGAGTACGCGCATCACTGCTGGAGGTTGCTGTCCTAATGACTACGTCGCCCACAACCAATGCGTCGCTCAAACGCTGGGTTGAAGAAGTCGCTCGCCTGACTCAGCCCAGTGACATCCACTGGTGCGACGGCTCCGACGCCGAGAACACCCGCCTGCTGGAAGCGATGCTCAAGAGCGGCGATCTTATCAAGCTCAACCAGGACACCCACCCGAATTGCTATCTGCACCGCTCCCATCCGTCGGATGTGGCGCGGGTCGAGCACCTTACTTACGTTTGCACACGAAGCAAGGAGGACGCCGGTCCGAACAACCACTGGATGGACCCGAGCGAAGCACACAAGAAGATCGATGCGCTGTTCGAAGGCGCGATGCGCGGCCGCACGATGTATGTGATCCCATACTGCATGGGGCCGATCGACTCGCCGTTCGCTCGCTGCGGCGTCGAGCTCACCGATAGTCCGTATGTGGTCGTGAACATGCGCATGATGACGCGCATGGGCAGCGACGCTCTGCGCCGGATCGAGCGCGAGAACAAATTCGTGCGCGGTCTGCATTCCATCGGCGATCTCAATCCCGATCGCCGCTTCATCATGCACTTCCCCGAAGAGCTCACCATCAAGAGCGTGGGCTCGGGCTACGGCGGCAATGCGTTGCTCGGAAAGAAATGCCATGCGTTGCGTATCGCGAGCTGGCAAGCGCGCGAAGAAGGTTGGCTCGCCGAGCACATGCTGCTCATGGGCATGCAAAGCCCCGAAGGCAAAGTTCATTACATCGCCGCCGCTTTTCCGTCCGCGTGCGGCAAGACCAATCTCGCGATGCTCGTGCCGCCCGCCTCCATGCCTGGCTGGAAGATCTGGACGCTCGGCGACGACATCAGCTGGCTGCACGTCGATGCGTCGGGCCAGCTGCGCGCGATCAATCCGGAGTCCGGCTACTTCGGCGTCGTGCCCGGCACGAACCGCAAGACCAACTGCAACGCTTACGACATGATCCAGCGCGACACCATTTTCACCAACGTGGCGTTGACCGCCGACAATCAACCCTGGTGGGAAGGCATGGAGACCGGCTCGCCCGCCTTGGATTGGCAGGGCAAGCCTTATAAATCCGGCAATGGCCCGGCTGCACATCCGAATTCGCGCTTCACCGTGTCAGCTCGGCAGAATCCGATTTATTCCAATCTCGCCGACGCCCCCGAAGGTGTGCCGATCTCCGCCATCCTTTTCGGCGGCCGCCGTCGCGAAGTCGCTCCGCTTGTTTATGAAGCTCGCGACTGGGCGCACGGCGTGCTCGTCGGCGCCGGCATGGCGTCCGAAACAACTGCTGCCGCAGTCGGGCAGATGGGTGTCGTCCGTCGCGACTCGATGGCGATGAAGCCGTTCGCCGGTTATAACTTCGGCGACTACTGGAAACATTGGCTCGCCCTCGGCCAGAAAGTGACCCGCGCTCCCAAGATTTTCCACGTCAACTGGTTCCGCCAGGATCGCAACGGCCGCTTCATGTGGCCCGGCTTCGGCGAAAACCTCCGCGTGTTGCGCTGGATCGCCGATCGCTGCGAGGGCAAGGTCTCGGCCGTCGAGACTCCGATCGGATTGCTACCCCGCAAGCAGGATTTTGATATTTCCGGGCTCAATATGGAGCCGTCGTCGCTAGACACATTGCTGTCCATCGACTCCGGCGCGTGGCGGCAGGAAGTGGATGCGATCGGGAAATATCTCGATGAGTTCGGCGGGCGCGTGCCTCAGCAGCTGCGGGAAGAGTTGAAGGGAACGGCGCAGCGGTTGGAGGCGGCAAAGACCTGAAGCTTGGCTGATCCGGCTTGATCAAGGCGGCGGTGCCGGGCACCGCCGCCTTTTTTATTTGCCAGCGTCAGAGCACTGGGATCTCCCAGACAAGTACATACGTAACCGGTTCGGCGGATCCAACTTCTACGTCATACGCACCCGCGGGAAAAGTGACGACATCCCCGGCACTAATCCATAGCGACTTATCGATTGTGAGAGTGCAGCCGCCCGCGAGCACGTAACAAGTGCCAGCCCGCATCGCGCCCTGAAATTTTGCGCCGGCAGGATAGGTGAACTCACTGATCCGATAGGCACCATCGGAGGGATAAAGCGCCGCAATCGCCTCTTTGGACATCGGTTCGGTGCTGATCGTGCTCCACCTTCTCATATCTGCTGCCCGGCCAGCTTCTGCCTCTCGACATCGACGCTGGTGATCCTGACGCTCACCTGATCGTGCAACTTCGTGCCCGCTTGCAAGCTTGCAACGAAAACCTGGGCGCTATTTTGCAATCGGATCAGCGCCGCTCCGAAATCGAAAATGAGCCTGACCTCGCCTTCCCACACTGCGCCAACGACATAGATCGTTGGGTCCCACCACGGGTCCAGTTCCGGATGCACATGCTTGATGGAGCATGAGAACTGCTCAGCGGTGACTACCAAAATCTTCACGCGCAGCTGTTGCCCAGCCTGAAACTCCGCAAGCATCCTTTGCTGAGCACCATCAAGGTCCCAGTAGATATTTGGACATACGACGAGACCCTTCTTGCCATCGAGATCGACCACGAGGCCGTATTGCTCGACGGACATGATAACGACATCCACGATCGCGCCTTCGTAAAGATCCATGCTCGCGATTGGATCACACCGAGTCCACAAAAAACAAAGGCGGCGGGACTTGAGTCCCACCGCCTCTGCTCGGCCATCGGCGATCTTAGATCAGAAGCTCATCGTCAGCGACGCCGAGAACGTCGTGCCGACGTCGTAGCGGTTGTAGAACACCGTGTTCCCACCCCGCTCCTGGAACTCCTTGTAATCGCGGCCGAAGATATTGCGGATCTCCAGCTTCGCTTCCAGATCCGTATCGAACAGGTCGAACGCCTCGCGTGCCACGAAGTCGACGCGCAGGCCGGGCGACTCGAAGATGTCTGGCTGGCCGGTCGCGCCGCGGCTGGTCACGCGATCGCTCGCGTAAGACAGCAGGATGGTCTGCTGCGACAACCGGTTCGGGCTCTCCAGGCCGAATTGCAGATTCACGAGATGATCCGACTGGCCGGTCAGCTGGCTGCCGTCGCGGAAGACGTTGCTCGCCGGCTGCACCTGCGCGCCGAACACACGCACAGTATCTCCATTCTCGACGTTGATCCGCGAGTCGGTGAACGTGTAGTTGCCGATCGCCACCACGCGGCGTGAGCCGAGGAACTCGTTCGAGAACATTTCATCGAGCGGGAAGTACTTCTGCACTTCCAACTCCACGCCGTAGAGCACGGCTTCTGGTGCATTGGCGAAGCTGGTTTCCGGCGTGTTGTCGGTGAAACCGGTGAACGCCTCGATCGGATCGTCGATGGTCTTGTAGAAGCCCGCGACCGAGAAGCGCTGCTCCGGAGCGAAGTACCATTCGAAGCGTGCTTCGGCGTTGACGAACTCGCTGTCCGTCAGCAACGGGTTGCCACGATAGTAACGGTTGTACTCGGGATCGAAGTACAACTGGAACATCAGCTCGCGGAACTGCGGGCGTGCAATGGTCTTGGACGCATTGAAGCGCAGCTGCATGTCGCTGTTGAGCTTGTATGTAAGCGTCGCGCCCGGCAACACATAGTCGTTCTCGATACTGGTCCCGGCGCCCGAGTCGATCGGGTTCGTGAACACGCGCAGCGGACGCACGTCCTGTTCGCCCTTTTCGTAGCGAGCGCCCGCGCTGAGCTCAAGACCGTCCATCACTTCGGCCTGGACCTGCGCGTAGGCCGCTTCTGTTCGCAGGCTGGCGGTGAAGGCCGGATCGGACTCGGTGGTCTCGATCAAGCCGATGTCGTATTCCTGGATGATCGTGCGACTCAACAGCAGGTCGGGCCGCAGGAAAGCAATGGAGTTCGGCAACGTCGACGGAGCAACGATCTGGAACTCACGACGCGTCGAATCGCGCTGTGTGTCGGTGATGTCGACACCGCCCGAGAGCACCACGCGCGGCAAAACCTGTGCGGTGAGATCAACGCCGGCCGACCACAAATCTTCGTCGAGATCCGAGAAGGCGACGTCGGCAAAGCCGGCGTTGCCGTTGTCCAGGCGATTGATGAAATATTGGCCGAACTCGCTCGATGCCTGGTTGGTTCGCACGTAGCCGATGCCCAGCTCGTACGGAGCCTCGCGCTTGGAAGTGGAATAAGAGGCTCGCGTGCTGACCTTCACCGGCTCGATATTGAAGCCGCCGGTCAGCTGCGTGCTCATCAACTCGCGCTCGTACAACGCGGTCGTTTGCTCGTTGAAGTCGGCGCCCGGACGGGAGTTGTTTTGTTTTCCTTCCGCCAGGCTGGTGCGTTTCAGCGTGTCGTGAATGTACACGTTGGTCCAACGCACCGTGTTGCCCTCGCCGAACTCGTAGCCGACACCGAGCAGCGCGTTGGCGATCGCGCGGTTCTCGCTAGCGACCTGGCGAAAATCTTTGTCGATGATCGACAAATCGGCGCTGGCCGGCGTTTGCTGAGTGTTGTCGCGAGTACGCCAGCCGTTGCTGAATCCCGCCGTGGCGATCACGCCGAGCTCCGAATCGCCCACCTGCCACGTGTTGCCGGCGGCGATGTTTCCAGAGTAATTCGGGGCGGTGTCGTCGGCCTTCTGCACCAGGCCGTTGTTGCGGCCTACCAGCTGGCTGGCGATCTCGCCGCTGTCCACACTGCCCTGACTGATGCGTTGGCCGCTGTTCAAAAAAGCCTGAAGCGCGGACGGCGTCTCGCGATTGCCGTAGCCGGTCCAGTCATACTTATTGCCGTAGTAGTCGTAGCCGAGCTGACCGGTCGTTTCGGTGTCGCCGCTGACGCCGAGATTCACATCAAGGAACGGCTGCCGGGGAATCGCGAGCGTGGTCAGGTTGATCACGCCGCCGCCGAACTCGCCCGGGAAGTTGGGTGAATAGGTCTTCTGCACCAACGACGAAGCGATCACGTCGGTAGGAAACAAATCGAGCGGCACGGCGCGACGCATCGGCTCGGGGCTCGGCAGCGGCGAACCGTTGAGCAGCGCGAGCGAATAACGATCGCCGAGGCCGCGAACATAAACAAAGCCGCTGCCTACCACGCTCAATCCCGTCACGCGGCCGAGCGCGCCGGCGATGTTACCTTCACCGGTGCGGGCAATATCTTCGCTGGAAAGAACCGTGATGACCTGCGTCGTCTCACGCTGCACTTCGCGCTCGCGACGACCGACAACCGTCACAGTGGGAATGCCGCCCGGCATCGCGACGTCGACAGACTCTTGCGGCGCAGACTCCGGAGTCGCCGCGGTATTGGATGCTTCAGCAGGCTGAGAGGCATCGACCTCGACCGGCGTTTGAGCGAATACCTGGGTGGAGAACGCGGTAGCGGCGAGCAACATGCCCCACTTGCGCGGCTTGGCCATATCTATTCCTACCATTCTTGCGAAATTTTTCGATGCAATGACTTGAGTGCGGCGGGTCGCGACTCATCGTCGCAACCCGCCGCATGACCGTAGCTGCTCGTTACTGAGCGAGCGACGGCAGCGAGGTGCAAGCGCCGCTGGTGCCGCCGAAGTTGGCGGTCGCGGAGTTGCAGGTCCAACCCGCGTACCAGGTATCGTTGGCATCGCGGACCGCACCGATGTACGGCGTGGCAATCGCATCGAACTCGGCATCGATCGTGCGCGGATCGACCGCCGTCACAGCCCGCTCGTTGGCACCGGCGATGAACGTACCGGTCAGCGTCGGAGACAACGTGGTGGTGTTGTTAGGATCGGCGGTGAACAGGGCCAGTGCCTGTGCTGCCGTCACGGTGGTGCTCGCACCGCTGTCGACGGTCACAGTGGTACCGCACGACACGGCGACGGAACGCAACACCGGCGGACCGAGCTTATCGATGATCGGATCGGCCGCGCCGATGACGTTGGCACCATTGATGCGCAGACATGCCATCGGGCTGGTGAGAACGCCGTTTACCAGCGTCGCATCCGCGCCGCCACGGAGCAGCAACGCAGCGCCATTGCCGGTGGCCGGGTTGCGATGAATGAACGTGAAGTTCGCGAGCTTCAGGTTGGTACGCGGTGTCTGGGCCTCGTTCAAGTTGGTCGAATCGAGCTCGATCATCGAATCCGGAGCACCCGAAGTCTTCTGCACGCCGATCAGGTACTGGATCGTGCCCTTGTAACCGACGTCCACGTCGACGCTGTCGTCGTCCGCGCCGGTGACCACGATGTTTCTAAGGTGCGCGCGGCCGCCGAAGATTTCGAAACCGTCGTCGGAGCTGTTGTGCATCTGGATGTGATCGATGCGCGTGCCATTGCCCACGCCTTCGAGCGTCAGCGCCTGCAACTCCGAGTTGGCACCTAGCACATAGCCGGAGTAACGGATCTGCACGTAGCTCATCGTGCCGCTGCTGTCGTTCAGCGTCGCGCCACCGTAGAGAGCCAGAGCGGCCGAGCCTTCGGTCTGACGATCGCAATCGGCGGCGCCAGGCGTACCGGTGCGGCAGTCGGTGATCGGCGCGCGGCCCATCAACACCACACCACCCCACTGACCTTGAGAGTCGTCGGTCGCCAGGCCGAGGATGTTGTCACGGCTCGTGAACACGATCGGCTGAGTGGCAGTGCCGACAGCCTGAATCTTGTGACCGCGGTTGACGGCAAGCCATGACGTGCCGGCTTTGCCAAAGATCACCACGCCCGGTTCGATGGTCAGCGTAACCGACGCTTCGGTGGCCGCAGCCGTGGGACCGAGATCGGTGCCGACGTCGACGCGATCAAACAAAGCATAGACCACGCCGGGAACTCGACGCAGCGTCGAGCTGGCAGTGAAGCGCGCCGGCAAGTCACAAACACGATATTCGCCCGTCGGGCCCTTGATGGTGCCCGAGTCGGAGAGCTTGATGGCGTTGGCAATGTCCGGGCAGGAAGCGGCAGGCTGAACTCCACCGTTGCTAGGCGGCGGATCCGGATTCTGGGTCGGCGGCGGGTTGTTGATTGTGATATCGCCGCTCGCTCCAGCCGAAGAAATCTCGTCTGCACCACACCCCGCGAGCGCCACAGCCACGGCACTCGCAATCATCCAACGCAAAGTTCTCATCAGATCGCTCCCGACACCCTGAAAGAATTCGGCGCGCAGTGTGGGGAGGGAATATTGCAGTTGTACTACATCGGGATTGCGTTTGTGTTCTTTGACGTTCCAGCAACACTCCAGAAACAAATGTCGCCAGCGATGCGGCGGCGATGCCGAATGCATCGCCGCCTTTATGTTTAATCAAGCAGTATGTTTAGTCGAACCGAATCGCGTGCGATCAAAACTTGATCTTGGTGCCCGCGAAGTAGGAACGGCCGAACACGTCGTAGTACGCCGGGATCGTATCCAGCGCTTGCGTGCCGGACGTGCCCGAGGCGAAGAACGGCGGATCCTTGTCGAACAAGTTGTTCACGCCGGCGAAGATCTCGCTGTTGTCGAACAAATTGAAGCCGAAGCGCACGGTGTGATACATGCGCGAGCCGATCTCGGGGAAGCCGGTGGAGAACGGCGACATCTTGGTCGGACCGACGTAACGAACGTTCCAGTTGGCCGAGAAGCGATCCAGCTGGTAGTTCAGATCCGTGATGATCTGACGTCGCAAAAAACCTTGATCGCTGGTGGAACCGCCTGCGAAACCGAGCAGCTCGGTCTTGCTGGGCGCATCGGGCCGCGGCAGCGTCTCGGCTTTGTCGTAGAACGTTCCGCGCACGGCGACGCCGAGCCCGCCGAAATCGCCGCCCGAGCCGAACACGTCCGCGATGTTGAAGCGATAGTTCACTTCGACGTCGATACCGCTGATGTCGTACACGGACAGGTTCGCGAACGTGTCGTTGACGCCGTTGAGCACATACGTGGCGCCAGGCACGAACGCGTTGGTGCCGCGAGTCAGCAGATCGCAGAACTGACGGTCGGTCGAGTCGTAGCACGCATTCGCGATGCTCTGCCGGCCGAACAGGTTCACGAACTTGTCGATCTCGATCTGGAAGCGGTCCACGGTCACCGACAGATTCGACACGAACGTCGGCGTCCAGATCACGCCGTATGTCAACGTCGTGGCCTCTTCGGGCTCCAGGTCCGGGCTGCCGATCTGGAAGCCCGCGACGCTTTGCTCGACGTTGGTCGGAGGCGCGTAGGTTGCCGGTACGCCATCGGCCGCACAGTTCGCAGCGCGCGTCGCGTTGGCATTACGACGAGCAACCGTACACGGATCGTTCACGACACCGAATGTTTGTCCGCCGCCGCCCAACTCTTGCGGAGTCGGCACGCGCACCGAGCGAGCGCGCATCACACGGAATCGCAAACCATCGATCGGTGCCCAAGCGCCGCCGTATTTCCAGGTGCCGTAGTCTTCCGATTGCTCGATATAGTCGGACGTCGAACGACGATAAGCGCCTTCGAGCTCCAACGAATGCACGAACGGCTTGTCGTGCAGCAGCGGCACGCGCGTTTCGAAGAACGCTTCCTTGGTCTCGATCTCGATCTGCGGCGTGTCCATGATCTGGTTGCCGGTGACCAGGCCCTTCTCGATCGACTCGTCGTAGTCGAGGTTGCCTTCGAACGTGCGGCGTTCGATGCCCAATGCCGCCTGCAATGGACCCGCGGGCAGATCGAACAAATCGCCGGACAGGAACGCCACCGAATCCTGCAGCTCGCTCTTGCCTCGCTGCCCAGCGGCCAACGTCAGATAATCGATCATCTCTGGCGTGTACGCAGCGAACGGATTGATCGGCACGCAACCCAGCGCTCGCGCAGCCGGGTCGACACACTGATAGGTTCCGGCCGGTGCGCCCGGGGTCTGTTCGATGCGCAAGCCGTTGTAGAGACGATCGGTGCCGACGAAACCTTCGGTGCGGCTGTCGAGCTTGGTCCGGCCGTACACATGCGACAGTTCCCAATGCCAGTTGGAACCGAAGCCGATGGTTTCCAGATCGCCCTTGAAGCCGAACGTGCCGCGCACAGTCTCGCGTTCGTTGTTGGCACCGCGCAGGCCGAAGAAGTTGAAACGTTGTGCCCACGTCATCTGCGTCGTCGCTGCGTTGGCTGTTGGGTTCGCCGCTCGCCACGCGTTGAAGATCGCCGCAGGAATGAACGGATTGTTCATCGGAATCGAAGGCTGCAGACCAGGCACGCCCGGTCCGCCGCCCACCAGGCTGCCCGCCTGGCTGGATTGGAACGGATGTCCCTCGAACGCCGAGTCTGTATTCGCCTGGCCGTAGTTCACTTCGGCGAACGTACTCACACGCTCGGACAAGTCGTAATCAAGCTCCGCCATGAACAACAACCGATCGGTGGGAATCGCGATGTCGCGCGCCGCGTTTCGGTTATAGCCGTCAACCGGCGTCGAGAAGCGGATCAGCTGACCGTTCGCATCGGTGAAGTTGCCACCGCGGCTGGTTACAGCGCCCCGTGTGTCCCCAGGAATGAAGAACTGCGCGTTCAATCCGACCGCCGAGTATGCGGCCGGTCCGCGCAGCGGTGCATTCGCGGGGTTGTTCCAGAAGAAATCCTCCTGGCACAAGTAACGATCGGCGCAGCTCACTCGCCCCTGCTTGTCGTACTGAATCGTCAGTTGCGCATGGCCGGCGTCGTTGAGATCGCCGCCCATCAATATGTGACCGCTGGGATTCTCGTTGTCGCCCTGCTCGCTGACGCCGTACGATGCGCCCACTTCGAAGCCGTTGAAGTTCTTGTTGGTGATCACGTTGATCACGCCCGCGACCGCGTCGGCACCATAGACCGCCGCTGCGCCACCCGTAAGCACTTCGATGCGCTCAACGTTTGCAGTCGGCAGTGTGTTGAAGTCGGCTGCGGTCGTAAGCGTCGTGCCGCCGGGCAACCGCCGGCCGTTCAACAACACGACCGTGCGCAAGCCGGTGAGATTGCGCAGGTTGACCTGGTTCAAACCCGAGCTCGCCGCGCCCGCGAATGTCGACTGAGTGCGCGACAGGCCGAACGCCGGCGAGAACTGCGGCAACGATGCTGCAACGTCCGCGAAGTTCTCCATGCCGAGCGCCGCGAAATCCTGCTGACCGATGGCCAGCACGGGAGTGGTGCTTTCCAGATTGGGGCGCGCGATGCGCGAGCCCGTGACTACGACTTCTGCGATTTGATCTTCATCTGCCGCCTGCGCCGAGGTCACCGCTGCTGCTGAGGCGCAGCTGATGAGGACAGCGCGAATCGCGTGCGACAAGACGTTGCCAGTTGACATGTGGGCCAGCTCCTTACCTGCTTCGTTATGTTCGTTCCTTCGCTCACCGACGCGAAAATCACACACGTCACGCAAGCGATGAAAACATTGTGCAATGCTTCTCGCGGCGCGGGGCACACAAAAAATCGTTTTTGGTAGCACAGATCGCTTACTAAAGAAGCCGCCACGACAACGAGATCATTGGTTGCGTTTATTTGTCGCGTGCACGACATGACTGTCGAGGCGAATGTTTCTATCGAGCAGACGATGAGCGCCGAGTCGTCGTTGCCTGCGCTAGAGTAAGCGCACGTTCAGCCACAGGGAGCACTTAGAGATGCCGCTCGCGCGAATCGATCTATTGCAAGGGAAGTCCGCGGAATATCGAAGAGCACTCGGCGATGCCGTGCTCGACGCTTTGACTGCGACATTCAATGTGCCGCCGGACGATCGTTTCCAGATCGTCACCGAGCATGCGCCCGACAACTTCATCGTCGATCGCAATTATCTGGGTATTCGTCGCAGCGCCGACTGCGTGATCATCCAGCTCACGGTGAGCGACACACGCACCGTGGATCAGAAGCGTGCGTTGTACAAAGCGATTGCCGACAACCTGAATCGCCGGCTCGCGCTACGACGCGAGGACGTGTTCATCAACCTGGTGGAAGTGCGCGTGGAGAACTGGTCGTTCGGCAACGGCGAGGCGCAGTACGCCCCGCGGTGACCTACTCTTCGCAGACGTAACGAATCGTCAGCGACGAGTTCGGTTCCGGCACGCGGCCGAAGCCGATCATGCCTTCGCTCTTGAGCTGCATGCTGTCGCGACGAACGAAAGCTTCCTCGCCTTCGCGCGTGGTGACAAACGTGCCGTTGGTGCTCTGGTCGATGAGTTGGAATTTATTGCGGACCAATTCGATCTTGGCGTGCAGCCGCGAGATCAAATTGCCTTTGACGACGATGTCGTTTTCTTCGGCGCGGCCGATGGCGATGTTGGCGCGACTTTCGTCGACGACGATCTCCTGACCCTGGAAGCGCAAACGCAGGCGGCGTGAGGCCTTGTTCTTCTCGCGCGACGAGATGGCGGCACCGAGCGCGATCGCCGGCAGCATGCTGGTGGCATCTTCCTTTTGCCACAGCACTTCGTAGAGTTCGTCTTCGCTGGTCTTGCCCTTGAGCGTGGCGACGTCGATCTGGCGCACGGCCGACTGCCACTCCGGCGCGAGCCGCTCGACCATGGCGCTGGTGATCATGATCTGCCCGGCCTTGGCCTGGCTGGTCATGCGATTGGCGGTGTGCACGGCCGCGCCGAAGATATCGCGATTCTCCAGCACCACCGGCCCGAAATGGCCGCCGATGCGGATCGCGATCGGCTGCCCTTCCACCTTCAACTCGGCGTGGATGCGGATATCGTGCTGCATGCGGCTGCCGGCGTTGATCGCATCGTTGGCGGTCGGAAACGTCGCCATGATTTCGTCGCCGATGGTCTTGATGACCGTGCCATGATTCTGCTCGGTGGCGGCACGCATGATCTCGACGCAGGTCAAGATCATGTCACGGGCGCGCAGGTCGCCCATCACCTCATAGATGCGCGTGCTGCCGACTACATCGGCGAACAGGATGGCTAATTCGATGTCCTTTCCCATGTCCTCTCAAGCGCTCAACGTCGGCTCCGCCCGGTCGCAGCCCGTTGCTATCCTTGCCTATTGCCCTAGGTTGTTCCTGGGCTCGAATCGGGCGATTGGCGCCCCGGTGCGAGCCTGAACGGTGCTGCGTGAACGGCAGTATACGACAACGCTACATAACCCGCCGGAGTGCCCGCAACAGGTTCGCCGGACATCTAACTTAAGGAGTTTCCGATGCTCGATGAGGTTCCCTCGGCGATCCGGCACGACGGCCGGGCCAGAGGCATGACGAGGCTGTTTTCCGCGGTTTTGCTGGCAATTGCGGTACAAGTGCCGGCGGGCCCGGCGCTTGCCCAGGGCGCCGACGCGAGCGCCGGATGGAGCGATGCCGACCTCGCAACGGCCTCGGCTTTGCGCGATCGCGCGCTGAAAGGGACCGGCGCTTACGACCACGTCAGCTCGCTGACGACCGAAGTCGGCCCCCGCCTGGCCGGCTCGCCGGGCGACGAAGCCGCGGTCCGCTGGGCCATGAACCGGCTCGGCAAACTGGGTTTTACCGGCGTGCGCACCCAGGACGTGCTGGTTCCGCATTGGGTTCGCGGCACCACTGAAGTGACCCTGCTCGGCTCGAATCCGCAAGTTCTGGTTGCCGCCTCGCTGGGCGGAAGCATCGGCACCGGCGAAGAAGGCATCGAGGCCCAGGTCGCGGAAGTCGCATCGCTGGACGCGCTCACTGCGCTTCAACCCGGCACGATGAAAGGCAAGATCGTGTTCCTCAACGAGCGCATGGAACGAACGCGCGACGGCTCGGGCTACGGCAAGAGTGTAAAGAATCGTGTGCAAGGCGTGAGCATCGCCGCGAACCTCGGCGCCGTCGCCATCGTGATTCGATCGGTCGGCACATCCGACGAACGTTTCGCGCACACCGGTCGCATGATCTACGAGCTGGACGCGCCGCGCATTCCCGCGATCTCGGTCTCGAATCCCGATGCGGACACGCTGTCCCGGCAGCTCAAAGCGAACAAACAGACGCGCCTGCGCTTGAAGTCCGCCGCTCGCGATCTGCCGCCCGCCTGGTCGGCGAACGTGATCGGCGAAATTCCCGGCGCGGAGCGTAACAACGAAATCGTATTGCTCGGCGCGCACCTGGACTCGTGGGATCTAGGCCAGGGTGCGTTGGACGATGGTGCCGGCGTGGCCATCGTGATCGAAGCCGCTCGCTTGATCGCCAAGCTGGAACGCAAACCCGCTCGCACCATCCGCGTCGTGCTGTTTGCGAACGAGGAGTTCGGCCTGTCCGGCGCCAAGGAATACGCGCGCCTCATCGGCGAAGAACATTTGAAGCATGTGGTCGCGCTGGAAGCCGATGCCGGCATGGGCCCGGTGTGGCGACTGGACTCTCAAGTGGCCCCGGAAGTACTGGGCTCGCTCGATAAAATCCGCAGTGTCCTGCAACCCTTGGGTGTGGAAGCTGGCGGCGATAACACGTCCGGTGGCGGCTCCGACATCGGCCCGCTGCGCTCGCTTGGCGTGCCGATTCTAGACCTCGCACACGATATGAATTTGTATTTCGACGTGCACCACACGATGAACGATACCTTGTCGAAGGTCGATCCCAAGGTGCTCGATCAATCCGTGGCCGCGTACGCAGTGGCTGCGTATCTGGCGGCGACCAAGCAAGGCAACTTCGGTCGCCTGACGCCTGTGCCGTTCACTCGGTAATCGATTGGCAGATCGCGCGTTGAGTTTTTATCAGCGCGCGATCTCCGCGAAATCGACATTCATCACCGGATACTTGCGCCACTCGCCATAATCGAAGTGCCACCACTCGTTGGCGTAGACGTCGTATCCCTCCGCTTCCATAGCGCGCTTCAACAGGTCTCTGTGCCAACGCTGCAGCGATGTTCCGCCGAGATATAGCGGCGAGGACCGCGAGGATGGTTCGTCGTAGCGCCCCGGCATATCGACGATCTTGCCGCTCGCCAGCTCGAACAAAGTGATATCGGCCGCGCAACCCCGATTGTGTCGCGATCCCTGCGATGGATCGGCGACGAAGGCGCGACTCTCTGGCGGCACCGCGTCCCAAAACATTCGCGTGACGTACCAAGGCCGATAGCCGTCGATCAACGCGATCCCCAAGCCTTGCACGGCCAGCTTACGATGTGCCCGGAGCAATGCGTCCGCCGCCGGCTTCTGCAAGAAGAATCGCGGCGAATCGTAGAACGCGTGGCCCATGAAGTTGTCGTCGGTCGCGTAACGCACGTCCAGTTTGGTGCTCAGCTCGACCGGGTTCACTTCGATCAGATTCGGCTTTCGCAAGCCGGTCGACTGTGGTGGCGGAGACATCTTGCGTGCCGTCGCTAACAGATCGGGAACGAACCGTCCGTTCGTGCGACTACGCGCTTCGATTTCGGCTCCGAAGTCGCGCCGGGACAAAATCAGTCCACTCAGGCTCAGCGCTGCACCGACTCCGCGCTCGTCACGCATGAAACGAATCTCTTCGCCTGCGTAGGGACCGTCGGTCGGAAATCGATAAGTGTCTTTCGACTGGCGTTCGAGTTTCTGATGTTCGGACCACTCGACCCGCGCGTAGGCATCGCCGTCACGCTCGTAGATGCGGATGTGGTTGTACGGCGGGCCGTAGTCGCCGACCAGGAGTTCCAATTCTTCGTTGGTGGTGGGCTTTTGCCATTCGGCTCGGCGATAGGTCACGCCGCCGACGGTTATCGCGCGGGCCCTCGTGTCGAAGTGAATGTCGTGAGCCAGCTGCTGGCTGTCGACGACTAACCGGCCACCTTGCTGGCGCAGCTCACCAACGAAACCCGGCGCTTCGAGAAATAAACGTTGATCGACGATGCGAATATCGAGGCCGCGTTTACCGTCGCTGTAATGCCCTTCGATGCGATAGGCCAAGGAAGCCGAGATGGCGTCGGTTTTGCTCATTTTCGGCTTGCGTCCCTTCTTTCGCGCGCCGGATACCTGCTCTAACGCAGACTCACGCACCCGATACAGAGACGGAACTGCATTGTCGAGGGCAATCAGCGTGATCACCGCAAAGCCTTGGTCCGGATAGACGCTGAAGTCGCTCACATATCCTGGAGCGGCGCCGCGGTGGCCGACGAAGGTGTTGCTATCCCCGGATCGACCCGAGAATTCAGGCCCAAACGGGACACGCTCACGCGTGAGCAGTGCCTGTGCGAATCGAGCCAAGTCGTTCAACGTCGAGTAGGCACCTGTCGACGGCGCAACGCCTCTATCGAAAGTCGGCGCAGCGAATCGCTCGCCATCAAACGGCGCTATCACCGCATGAGCAACGCTTTCGTTTTGTAGACGCGTCAGTTTCGTCTTGCTGAGCTGCTGGGGATCGAGCACCGTCTCACGCAATAGCTCATCGAACGATTTGCCGCCCACAACCTCCAGCACGCGGCCTATCACCGCGTATCCAGCGTTCGAATATTTGTAATCCGCCCCAGGCTTCGACACGAGCGCCGTTGCATTCAAGCTGGCAACCGATTCCTCAAGAGTCGCCGGGTCGGAATCGAACACACTTCCGCGCGGCGGTTCGCGCACCAACCCACTCCGGTGTTCGAGCAGCTGGCGAAGTGTGATCTCAGCGCCGAACGGATTGCGCGGCTGGAACGTCGGCAAATAACGCTGCACGTTTGCATCGAGATCGATCGCTCCACGCGCGACAAAGATTCTCAGCAACTCGCCAGTAAACAGCTGCGTGAGGCCACCGATACGATAAACCGTATCCGGCGTCGGGGGCGTTTGCCCAGCTGGGTCGACGCGCCCTGCTCCGCCCGACCAAACCAAACCGGTGCGATCGACGATACCCACCATGATCGATGGAATGTTTCGCGAGCTCTGCTCATGCTCGATGGCAACGAGCGTCGCCGCTCCGACCTTGGACCACGCCACGGCCTCACTGCCGGTCGGATCCGACGCCATCGGCGAAATCGTCGCCAAGGCGAACACAATGGATCGCAACATACAGTCACCCCGATTTTCTTCTTCGCCCGCTGCGGGAAGAGACTTTAAGTCTGCCGCTGCACTTTATCTGTTTTTATGAGCTGCGGCAGTCGCGGTCCGGCAAGCGCTAAGGAAACTAGGCGGCCTGCACGATCCTGAGCGCGTCGATCAACAAATCCGCATTCGCCGCCGGCTGCGCCGCCCCTTCCGATAGATAACGACGCCACGAACGCACCCGAGGCATTCCGGCATAAAGCCCCTGCACGTGCTTCACCATACTTCGCAACCGATGCCCTTCCGCCAGTCGAGCGCGCACGTACTCGGCATATTGCTCGATGACCTGCTGCCGCTCGGGCAGCACCCAATTCGGCTCGCAGATCGACTGATGCAGCTGAGCAAGCAAATACGGATTCTGATACGCCTCACGCCCGATCATCACACCGTCGAACGTTTGCAAATGCGTCTGCACTTCATCGAGCGTGCGAATGCCGCCATTCACCACGAACGTGAGTTTCGGAAACTCCTCGCGCAACGAACGAACCACATCGTATTTGAGCGGCGGAATCTCACGATTCTCTTTCGGACTGAGCCCCTTGAGAATCGCCTTCCGCGCATGAACGACGAACACATCGCAACCCGCCGCCGCGACTGTCGTGATGAATCGTTTCAAGAACTCATATTCGTCCGCCGGCGCCGGCATGGGCTCGATGCCAATGCGACACTTCACGGTCACCGGCACCTTCACCGCACTTCTCATCGCGTGCACGCACTCCGCCACCAACTCCGCCTCACCCATCAAACACGCCCCAAACCGCCCACTCTGCACCCGATCGCTCGGACACCCGCAGTTCAGGTTGATCTCGTCATACCCCGTTTGCTCTCCCATTCTCGCGGCGATCGCCAGCTCCTTTGGATCGCTGCCGCCGAGCTGCAGAGCTACCGGATGTTCTGCCTTGTCATAAGTGAGCAGCCGCGCGCCATCACCGCGTACCAGGGCAGCGGAGGTCAGCATCTCTGTATATAAGAGAGCGCTGGGACTAAGCAGGCGCAGGAAATACCGACAGTGGCGGTCGGTGTAGTCCATCATCGGCGCGACGGAGACACGGCGATCCACTGAAACGCTGGATTTATCGAGTGAAATGCCTATTTTTTCAGCCTTTTCTGTCATACCTGTTTCTGCGGAATTTCTGGGGAATCGGGGGAATTTTTGACTTGCAGCTGGTACAAAATTGGTACAACAATAGGCTGTACCAGCCGGAGATCACCGTGGCAAGAATTATAGTGCGAAAGCGAGCCGACGGGTCATGCGGATATACAGCCCAAATCCGCATGCACGATGGCAAGAAGATCGTCCACCAGGAAGCAAAGACATTCTCTCGTCGGGCGGCGGCCGAAAAGTGGGCCAAGGCCCGCGAGGTGTCGCTTGAAGATCCGGCAGCGTTGTTCCGAGCCCAGGAGGGCGATATCACCCTGGCGAGCTTGATTCGCTGGTACATCGATACCTTTGCACATGTGTCGAAGTGGCAGCGTACGAAGCAAGCGCAGCTACTGTTTCTTGAAAAGCATGCCATCGGGAAGGTCAACGCACTGTCGTTAGGCTCTGCGACCCTCGTCGATCATGTTCGATCGCGACGGGCGAGCGGCGCCGGACCAGCGACCGTCGGAAACGATCTGATCTGGCTGGGTGTGGTGCTACGTGCGGCGAAAAGCGTGAAGGCAGTCCCCGTCAAACCAGAAGTGGTTGACGAGGCGCGGAACGCCTGTCGAGAACTACGCCTGATGGCCAAGAGCCGCCGGCGCGAACGGCGCCCCACAATAGATGAACTTATGAAGCTCGATGAATACTTCAGCCGCCGCGATAGCCGCTCCCATATTCCCATGCGAGATATCATGTGGTTTGCGGTCCACTCCGCTCGACGAGAATCCGAGATCTGTCGACTCGAATGGGCAGACAATCATCAGCGTGGGAGAACCGGCCTCGTCCGAGACGCGAAGCATCCGAAGCACAAAGAAGGTAATCACCGGCGCTTCAAGTTCACCGCGGAAGCCTGGGACCTCACCGAACGCCAACCAAAGACGAGCGAGTACATTTTCCCCTATGATCCGAAGAGTGTCGGATCAGCATTTACCCGCGCATGCCATGTACTCGGCATCGAGGATCTCCGATTCCATGACCTGCGGCACGAAGCAACGAGCCGTCTATTTGAACGCGGGTACCAAATCCATGAAGTCGCGCAGTTCACGTTGCACGATTCCTGGAACGAGCTGAAACGCTACACCAATCTTCGACCGGAGAACGTGCGCGATATCCGGCCAGCGTCTCCTAACACTGATACCTCGGCTGAGCAGCACTCTGGGTCACCAACTGCTCGCGCCGCTTAACTGGCCTTCTGCCGCTGTCGATCAATTAGCTCTGCGAGATCCGCAGCACTAACAAGCCACGGGGATTTCTGCCCACCAAGCCTGAACACCCTGCATGGAAGCATCTTTGCGGGCGCTCGACGGCGTGCTTCCTCGTAACTCAACCCGAAGTACTTGGGTGAAACCTTGTCGAGCGGAATGTTGGCCTCGCCAAACTCAGCAAGAAGACCGAAATACGTGCTACTCATGGGAGGACTCCGCAAGGTGCTGATCTTGCATTGACAATGCGAAAAATCACCCCAGAAGAGCAAGAGCGCATAACTAGCGAATTTGACGAAAAACAACTGTCGCATCCACGGGTCGGGCGACCGCCCAGCTGAGTTTCGCAGAACTGTGTCGCGCACTGTCGCATGCAGCCTCGGGCGATCGCGACAGGATCGTGCACGGCGTTCCGCTACATCCACGTTTGAGCACGAGCGACAGCAGGCAGCCTCCGCTTGTAAGGTTCAGTTAATCCGCTCGATTCCTTTGGCCATGACGCTGGTAATCGCAGCAAAGGCGCAGCTCGGGAGGAGTCCGGCGAGAAAATGCACGCCGTCCACCGCTGTATTGAATGCCCACTTGCTAGTTTGTCGATTGACCACAAAGGGTCCCCACAATGGCGGGGCGGTCGGTGAAGGAAGCTCGATGATCCCCCTGGAGGCCAACGACTTTACCAACCTATGCGGCTCATAGGTTCGGTCAGCATCGTCCGGGTTCCAATTTCCATACGATTCCGGCTTTCGATGAACGAGCACATTTCGTAGTTGATACAGCAGCGCCAGGTCCTGATAGGGTTGCGAGCCACGATCAATCTTCGAAGCGGCCAGAGCCAAATGCAAAACCTCGATCCTCTCGAGGATGTTTGGACGCTTGAGCTCGACAATGTCGAGCCAATCGCCAACCCGATTTAGAATGGGAAGCTCTCCCCTAGTGATCTCGGTACTGAATCGATGGACTATTTCATTTAGAAACGACTCGAATGCAACGGCTGCCAAGATGATTGCCGTCATTGATTCGTACGAATCTTGAACTGCTCGATCATAGGCTCGTCTCGCAAGAAGAAACACGTGACCGCTGGCGTATAACAATGCTGGAGCTCCTAACCTGAGAATTTAACGGGAGTCGCTATCACAGCAATGATCCGTTCAATCCATTATTTGAATATTTGGCCCTATGGGTACGTACAGAAGGTCAGCTCTCTCTACATTCACCGGCCTTTCATGAGATCGCAACAGACCGCCCAACTGATCCACAATTAAGGAGCGTTTCTCGCCACTAATCAACCAGCGAGAAACCTTCCACTTCATTAATCTCGCGCTCTCAGAAAATATGAAGAGATCTCATTGCCCAGAACGCTTACTCGCACATTAGCCCCACTTGGCCGCAATAGGCGATACAGTGGCTGACTGCATCAAAAGACGTCGATAACCCGGCCAAACCGCCTAATGCTGCCTCGGCAGACTTTTTCCGGTTAGGCGTGCCTCACTTTACGGACCATCGCGCTACCTTCGTTGTCGAGCTATTTCCATGTTCTACCTTGATTTTTCCTTTCCTTCATTAACAGCGCTCCATGCATATCAACTCCACATCGATTTGCGATTGAAATAAGAAAAATCAGCACGTCTGCGATCTCTTCGGCGACCTCTGGACGAATGCTTGTCACGTCAATTCCCATAGCAGACTGATACCGCACCGCCTTGAACAACTCCCCTACCTCTTCGCCGAGTAGCAAGCATTTCTCAATCACCGTCTGCCGATCAAAACCACGTTCGACCTCAACTGCTGCGATATACGACTGAAGCTCATTGAGCGAGGCACCCATTTCTGGTGTATTCATCTCTACTTCCTCAATTTCAGCACCACCGCAAATGATGTGAACCTCTTATCGCACCGCACGCATGCTGAAAGTGACGGAGTGCACATTTAACACAACCCTGTTGCTTCATACTGCTATTCCAGGAACAAACATTACGCATGAGGCGACGCGGCGCGATGGGGATTCTGGAAACATTCGCCATTGAAAGCGTGCATCACTTTGCACCGCTTCACTATCTACCATTTATTGTTCGCCAAGGAGCCCTGCTAAGCAAACCGCTTCTCGCCCAAGCAGGATTCGCGCCCTCACATTATCGATCAATGTCACATCGGCAGGACAGTGTTCGCGGATTCGATGCGTACGTTCACCTGACAATTACACCGCACCCACCAATTGTCGGGGCAAAGCTAGGGGCCGGGTTTCCACACATACGGTTGTCGATTCCGTCCTCGTACGTTGACAACGTTGATTTCGTTCTCTGTCGATTCAACATCGCCATGACGCGATACCTCCGCAGAGCCGACAAGCCTGGTTTTCCAGAATCGCCAACCAATGGTCGCTACTACGACAGAAAGCAGATACCCGTAGCGAAAACAGTCCAAGACAAGCACACGCTGCTCTCAGCACACCTCTCTCGCTCGATGATCGAGGTACTGGTGGAGTCTGAACTAACGTTGCCGGCAGCGACGACCGTAGCCTGCTATTCCGAGGATGATGCAATTATCGTGCGACGAGTGCTTCAGACGTTTCAGTGCCCTTGGACGATTACTATCGCAGCACCACAGGCCACATACAACAGAAACCCGATCTACGCTTCTCAAGTTCTCGAATTTATTGACAGAGCGTTGGACGATCACCTCTGGCGTGGCAACGGGCTTGAGTTCGATCGGGTGTGATATGGCCATCTTGCTCCTTAGCGGTCCGGTAGCAGTAGGGAAATCTACATTTTCCAAGCGCCTAATTGATGACAATCAGTTCGTCGCAATCCGCAGCGGAGCGTATCTCGTCGAAGCAGCAGCTGCCAAAGGCCTATCGATCAATCGGACAAATCTTCAGGTCGTTGGCGACTTTCTTGACGAACAAACTGACTGCCGTTGGCTAGTCGACGACGTCGCTATTCCGACCATCGGCGGCAATTCTAATACTCAAGAGTGGCTGCTTGACGCAGTCCGAAAGGAACGCCAGGTTCATCATCTTCGTGCCGAATACGGTGACGCGGTCTTTCACGTTCACCTCACGGCGCCGGAGTGGTTTCTTCAGCAGCGATATGAAACTCGGCGCGCCGCTGGCGATGAATACTCCAGAGAAACGCCGTACAGCACAGCCATAAAACACCCGAATGAGGTCGCATCTCGCCAGCTGATATCCATTGCTCAGTTGGTGATCGATGTATCTCAGATTGATTTAGACACAAGTGTCAAGGCAGCACTCTCCGCAAGGACAGGAGCACTTTCCGATGCGAAAGATCGTCATCATTAGCGGCCGACTCTGCAACGGGAAGTCTGGTCTCGCGGAATCTCTTGGCCGTGACTTTGGCTATCACGTTGTCAAGACAGATGCCATTCTCCAACAGGAAAACTCCCAACGCGGTGCACCTCCTGATTCGGCCGGGCTTCAACTCCTAGGCGAGAAGCTAAACTCAGAAACTAATCATCGATGGGTATACGACGAGGTAGTTCGGCAATGTAGCCAACTGCCTCACCACGTGGATATTGTCGTTGATAGCATCAGCACCCAAGGACAGCTTGAACATTTCCGCCAAGACCATGGCTTCGAGGTCGTCCACGCACATCTGTACGCACCACTGACCACTCTGCATCGCCGCTTCGCGAAGCAATACAGCCTAGCCTCCGACAAAGCAGTAGAACAATTTGTCCAGTTTGACTCTCTTCGAGACGACTCAACTATAGACCACTTTAAGAGCGATGCTGACGTTAGGATCAACACCGACCGTTGCGATGATCAGGACACGCTTGTTCGTGTCGCGGCTCGACTTGGCCTCTATTCGCCGCCCGATGTTCGGTGCGTGGATGTTGTGATCGGTGGCCAATACGGCAGTGAAGGAAAGGGGCACATAGCAGCGTATTTAGCACGAGACTACGACGTACTTGTTCGAGTTGGTGGTCCAAACGCTGGGCACACCGTGTCCAGTGTGTCCGGGCTCTATACCTACCATCTCTTGCCATCTGGCACACGTGACACGAATGCCCAGATCCTGCTTGGTCCTGGAATGACCATTCATGTCGAGAATCTACTAAGAGAAATAGAAGAATGTCAGATCGGTGCGGATCGACTCTACATAGATCCCCAGGCGATGATCATCGAATCAGAGGACATCGATTCTGAGAAGGAGATGGTCGCCCGGATTGCATCGACTGGGCGAGGTGGTGGTGCGGCAGCGGCTAGGCGTATTCTCGGACGAAAACCTGGTGCTGTTCGCCTCGCCAGAAATGTTGCAGAACTGGCCCCCTATGTTGGCACAACTAAACCCTACCGCGGGTCGACCACCCGGCAGCTTGAGCTGGCGTATAGGCGCAATCTATCGATTCTCCTGGAAGGAACTCAGGGAAGCGGATTGAGCTTGTATCACGGCGACTATCCGTATGTGACTTCTCGGGACACTAACGTAGCCGGCTGTCTTGCGGAGGCTGGCATCTCACCCAGTCGCGTTCGCCGCATTCTAATGGTCGTCCGCCCAACACCTATTCGCGTCGGAAATCCTGATGGAGGTCAGGAGTCCTCCGGAGAGCTTAAGCACGAAGTATCCTTCGACCGCGTAGCAGAAGAGGCGGGACTCGATCCGACAATAGTCAATCAGCGCGAGATTACATCAACCACTAAGCGCAATCGCAGAGTCGGCTGGTTCGAATGGGAGCAATTCCGACAGGCTTGCGCATTAAACGCACCGACCGACATCGTCCTGACTTTCGCGGACTATATCGATAGCACCAATCAGAGTGCGCGCCGTTTCGAGCAGCTGAGTCAACATACGATCAAATTCGTCGAGGAGCTTGAGCGGGTGGCGCACGCGCCAGTTTCCCTGATCAATACTAGATTCCCGACGAACCCAGCAGAGCGCCTCGATTTAAGGACGGTCATCGACCGTCGAAACTGGATCACATATCGCCAACAACCCACCACTCAATCATAGCCTCCAGAGCACCGACCATATGGATTCGTATTTGCTATTTTATTGTGACGTTCGCGCTCGCTTTAGTAGCTCCTGTTCAAATTTCCAGAAGATTTCCCGGAAACCAGAATCATACTTGCGGTAGTTCTCGATCGCTCGGCGCAGCATATTCACTGCCTCACGCTCGAGATCGACATCGACGTCTGGTTGCAAACCGATATGCTTAAACTCGTTGCGTGCTCTATTTCGTAGGTCTGCGAATGCCTTTCGATTCGGTTTTTCTCTGAACGCCGCTTCATACATATCACACAAGCGATCCAGTGTTTCATCGAACGCCGTTCTCGCACCCGAATGTTCGGCTAACTTACCCAAGATCTCTTCGGCAGCACCGGCCAGCGTAATCGTGGAAACTAAATCGTCACCCTTGAGGTAGAGCGCGATAGCCATGTCCAACTGTGATTTCGCTATCTGCAATTTTGAGAGCCTCACTGGATCGACCTCCTTGGACCCACGCGCAAAACGTAGTGATGTGATTCGAAACCCTGCAGAACGCAGCCGGACTCTTCCTATGGGGTTCTTGGCCGGTCTTGCGTCGATCTCCTGAGCCGCTCAATTATGTCGGCAGCTATCCATTCACGATCGACGTATGCTGGTGGCATCTTACCTACGAAGTTCCGCACCCGGTAGGCGAGATCCACGTCCCCATCGTGATGGAGCAGTTCACTAATGGAAGTCCATCCCTGCTTGACGTCGCGCCGAGTCCGCAACAGCTTTTCCTTCCCACCACCCGGATTGACATGTCGTCCGTTACGTAACTCGTTGGCCACGGATTGTACTTGCGCCTCTAAGTGCGTCGAGCACCCTCGACGCATCGCTCGGTAAATCCCATCCTTCTGGTACGTTCTGCTCGCTCCTCTCACTGCCCGCTCCGTCGCATTCGCGGCTACACCCTGGGCACGTAGCGCCTCTGCGAAGTCACGCCGCCATTGCCGCAGTGTTTCCTTGCGAATGTTGAGGCGCGCGCCCTTCTCGCTCACCGCCTTCAGCACGAGATGCACGTGAGGATGATCCTGATCCGTGTGCAGCACCATTGCGTAGCGATGCTGAAGCGCGAACGTCTCTTGAGCAAAGTGGCGAACGGCCGCCAACAATTTTTTCGGTGGCGTTCCCTTTGGCATCGAGAACATCAAGTTATGCACCAACTTCACCGGCTTTCTTCCTGGCAGACCATTGTAGATAACCTTATCTTCGCGCTCCTGTAACGCAAGTCCCCAATCTTCAAGCAGCGCTTTCTCCGCTCCCTTAACCTGGAGGCGCTCCCCGTCGTCTGTCTCAAGTTCAAGTCCACCACGACGATCGATGTAACGCAGGTGCCTCCATACAGCGCCGACGCTTTGCCCACCGCCCGTCACCTTGATCATCACCTCGGGTACACGCGTTACCGTGCGACCAATCTGTGCACGCTCAGATGCAGTAAATGTTCGCCCATGTCCCGGCGTTCGTCGCCCATAGCTCACTACGTCGAGGAGCGGCTTTTGACCACGCAGGTCGACAGTGCGCTTACCCATGACGCGACTCCCAACTGCGCAAGTTGGCATCGACGAGCTGTCGAACGTGGTTCCTCAACCCTTCGCACACACGCAACAGTGCCCTCAAATCGTCCCTATTCGGACCGACGACCTTCCCGCCCTGGTTTGCGACCCTTGCGATCTGGTTGAGGTTTCGACCGATGGCGCCGAGCTGCCCGATCGCTTGGCTAAGCAGCGTCCGCTCCTCCTTCGGCAGCGGGGCCACGCCTCGCAGATGACTCCGAAGCACCACTGAGACGTACGTCGCCGCTGGCATTCCCCGAGCCTTGGCTCGTGCATGGAGCAATGCTTGATCGTCTGGAAGTAACCTGATCGTCAGCCTTGCCTGACGTGGCAACTCATCCTTCGTGTCAGCCTGAAACACGACACCCGAGGACTGAAGCGTAGTCTCGATCAGGCGCCTGAGCCAAGCAGATTCCGTGAGCTGTTGCTGACGCGCGATTACTTCGACGACCGAGTGCGTCGTCGCCGGCAGGCGTGTGCGAATGATGCGCGTGTTACTCATGGGACATGAATGTGGCCCATGAGCAGCCGAAAGGCTATCCTGCCTAATTCACCTCTTTGTATAAAAAGGCCCGTGTGTTGTTTGCATTCGTGTCGTTGTTGGAGGTTTCGTAGACTGAGCCGGAAGTTTCCTGGACTAGTTGGAGGATGACTGGACTGAGTTCACAAAACCTCCCACATCAGCCACTGCTAAGCTTCTGTTCGAACAGGCGCCTCCTCCGAAATCGCCAGCAGGTCCCAGTACCCAGACGGGTTGCACACCAATCCACGAAACCTGCGACATTTTTGCTCAGTCCACGAAACCTCCAACACGCGCCGTTATCGCAAGCGGTTGAACCTCTTCGTATCGTCATCTGTCGCCAGTCTGCGAAACCTCCGAAACCGACAATTCGGGAGATCGTCGCGGTATTTCGCAGTGTAGGCACTGTTCCGCTCACGTCTCTAACCGAGATCGATTCCGAGCCATTCACCGCCGCCACGATCTTGGGAATGGCAAATCGGATTGACTAGACCGATCTCCATTGCGGCCTGCAAATCACCTATCGTCCGAGGTGTACTTGGTCCTCCGATGGGAGCATCCCTGCTCCCTCAATCGCCTCACCGGCTACGGTTTGATCAGCGCCATGGCCTCCTGCCAAAGCGCGAGATTGAGACGAAGGTCCTCATCGATCGAGTTGATTCTCCGGCTCACGGTCCGCCGACCGAGCGCTGTGCGGCCTTCAATGCCACCCACGATGACGTTTTCCTGAACCTTGTTATAGACCGACCACAGATCGTTGCCCTGGTCGCATGCACGGCGCGCCTGGAGCAGACGCCCCGGGTCGAAAGGAAAGTGCTCCAGACCTCGGTAACGCAGTTCGAGCGCTCGCTGAGCAAACGCACATTGCACTGACGGCTCCAGCTCTGTGCGCGTCATGCGTTCAATAGTCCCTCTGACGCCGATCATCCTCTTCGTGATTTGTTGCGCTCCCTCGATAACAGCGGCCAGGACATTCCCTCTGTGCGGCACCCGAATCATCCCGAACTCACTGAGGCTCAGGAAAAGTCCGTTGGCGCAAACAAAGCGATATAGGCCACCACGCAACTGATAGGAACTCGACGCATCGTGGGAGTTGATGAGGATGATCTCCGGCATGCAGTCCACGATGCGAATGCACTCCCCGGCCTGGCGGAAGCGAATCATGTGCCGTGCATACCCGAAGCGTTCGCCGCGGGAGTGTCGCTGGCGAGCTTCCGTTGGATGGAAGCCAGCATCCATCAACGCCCGCACCAGTTGCTCTGTCGAGATAAACACGTAGTCACCGCCGGTGCGTTCGAACCGGTTTGAGGCGAATGCAGCCGGTGCGGAACGACGCAAATCGCTCAGCGACAGGCTGCTGCGATCTCTGGAGCTGATCGTTTGAATGATGTTAGACATGCGCATGTCCTCGGAAGGATCTCGGGCGGGATTGCCCGCGTCCCGAGTTGCACGGCGCACGTAGCCGTCAAGAGCGCAAGCCGCCGTCAGCGGCGGGCGCGCGCCAGCGCGGCTCTTGAGGGCGAGTACGGCGTGCTACGCTCGCGCAACTCAGGCACTCCCGCCTCCTCCGGTCGGCGAAAATTGGTGGCCCAAACGTCACGTCGGCTGTCGTTTTTTGTCTCGCTATGCGCGAATCGGGGAGATCCATCTCCCCGAAGCGCTACCAACTCGTGCGAGACATCGGGCCCCTGGATTTGCATGGGCGACAGGTCACAAGCCACGCTGAGTCTCCCACTCGTAAACGAACTGACGCCAACCATGAATATGAGTCAGTTCGTCCCGCATCAATTCCCACTCGAACTCACCGCGCGATCCTTCTGCGTTCAACCAGCCTGGATAGCGCAACTCAAGTGTCTCGCGAAAGAACATCCATAGCTCACGTCGTGCGACTGCCATTAGCTGTCGACCAAACAACGAACCATCAGTGCGATAGAACAGCGGCTCCTCGATTCGTCCGCTGTCCCACTCTCCCTGATAGATCAAACGCACGTAGGCTACGTGCTCACGACGTAATGCTGCGGCGACCGCTGGCATCAATCGAGAGAGGCGCTGCGTCCGCTGTTCCTGATCGCTCGAATCGACCACATGATCGGTGTGCTCGGCCATCGTCGTTCTCCATCTCGGGCGGAATTGCCCGCACCTCACCCGCACAGCGCGCACAAGCTGTCAGGCCCCGGAGGCTTTGCGCAGTGGGCTTGACAGCGAGCACGCTGTGCGAAGCTCGCACGCACGGCAATTCCCTCCGTCGGATCGGATTTGCTTCGTTTCGAGAGCGACGCCTGCTTGAATATGTTTCGATCCACGCGATTGATCTGTCGTCCGGACCGATGAAGGCCCGGACGAACGACGGCTCTCCGACATCAGGGTGTGGAGTGCTCCTTCAAAATGCGCTGCAATTCCTCGCAGAGTTGCTTCGCTTCCTCCTTATCTGCGCACGGTGACAAGCTGCCATGACCGACGACGTACCAGCCGTCATGCAGCTTGAGCGTCCGATACTCACCAGACGTATCGACATTGATGCCGTCGCTGAAACGTAGGATGCACATGGAGATCCCCGATACATTCCGGGCGGGATTGCCCGCGCAGGCGAGGTCACGCCGCAGTCGTGCGCTCCAGAGCGCAAGCCGGCCGAGCTTTGGCGGCCGGGCGCGTTACGCGCCTCTGGACCGCACGAACGGCGTGATACGGTGGGGCGCAGGCAAGTCTGTCTGCGACGCCATTGCCTGCATTGGTCTTGATCGAGTTGAATGAGGGGGCGTGCATACAAGCCACGCCCCCAAAGCGCATCACGCGTTCGCCACGCGCCACTCACTACTACAGGCCAAGCGTGTCTGGATCGTCGCGCACAGTTGCGGATCGAGTTCGACCCCCAAGTAGCGACGGCCCAGCGAAGCGGCAGCAACCAAGGTGCTGCCCGATCCCGCGAAGGGATCGAACACTACACCACCGCGAGTCGAAAACGTCGCGATCAGCGGTCGCAGGATTTGCACCGCCTTCTCGGTCGGATGCCATCGGTTGTGGCTGTAGACCCAAGGCTGGATGTCGTCCAGCGGTCGCTGAGGCAGCGGCGGTCGTCCCTTAGCAAGCAAATATGCCTGCTCATGACGGTAGTGCAGATAGCGCGAGCGTGAGGTGTAGTTCTTGGTCCAAACGACGTGGCCGACGGGACGAAAACCTGCGGTCCGCCATGCTGCAAAGAATGCGTCGATGGCCTGCCAACCGTAGAACGACACGCACAGTGTGTCCGGCCGCATGATCCGATAGACATGATCAAACACACCGAGGATGCGCTCCACACAGTCATCGTTTGCAACCGTGCGCCCTTCACGATCTCGATACGATACGCCGTAAGGAGGATCTGTGATGACGAGGTCGACTGTCGAACTCGGCAACAGTTGCACGATGCGAGTGCAATCACCTTGCAGGATGCGGTTTGTGAACATGATGATGCTCCAGTGCGCCGGCACGTCGCCGGCGCGCTGTGAGCAGTCATGACCTCGCGCGGGTGTCAGCCCAACGCCGGCGAGCCGGGCGCGCCATTCGGCGCGCGGCTGCACGCCCGCGCAGGGGCATGACAGAGTCGCGGCGCGATAGGCAACGCGCCGCGACTCTTCATCACTCACATCAACAGGCTGACGCCTTCAGCACAGATGGCAGCCAACCGGTCCCCGAAAGCTTGTCGGCTGCTGCTTTCGCGAGTGGCTCCTTTTTCAAGTGCTTTAGTGGCACTGCTGCCTCGGGAGACAGTGCTCCACGCACGATATCGAGGATGCACTCCTTCGGTATGAAGTTGAGATAACCATCCGCTGTCGGAGTCCACCACTCCCGCATATCTAACCCCGTGGCTTGAGACAGCAATGCTGCCGGCCGCAACTGCTCATCGCTGGAAAGATCCGATACACACCGAGCCACGCAATACGCAAGCACATCCAGTAACTGCGCCTGTGGAAGTGCGCTTAACGCCGTGAAGAGTGCTTCTTCATCAGAAGGCAATAGCGCGCTCAACTGCTCCCGCCTATCTTCCAGCGTGCGCTGAGCCTTTGAACCTAAAAGCTCTGGCGCTTCTCTGGTTAGCTCAATGATTGATCCAGAGATATTGACTGCACCCGCACTCACCTCCGAGTAGAAGATTCGAAGTGCCAGCCGGTGCGTCAGCGCAATGAGCGCGATATCTGGCCGAGCAGCTACGGTTGCTTGGAGCGCCAGCGTTCGCTGCGCCGATAGCCGGCGCACTAGCGATGCGGAGTGACCGTTCGGTGATGCCGACTTGCTCGTCCGTGCGGTGGGCGTTGCGCGTTGGAGATTCGCGGAATCGCTTGGCTGCAGCAATTCCCGCTCAACTTGTAGCGTGCCGTCATCGCCGATGTAAACAACGGCACCGGCGCGCGACTGCTGCTGCGGGTCAAGGACTTTCCGCTGCTGCCGAATCTGCTCTAACTCAGCCTCTGCACGATCAATCCGTTCCTCAACGGGCTGCGTCTGTTCCGACCCTTCGTCCGTCTCCGTTTCATCTTCGGCATCGTGGCTCTCGTCCTCGTCCCAGAGCGCCTCCAGCTCTGCCTCTAGCTCCACAACTCGGCCTTGCTCATCCTCCGTCGGATCTCGGTATGTGTGCTGCACTCGTCTATACGCTGCTTGCACTGAGTATTCGAACTCAAGACAAGTATCGACCCACGGCAACCCTTCCTCCTTCAACCGCTCCGCATGTTCCTGCAGTTTTGCGTTCGCCAGACTTCGCACTAGGGATGCATCCAGCAGCGTTGCATCATCATCCTCAGCGAACAGATCGCGTCGGACAACTCCGCCACCCGCCTCATAGGCAGCAAGGCCCACGAACTGCGCGACGGGATCACTCAGCGCGACATCCTGGACCGTTAGAACTTCGCGCACAGCATGGGCTGAGCGGTTATGTTCCGGTAATGACTGCCACGCCTGCCGTTGAGCTTCGTGATCATCTGTGACCGCAAGTGCCATCAACACATCCAGGGTGAGTTCATCCTTGCGATACAGCTCAATGAATTCGCGAGCAACATTGGCCAAACGCAGTCGTCGCTGCACGACCAGCGGTGTCACACCGAAAGCGGCCGCGACCTCTTCGATGGACCTGCCACCGTCGATCATCAAGCGAAATGCTTCGAACTGGTCATCGATATGTATATCTCGCCGGCCGCTATTCTCTGCGAGGCTCGCGTGCACGGCCTCTTCGACCGAGATCACTCGGCACGGGACGCCGTATGCCTGCTTGATGTACTTTCCCTGTACTAGCTGTTGGAGGGCGCGCCAACGCCGTCCGCCTGCAACCACCGCATAGCAGGGTTGATGCTTCGCTTTGGTCGTTCCGGTGGGGACAACTTCGTGAACGATCAGATTCTGGAGTACGCCTTGCGAGAGGATGAGCGATGCAAGTTCCTCGATCCCTTCATCGACGTTGGTCTGGCGAACATTGAGAGGCGATAGCTGCAGTCGGGCAACGGGAATGTGCCGGATCTGCTCTGATAGCTGAGTCATGGACATGATATGTGACCTCTAGGTGAAGAGCGGGAAAACAGGCCCGCTCGCCCCAGTGGGTCACTTCCGTTACCAACTCACCGAGCGCCACAACCCTACTTCGCCCAGTGAAAGATCCGTGACGGCCCGGGCCTCGGGGCAGGCGCGGATCTTGCGGGCCTGGCTCTGACGTTAATCGAGACCCTGCGGCAGCGCTGAACCTTGAGTTCAACAATGTCCTCGAACACCGCACGTCAGAGCAATCCGAGTTCCGCCATCGAGCACACCTTCCCTGCTCCCACAACGACATGATCCAGCAACCTCACCTCGATCAGGTCCAAGGTGTGCTTGAGACGCATGGTGATCAATCGGTCATCGGAACTTGGTTCAGGCGCGCCACTTGGGTGATTGTGTGCCACGATCAGCGCGCTGGCGTTATGAATGAGAGCTTGCTTCGCGACTTCTCTGGGATGGACGACGCTACCTTTGATCGATCCCCGGAACAGATTCTCACACTCGATAACGCGGTGACGTGAGTCGAGATACAGACAGCAGAATATTTCGTATTCCAATCCACCTAAGCGGACTGTGAGATAGTCGCGCACGGTGTTCACATCAAGCACCGGGCCACTTGCAACGTTTTCTGCAAGCACCGCCAGCGCAGACGCAATGACATGACGATCGTCGACGAGTTGGTACTGACCGTCAGCTTTGCAATACAGACCGGAGGTGAAGGAGCGATGCTGCGGAGTGATTGCGCCAGATGGTGGGCAAACGTTCAATCGCTTTGCCACCTGTGAGATCCTGCGCATGATGGCGTCTCCCTTGCTACGCAGGCGGGATTGCCTGCGCGCTCGGGCGCTGCACGCGGGGTAGCATCGTCAAGAGCGAAGCCGCCGGCCGCGGCGGTCGCGCAACCGCGCGACTCTTGACGATGCGAGCCGCGTGCTAGGATCGCGGGCCGCGGCAATCCCTATCTAGCCATACCGTGCGCGATCACCATCAAGTGACCTTCGACTTACAAAACGTCGCAAGAGGAATGCATCCACTTGCGACGGAATACCTATAACTTCCAGCATTACCAGGCGAGCAGTTCCTTCATGCTGCCGTCCTCGCGGATGCGCACAACCCGACAGCCATTTTTTGTGACGGCGTCATGATGCAGTTCGCTCCACATCATTTCCGGTGCCTTGATCTCGAGCGATTCGAGGAAACGTTGGATGCTGTGCACGTCCAACGGGTCATAGGCGAGTCTCAGATCCGAGGCGTAACACTCGACAACATCAGTGCCTCGTCGAATCCATCCGATGGTGAGATAGAACGTGGACGTGGGTCGATCGTAACCAACAGTCACACGAACCGGTCGATTCATGATCGTGGAGTCGAAGATGTAGCGGCTCATGGCATGCTCCAATGACTAGCAGGCGGAAGGTGCCTGCGGAGCGACACCGCTGGATCACGACGTCCTGGCCAGGCCGCTTGCGCCCGGCGAGTCCGTCCGGACTCGGCCTGGCCAGGACGTCGTGATACGGCACATTGGCGCTCGCTGGCTCCTTCCCCCTCAACCGATTTCAGAAATCAGGTAAACATTTCTTACCTAGTTCGATCTGGATCACGACGCCGTGGTGCCTGTCGCGTTTGGGTGGGCGTTTGATCCTCCGCGCTCACTCGCACGATTGGCGTCGGTGAGTGACGACCTTGCTGGATGGTTTGCTTGATCCGTGCCGCGACGCTGGCGATGAATTTCAGGCGCTGCTCTGGATCGGCGAGTCGTCGTTCCGCGAAAGCCCGAGCGGCCTTCATTGGAAACATTGCCAGAGCGAGTTCCGGATCTTCCCGAGCTGCGCGCCGCGCGACGAGTTGCTCGTCTCTGAGTCGGCGAGCAGCCTTGTCATGGGCAGCGAACCACTCGGGTTTCTCGGCCCGCCATTGAACACGCCCGGTCTGTGCATCTTGATCGAGGCGACGAAACGCGACTCTGTCACCTATACGCACTTGAGTCGTCGATTGTGAAATAGCCTGTGCCAAGCCGCGTCCCCATAACGTCACCTCGCCGCCCGGTGTGAGTAACCGCGCGTAGTAGCTGGAAGTCTCGGTGGGTTGGAAGCGGTAGCGAGCCGTGCCATGACCCAGGAGCTTGCCTTCCATGGTCTCGGTGCTGATGCGCTGGTTGCGGGGCGAAATGGTGCGTTCAGTCGCGGAGGGTCGCGAGAGTAGTACCGATTCGCGAGGCTCGCCCGCTCGCGTGACCGGTACAGTAGTTGCGCCTGGTTGCCCTGCGCTCGTTGAGCTCCGCGCTGAAGTAGCTGGCCACACATCCCCGAAAGTAGCTCCGGAACGTCGGCTCGCCACGCGCTCGTTCATGCGATTTTCTCCACATGATGCAATGGAGTGAGATCCTCAGCTTAGAACGCGAGCAGGGGTACGCGCGCGCTCGGCCGCTCGCTCTCGCAGCTGTGGTGCCGCCGGCATTGCTTCGTTATCGAGGACCTGCGCAAGCTGCGCACGTACGCCTTCAACGAATTTCGTACGCTGCGTGACATCAGGAATCTGGGCTTCCGCGAGCAACTCAGCTGCGCGAAGCGTCGCCAAAGCATTTGTGAGCGCCGAATTGTCGCGAGCCGACTGTCTCGCTGATGCAGCCGGCTCATGCAATGGTTGGCTGCGCGCCGCCTGTGACGTGCCATTTGAGCCGTTCGAACCATGTCCCTTGGCTCGAACATCCCAATCGTTACGATGTGCCGATACTTCTTCTTCGCCCAGCACACGACCCTGTGCGTCGCGCGCTGGGCGTTTCACAGCAACGCTCTTTCGGCCTGTGAGCTCCACCTCGATGAGGTCGCCCTCCTTCACCCCGGCTTGGTTCAGTGCGCGCGGAAAGTCGACGCCCCAAAGATCCTTCGTTCCACCGGCAGTCTCCAAGCGAACGTAGTAGGACGGTTCATTGTCATCGCTAAATTTGTAGCGAGCCTCGCCGTGTTCGATCAGCCGGCCAGCGTAGACACGCGAACGCTGCGACCGACCGCGTGCCCCCTTGCGCGCATCGTTGATCGCTTCGTTGCGTGCATCTCCCGGCGCTGGGCTCGATGCTGCAAGTGTCGGATCGGCGCGGTGTGCTCGGACACCACGGCGATCCGATGCAATCGCAGATCGTTCGCGCTCAAGGTTCGCATCGCCTTCAAAATGCATGCGCGCTTGGTGGGCAGTTGGGGGCGCCACCTCTCGGACGGCCGCAGCGGGCGCCGGCATCTCTTGATAGGGTGGCGCAGGCACGGGGCGTGGGGGATCAATCATCGGTTCATGCAGCTCCTGCGGAGCACGCGCCTTGGCGAGATCACGCACAAACTGTCGCTTATCCAGCTCGGTGGGCTGATAGCCGCGCACGATGAGGCCCACATAAGTCGCCTGCCGCCATGCTTCTCGTCTGAAGCGTTCGGTACCAGAGACAGTGATGTCCTTCCAGCCTCGTGCCTGAGCGATCTCGACCAGACTGCGCACGACCTCTGTATTCTCGGAACGCGTGACTACCTTCTTGCCTTTGTCCTCGAACGCAACGTTGCCGCCCGAAAAGTAGTAGGAGCGTCCCATGCGAACGAAGCGCTCGCGTACATCTTCTGGTACAGAGCGGATATCAAGCGATGCGGAGCGCGATGTCGATGTAGCTTGTGACGGAACCTGTGGCTGCGACGACTCTGTTTGCGGTGCGAATCCTTCTGGCTCTGGTGAATGCTGTATGTCCACGCGAGACGCGGCCGGCGAATCCGCTTGATAGGTCCATGGAGGATCGGACGTGATGCGCTGAACAGCACGGTCGATCCAGCTCACGATAGCGGGTGACGGCCGAAGCTCATTGATCGATGACGTGCCACGTGAGCGTTTGCTCAACGGTGCGGATGGAGGTGTTGGCGGCGTGACATCTACCATGGTCTCTCCTTCCAGCTAACGAGTGCGCGCACTCGGACGCGTGGTTACGCGGGGACCGAGAGCCGTAGGATGCTGGGCGTTCGGCAATGATTGCGAGAGCGACACTGGAGTGCGTGCCGGCGAAATTACCGAAGATGATTGCGATGTTTCGGCCGCTCGCGTCTCCAAGGCTGGCAGCGGCATGCCTCGTTCGACGGCGTGCGCTAAGGTCTCACGAACTAGCGAAACGAAGCGCTCTCGCTGCGTCGGGGAGACTCGTTCTCTAGCAACGCGCCGTGCTGAGTCGAGTGCGAGATATGCGGGCAGCAATTGTGGATAGGTCTTGATCGCCTCGCGTGGATGCAGCCGCTCGCTGCGCAAAGCTTCCGCCGCTAGCGACGCTTCGTCATAAAACGCTCGCTGTTCGATGGCCCAATGCGTGCGCGGCGAATCGAAGCGACGTTGCTCGACTACTTTCCCGGCACTATCTCGTGTGTTGTAAATAACCGTCGCCGGCAGAATACTGTTTTCCCGAACGCCGACCTGCTCACCGATGCTTGGCTGCGTGCGTGACTGTGCGAGAGCAGTCTTCAGCGCTGGCGACCAGAACACGCGCGCTCCACGCTCCGTTTCAAGCTTTACAAAGTATGATAACGGCGCGCCGGACTTGCCTTGGTGCCGACCAGCGCCATGATCCATCAGGCGTCCGAAGGTCACGCGATCCACTTCGGGCCGAGGAGGATCAAGATCGGACGCAGCAGTGTCGGTCATATACCGCCGTGTACCCGTGCCATTCGATGCGGAAAACGGCGGGCGTTCGCGCAAGTCAGCCATGGTGGCTTACCTTGTATCGATCGCGGCCATGAAGCTGTCGACTGCGGTTTGCATCTCCGCGTCGCTCCAAGGCCCCTCATGCGTGGGAAATTCCACCTGCGAGAAGTCGCAAGCGAAATCTTCGAGCGTGAGCTCATCGAGGTGGTCCAGATCGGCAGCCGTTGCTGGCCGTACACTTGTTTCAGCGGTCGAAGACAGAACGATGGATGCATCCATGGGAACACTCTCTGGTTCTGGATCAGAGAAACGACGGTGCGCCTCGTCAACCAATTGCGAGGCGCTGCCTGCGGGCGCAGGCCGTATTGGGGGTGGCAGCAACCGAGGTAGAAAATTCCGATCGCACCAGTAACGAATCTTTCGTGCGCGAATCGGCCTTAGCCCCTCGCAGAAAATTATTTCCTCGTCGCCTCCGAGCTCCTTCACTTCCTGTGGCAGCAACAGTGGTCGTCTCTGTTCGCTCACTGATATCGTCGTACCTCGAGACGACAGGCCCCATCCGCCAAACTGTGGACGCGAGCGCGAGCGAACATGCACGGTTGTATCGCCGAGATCTTCCGATATCTCCCGTGCATCCTCGAAATCCTTCGGTGCGAATGCGATTCGAGCACCCACGCTCTTCAGTATTGTTCGGCTGTTCTCGGGTCCGTACACTTCACGCAGCTGCGAGGGCGCTTGGAATACCATCACCACGCGCACGTTGTAGCCCGGAACGTAGCTGATCGCCTCAGACAGAATGGGAATACGCCCGAGCGCTGGACACTCATCGAGCAGCATCATCACCTGCAGTTTCAGCGTGCGGTCGTGCTCGGGCAGCACGCGAGTCTGCAGACCGATCGCCTGCTCGAAGAACAGCGACAGCACTGGCCGCAGCCGGTGCAGATCGTCAGGATTGACGGCGACGTAGATACTCATCGGTCGCCGGCGCAGATCACGCAAATCAAAATCGTTGCGCGACGTCGCTCGATCCAGAATTGGGTTCAACCACAAGTCCAATCGGCTAGTGAATGTTTTTCTAATCGAGCTGGCAGTGACGGGAGCCAGATCGATCACATCGTAAAGCGCACGAACACACACTGCCGACAAAGGATACCGACCGCTGTTGCGACCTTGGACGATACGTCTCCAATGGGCACCAAACCCCTCATCATCGGACGCCATGCCCTGCCGCAGAATTTCCCCTACTGTCTTTGGCAGTGACGGTGTCTCGAACAAATACAAGGCGATGCCGACGAACAGCGACCTCGCCGAAGCGATCCAGAACGGGTCGGTGCCTGGCACTTCCGGGTAGAGCATGTTGCCTATGCGTTGCAGATCATTGACGCGTCGTTCTGGAAGCTGACTTACATAGCTGAGTGGGTTCCACGCGGCAGTCGATCCGGACTCGGACAACGGATCAAACAAAAAGCAGCCATATCCCTGGGCTGCGCGGTAACCGGCAGTG
>Ga0247784_1000069_pt1 | contig 37286 bp, 28 predicted proteins | sample UWRJL169409R5_FD_179909 | JGI IMG/M metagenome (GOLD analysis project Ga0247784, IMG submission 179909) | Plant litter microbial communities from Arlington Agricultural Research Station in Wisconsin, United States - UWRJ-L169-409R-5 | ecosystem: Environmental > Terrestrial > Plant litter >...
CGCCGTTCGGGCTGGCCTCGCGGCTCGGCATCGAACGCAGCGTCGCGTCGCGTTACGTGGATCTATATTTCCAGCGTTACCCGGGCGTGCGGCGCTATATGGATGAAACACGCCAGCTCGCGCACGAGCGCGGCTACGTCGAAACAGTGTTCGGCCGACGTTTGTATCTAAGCGATATCAATGCACGCAACGCCGCCTTGCGCCAGGGAGCGGAGCGGGCCGCCATCAATGCTCCGATGCAAGGCACGGCAGCCGATGTCATCAAACGCGCCATGATCGAAGTGGATCGTTGGTTGCAACAATCCAAGCTGGCCGCACGGCTGTTGTTGCAAGTGCATGACGAACTTGTCTTCGAAGTGCGACGCGATCTCGCCGAAGATCTGATCGCTCACGTACGCGAACTGATGAGCGGCGCCGCCACCTTACGCACACCGTTGAAGGTGGACGCGGGCATCGGCGCGAACTGGGACGAAGCGCACTGATTTAACCCATTTATCTTGGGAGCGCCGCGTTTGTAACGAAACCGCGGCGCATGGCGTGCGTTCCGGTGTTTGTTACCTACAACTTCACTTGTCGTTCAGCTTTATCGTGCATCCTGCACACATCATCCTTGCAAAGGAGTTCTCATGCGAAAGGCAGTTCTGGCCACGGCCCTTTTCCTGGCGAGCGCGGCGACCATGGCGGCCGACAACGGCATCTATCTCGGTGCGAGCCTGGGTCAAGCAAACATCGACATCAATGCCCGCAACGCCCCGGTCATCGACGGCGACGACACGGGATTTAAATTCATCGCGGGTCTGCGTCCGCTCGATTGGTTTGCGGTGGAAGCGAGCTATGTGAATTTCGGCGAGGTCGAGCAGGGCCGCCTGGCCACGGAAACCGACGGCATCACCGCGTTCGGCGTGTTCTTCGTACCGGTCGGGCCGGTCGATCTGTTCGCCAAGGGCGGCCTGATCAGCTTCGATACAAACATCGACGTGGACGGCCTCGGCACGATCTATCAGGAAGACGGCACCGATCTCGCCTACGGCGTGGGCGTGCAGTTTCGCTTGCTGAGCCTCGGCATTCGCGCCGAGTACGAGAGATTCGACATCGACGACGTCGACGACGCCAACATGGTGTCGATCGGCGTTACCTACACCTTCCTATAAAGGATCAACAAGCCATGCGTTGGTTATTACTTCCTGTTGCGTTATGCGCGGTGAGCCCCGCCGCGTTCGCGATGGACCCGTCGCTGCGCGGTTTTTATATCGGCGGCGCTGTAGGCGATGCGACAGTCGAGTTCGAAGACGACTGGACCGGCGAGCAGTTCGATGCCGACGACACCGGCTACAAGATCATCGTCGGCTACCGCATCATCGATTGGGTCGCAGTGGAAGTGAACTTCACCGACTATGGCAATCCGGTTGATAACAATTTCTTCGGCATCCCGCTGGAGGCGAGCTACGACGCGAAGTCGGTGAGCGCGATCGGCATGCTGCCGCTGGGCAGTTTCGATCTGTTCGGCCGCCTCGGCTTCTCCCGGCTCGACGCCGATTTCCGGGCGGTCGGTTTCAACGTCAGCGACAGCGACGAGAGCACCGAGCCGTTGTTCGGTCTCGGTGCTCAGTTCCGCCCCAACCCGAACCTCGCGATCCGGCTGGAATGGGAGGCCGTCCTGCTCGATGCCAACAACGACGATGACGACGATTGGAACGATTTCTGGGATGACGACTGGGACGACGATCGGGACGACGGCGACTGGGTGAGCATGCTGTCGCTAGGCTTCACCTATAAGTTTGGTAACCGCCCATAATTGATTATGGCCCTAGGTGGATAGGGCAAAGTGGCCTGACCGCTTCGTTGCGTACGTGCTACAAACGCGCCCGACCCCGCGTCGGGCCTGCGTTTCGGCCGCGGTCTGAGTGTTGCAGATAAGCACATGAAAGCATGAAGATTTTTTCATGCAATTCGGGCGAGAAAGTTGCGGAACTTTCACCGGGGGCAAACGTCATAACTCCCGAGCGTCGGCCAGGACGCTCCCGTCCGCTGACCTCCCTGAGTGGACGGTAACCCGGTCCATCCCCATGCCGGGTAATACTGCCCCGGTGGCTCTCGAAGTCGCCGGGGCTATTTTTTTATTGACGCATTCGCGGCGGGTACATCCATGTACCTGGGGTTCAATCGGTTGTGTCGGTTATGCGTGTTGGCGTCGTGGCCAGCATGCGCAGGACTTCCTTACGAGCGTCGTCGACACCGGTTTTGGCGACGGCCGAGAACAGTTGCGCTGTGGCCGCTTCACCGACCGCGGTTCGGACTTTCTTGAGCGTGCTCGCGGACTCGCCGCGACTGAGCTTGTCGGCCTTGGTCAGCAACAGATGCGTCGGCAAGTTTTGCGCGCCGGCCCATTCCAACATCTGGGAGTCGAATTCAGTGAGCGGATGTCGCGAATCCATGACGAGGATGATTCCGCCGAGCGACGCGCGGGTCTCGACATAGCGCTCCATCAACTGTCGCCAATGCAGGCGCATCTTCTCCGGCACTTTGGCATAGCCATAGCCGGGCAAGTCCGCCAGGCGCTGACGCTCGTTCAACGCGAAGAAATTGATCAGCTGGGTGCGACCGGGCGTTTTGCTGGTCCGCGCGAGATCCTTGCGCCCGGTGATTGCGTTCAACGCGCTGGACTTGCCGGCGTTGGAACGACCCGCGAACGCCACCTCGACCCCTTGGTCGGGCGGAAACTGGTGTGTCTGCCAGGAGCTGGTCAGGAATTGGACGGTCGGAAATTGCGGCATGTAGTTTTAAAAAGGGCGGGACCGAGGCTGCAGGCGGGTGGTTTCGCTAGTGTACAATTCCGCGCCTTTTGGCCAGCCGCCGCTACCCGGAGTTGCTAATAATGAAGTTTCAGTCGATGGTCCTGTTCGCCGTTCTATGCGGGCTGCAGGGCGTTGCGTTCGCAGCCGAGCAACCGGTCGCGGGCTCGGCGGAAAAGGGTCAAGCCAAGGCCGCGCCGTGCGTCGCCTGCCATGGCGTCAACGGTAACAGTGTGAATCCCGAATGGCCGAATCTCGCCGGCCAGCATGAAACCTACATCAAACGCCAACTCGCCGCCTTCAAAAGCGACGCGCGCCAGAATCCGCTGATGCAGCCGATGGCGAAGCCACTGTCGGACGAAGACATGGCCGACCTCGGTGCGTTCTTCTCCGCGCAGACGCTCACTGGCAACCTGGAAGCCGACGCGGCCAAGGTGTCGCTGGGCCAGAAGCTGTATCGCGCGGGTGACGCGCAGAGAGGCGTCCCAGCTTGCGCTGCGTGCCACGGTGCGAAGGGCAACGGCAACCCCACCGCCGGCTACGCTTCGATCCGCGGCCAGCACGCGACCTACGCCGCCGCGCAGCTGAAAGCGTATCGCTCGGGAACGCGCCAGACGGATCCGAATCAAATGATGCGCAACGTGGCCGCCAACATGACGGACGAGCAGATCGACGCCGTGGCCGCGTACATTCAAGGACTGCGCTAATCGGCCCGAACTTTCATCGGAAGGTTGCATGAACAAACTCGCTGTTGCCCTGCTATCGACTTTGGTGATGCTCGCCGCGTGCGGCAAGAAAGAGACGGCGCCGACTTCGGCACCTTCCGCGCCGGCCCCCACAGCTGAGAAGCCAGCCGCTCCTGCGGCGGGCGAAGGCGCTGCCGCGGCTCCGGCCGAGCAGGCTGCGACGGATCAAGCTGCAATCGCGGCTCCGGCGGAGACGGTCAGCGAGATGGACGACACGCCCGCTCCGACCGAGCAACAGTCGTCCACCACTCAACCTTCGCTGAAGCTCGGCGGTCCCGCCAATACGGCGGCGACGTCGGCAAAATTCAAGGAAGGCACGAACTATCAGAAGATCGTTCCGGCCCAACCCACCAGCGCTCCGACCGGCAAGGTCGAAGTGGCGGAAGTGTTCTGGTACGGCTGCGGTCACTGCTTCGCGCTCGACCCGGCGATCGAATCCTGGCGCGCCAAGGGCAAGGCGCCGTATGTGGAGTTCACTCGCGTTCCGGCGATGTGGAACGACACCACCCGCATGCATGCCCGCGTGTTCTACACGGCCGAGCTGCTCGGCAAGCTCGACGAGCTGCACACGCTGATCTTTCGTGAGATCCACGTCTCCGGCAACCAGCTGAACACGCTGGACAAGATCACGGCGTTCTTCACGCAGCACGGCGTGAGCAAGGACGAATTCACCAAGGCGTTCTCGTCGTTCGCGGTCGAGTCCAAGCTGCAGCGCGCTGACCTGATGAATCGCCGTTATCGCATCAACTCGGTGCCGACCGTGATCGTCAACGGCAAGTACAGCACCGACGTGAGCACCGCCGGCGGCGAGACGCAGTTGTTCGGCTTGGTCGAAGAGCTGGCCGCGCACGAGCATGGCGGCGGCTGAGGAGTGATGGCGCGGCGTTTCAGCCCATGCTGAACATCTTTGCCCCATCGCCACAGGGACTGAGTCGCGTCGAATTGGATCGGTCTTCGGGGGTGCCGCGCATCCCCGAAGACGCTGTGTGGATCGACCTGCTCGAACCCACCATCGAAGAAGAAAAGCTGGTCGAAGCCTCGCTGCTGGTCGACGTACCGACGCGCGAGGAAATGAAGGAGATCGAAACCTCCAACCGGCTGTACGAAGACAACGGCGCGCTCTACATGACCGCCACCATCGCCGCGCAGCTCGACACCGACCGGCCGGTCAGCATGGCGGTGACGTTCATCCTCGCCGGCAATCGCCTGGTGACGAATCGTTATCTCGACACCAAGCCGTTCCAGCAATTCATCGCCTTCGCCGGCAAGCATCCAGCCGCGTGCCAGAATGCCGTGACGATTCTCGCTGGCCTGGTGGAGGCGTTCACCGAACGCATCGCCGACGTGCTCGAACGCGTCGGCGCCGATCTCGACAATGTTTCCAGCAACATCTTCGCTCGCAACGGCAACGGCACGCCGACCAGCCGTGACTTGCGCGCGATGATCGAGCGCATCGGCTTCAACGGCGAGTTGAATTCCAAAGCGCGCGAAAGTTTGGTGAGCATGGGACGCTTGCTGATGTTCGTGCAGCAGTCGATCTCCGGCATCACCGCCGAGCAGCGCGATCGATTTCATTCGACCAGTCGCGACGTGATTTCTCTGTCGGATCACGCCACGTTCCTCGGCTCGAAAGTTTCCTTCCTGCTGGAAGCAACGCTCGGCCTGATCAACGTCGAGCAAAACAACATCATCAAGATCTTCTCGGTCGCGGCGGTGTTGTTCCTGCCGCCGACGCTGATCGCCAGCATCTATGGCATGAACTATCACCTGCTGCCCGACCTGCCGGGCAAGTACAGTAACTTTCTGTTTTCCATCGCGCTGATGATCGGCTCGATGGGCGTGACTTACGCGTTATTCAAACGCAAGGGCTGGTTATAGCTATGGCTCACAGCATTACCAGCATGGCGCTGTTTTGCGATTTCGAGAACGTCGCGCTCGGCGTTCGCGACGCCAAGTACTCCAAGTTCGACATTGACCGCGTGCTCGAACGTTTGCTGCTCAAGGGCAGCATCGTGGTAAAGAAGGCCTACTGCGACTGGGATCGCTACAAAGAATTCAAAGGGCCCATGCACGAGGCGTCGTTCGAGCTGATCGAGATTCCGCACATCCGCATGTCCGGCAAGAACTCCGCCGACATTCGCCTGGTGGTCGACGCGCTCGACCTTTGCTACACCAAGGCGCACGTCGATACGTTCGTCATCATCAGCGGCGACTCGGACTTCTCGCCGCTGGTCAGCAAGCTGCGAGAGAACAACAAGACGGTGATCGGCGTCGGCGTGAAGAGCTCGACGTCGGACCTGCTGATCGCGAACTGCGACGAATTCATCTATTACGACGACCTGGTGCGCCAGGACGAAAAGAAACGGACGCGCACGCGTCGCAAGCCGGCGGCAAAACAATCGGCGGCCGACGCGCCGAAAGCGTCGAAGCCCGAGTCGACCGAAGAAGATCGCAAACAGCAGGCGTTCGATTTAGTGCTCGACACCATCGATGCGCTGAGCGAAGAGCGCGATCAGGACGACAAGATCTGGGGCTCGATGGTCAAACAGACCCTGAAGCGCCGCAATCCCGGGTTCAACGAAAGTTACTTCGGCTTCGGGACATTCAGTGAGCTGCTGGAAGAAGCGCAGCGTCGCAAGCTGCTCACCCTGGAGCCGGATCAGAAGTCCGGCGGCTACATCATCAAGCGCGCTTGAGTTATTTGGCAGATCGCAGCGCCAGGTCCGCGACCAGCGGTAGATGGTCGGACCCCAACGACGGGCCGATATCCACACTCACACTCTGCCATTCGCGCGATAGCCAACAATGATCGATGCGCATGCCGACCGGCGCGAACTGCGCTGGCCAGCTGCGTGCCAGCCCAAAGCCGCGAGCGGAGTCATGCAGGCCCGACTCATCCAGCGCATCTTTGAAATATTCCGACCACGGCGTGAGATTGAAATCGCCGGCGACGATCAGCGGCTCGCGATGTTGCTTGCCGAAGCCCACGACCCCCGCCAGCTCTTCGTTGCGATATTGTGAGTTGCGAGGACCGAGCGGCCAATTCAAATGCACGCCGAGCACGGTCACCGGCGAGCCTCGCCAATCCAATCTCATTCGAGCGGCAACTGCGCCGCCGGGCGCTAATGGATACGACTCGGCATCGATCACTGGCCACTTCGTGAACACGGCGGCGCCCATTCGGCTCGGCTCGATGTAATAGTGCGGATAGCTCGGCAACAGCGGCAGCAGCGCTTGCGCCTGCGAGGGCGTCAGCTCCAGCAACACAACGGCATCGGCGCGAGACTCCTCGATGTACTGGGCCGTGCGAGCCATGTCGGGATTGCGAAACCAAACATTGAACGAGAGCAGGCGAAACACCGGCTCATCGACCGCTGCCGTCGCCGTCCCGCTCGACTGGTCGGGTAAGTAAGCCATCAGTGGCACGGCGCTCACCGCCAAGCCCGCGAGCGCCGCCAGCGCAAACACCCAGCGCTTCAAGATCAAGAAGATCAGCGCGAGCAATACAAACAACGCGGCGTACTGCACGCGGAAGTGAGCCAGCAAATCGAATGGCCACGCCAGGCGGCCCAGCAAGCCGGCGAGCATGGCCAGCCAGATGAGCATGCCGGCAGCGGCGCTATGGCGAACGATACGAGTCAACGAGCCGCGATGATGCGAGCCCAGACGCTTGAGGTCGGAGGGCAGCGACGCCCGATCGTTTTCGGACACAGATCGATGAGGAGTTACATAACCGCTTTGGCGGCGGGAGCGGCAGCGCGGCCGCTGCCATAAAACAGTTCGAGACGACGCACACCTTTAACACGACGGGTCGAACGACGCACTTCGCGCAGTAGCTTCAACAACAACTGATCGCTGGAGCGCGGACCGCCGCTGGCGTACTCGGCAGTGATACCAATATGAACGACGGTGACATGCTCGATGTCCTGCCGGGCATAAACCGCGACGCCGACCGGCCGACCGCTGTCGTTATCGATGGCAAACAGCGACTGCACATCCGGCAAGCCTTGCACATGAATGCGCAACCGGTCGCGATCGGCAACGATCTCCGGCGCGCCGAACTTCTCGATGGCGTCGGCAATGCACGCGCTGACGCGTTCCTGGCAGGAATTGAAGAACAGCAGCGCTTCAAGCGCGGGTTTCTGCGCGACGGGCACGTGCGATTTGAATTCTATTTTGCTCATGACCCCACCGCGGGAAGATTCCGGACGGCGTACCTGACGGCGTACTTAACAGTGCACAGGCGCGCATCATGAGCGGCGTTGCGCACCTTGTCGAGCATCGTGCGGCAGATTCAAGGTGGGTAACTGCCGACATCGGCGTCGAACTCAGCCGTTAATGGTGCTGTTGTCGCATTAACGCGCCATTGACTTGACCCCACCTCCGCAGGCAAAACTGTCTTACTCAGCGGGCCCGGCAATGTATCGGGCAACGCACTGTTGCACCAATGTCACAAGCCGGTAGAGCCCACCGGACGTCGTTTCGAGCTGTCGGGAACGGTCTTACGACCGCGCCGGAAGACGGCCCGTTCGGCGTGCATGAGCCTTTCTGGAAGATTTCTCGCGACAAACTGCGCAGGTAACTGCGCGAAAGTTTGAACTGGCGCAAGTTTTCGTCATTAAAAAACGGGAACTGAGTCGAGCGACAGTCGGAGTGCTTATTGTCAGATTAGGGACTGTAAATCGTAGGAGCGAAAGCGCTCAAGCCAGGATGGCTACCGCCGGGTTCAACCGGTGGTCTTTCGCAAAATCCGCATCGAGGGTCGGTCTCGGGCGCTCGTTTCAAGGCTAGAGGCCAAGGGGAAGATACATGGGAATTCTAGATTTAGGTCGATACAAAGGAATCGTGTTCGCGATCACCGGGTTCCTGGTGTTCATTGCCATCATCCTGGCGGTGAACCACGGCAAGGCCGGCCAGTTCTCGGACAACGTCGCTGGCGTCAAATTCCTCGCCGACCAGGCTCAGCAGCCGCGCGCGGTGTATGACGCGAGTGTTGCGTTGGCGCAGCGCCTGCAGAACGGCGAAAAGATCGACGACGCGCTGGAGTCGCTGCGCAAAGCGGCCACCGCGTTCGACCGTTCGCTGAACGGACTTGCCAACGGCGGCATGATTTCCGATGCGGCGGACGAGATCATCGTGCTGCCGGCCATGACCACCCCGGAATCGGCTCAGCTGCTGCGCGATGGCAGCAAGCTGTGGGACGGCTATAAATCCAAGCTCGATCCCATCCTGCGTTTCTCGGGTTCACCGTATGTCACGAGCCAAGCGGCGCCCGCCCCCGCCCCGGCTGCGACCAACGGTAAGAATGCTACTCCCGCCGCCGCCGCTCCCCCGGCGCCGGTCGTGCAGCTGAGCCCCCGCGGTCGCCGCCTGCAAGGCGCATTGAACGATCTCAACCAGTATGGCGCGACCTCGTACGGCCAGCTGAACGCGATGCTGAAGAAGCTGTCGGTCAAGGTCGAAGAGCACAGCCGCGCCGAAACCGGCACGCTGCGCGGCATTCAGGTCGGCGGCATGGTCGCGGCGCTGTTGCTGCTCGGCGCGATCTTCTTCTACTTCGCCCGTAACCTCCGTAAGGAAGAGGCTGTTTCGAACCGCGCGCGCAAAGAAACTCAAGACATTCTGCGCACGGTGAACGAAGGTCTGTTCCTGCTCGACAAGGACCTGAAGCTCGGTAGCGAGCGCTCGATGGCGCTCAACAACATCTTCCGCCGTGAAGAGTTCACCGACCTGACGTTCGACAAGCTGCTCAAGGACATCGTGCCGGAGAAGACCCTGCGGACCGCGATGGACTACGTCGCGCTGCTGTGGGGCGAGCGCGTCAACGAAAAACTGGTCAAGACCATCAACCCGTTGAACGAAGTCGAAGTGCACTTCGACAACCCGGCCGGCGGTTTCGACACGCACTTCCTGGAATTCGACTTCAACCGCGTGAAATCGGAAGGCTCGCTGTCGCACTTGCTGGTGACGGTGAACGACGTGACCAAGCGCGTGATGTTGTCGCGCGAGTTGCAGGAGTCGCAGGAAAAGGCGCAGGCGCAGCTGGATCTGTTGTTGCGCATCCTGCACGTCGAGCCGGACAGCTTGACCAGCTTCCTCACCGACGCCGACGTGTCGTTGAAGATGGTGAACTCCATCCTCAAAGAGCCGGCCCGCGAAGAATCTGCGTTCCGCGCCAAGATCGATGGCATCTATCGTCAGGTACACGCGGTCAAGGGCGAAGCGGCGGCGCTGGGCTTGAAGACTGTGGAACAGCGCGCACACGCGTTCGAAGAATCGCTCAACGATCTGAAGGGCCGCCAGACGCTGTCGGGCAGCGACTTCCTGCCGCTGGTCGTGAAGCTCGACGATCTGTTCAACCACCTGGCGCAGGTGCGCGAGATGTTGAGCCGACTGGTCGATCTGCATCACGCGATCGCCAGCAAGCGCACCGCCGGTGGCGAAGTGCAGGCCGAGAAGGTCGATCAGTGGCTCGCCGGCGCTACTCAGGATCAGACCCAGGTCACCAAGGCGCTCACTGCGCCGATGGAGCTGGAAGGCACGGGCGCGGTCGGTCTCGAACGCACGCTAGAAGATCTCGCGGCCCGCGTCGCGAGCAGCCAGTCCAAGCAGGTGACCCTGCGTTGTGCCGGTCTGGACGTGGTGCCCGAGTCGTATCGTCGCGCCGTCAAAGACATCACCATTCAATTGGTTCGCAACGCCGTCGTACACGGTATCGAAGAGCCGAGCGAACGTGCCAAGGCCAATAAAGCCGAAGTCGGCGCGCTGGCTGTCGAATTTGCGCCGCGCGGCACTGATGGCTTCGAGCTCATCGTGCAGGATGACGGACGTGGCCTACAGCTGGATCGGATCAAAGAAGTTGCAGTGGAACGCGGATTGATCACGCAGGCCCAGGCCGCGATGCTCGACCCGCGTCAAACCATGGCTCTGATTTTCCGTCCGGGCTTCTCGACCGCGGATCGCGTCACTACCGACGCGGGTCGCGGCGCAGGCATGGACCTGGTGCGCATACTGGTCGCCGAACTCGGCGGTCGGGTGGGCTTGGCTTCCGCAGGTGGCAAGTTCTCAAAATTCAAGATCTGGCTGCCGGCGACTCAACGCGCCGCGGCTTAAGTTTTCTGGTGCGACCAGATTTTCCGGATGCTCCGACGATTTAAAGAGGGACAGTAATGTCGAGCGCAAGCGCAAAAGCTGCACCGTTGACGAACGGTAAGCTCAAGCTCATGATTTGTGACGATTCAAATATTATTCGCCGCAAGATCGAGCGTGAACTGCAAATCGAGCGACTGCAAGTCATCGCCACCGCGGCGAACGGCAAGCAGGCGGTCGAAGCATTTCGCAAAGAACCTGCGGACGTGGTCACCATGGACATCACGATGCCCGAGATGGACGGCATCGAATGCGTCGAGAATCTGGTGAAGATCAAACCAGACGTTCTCATCCTGGTGATTTCGGCGCTCTCCGACAAAGCCACTGCTATCGAGGCGTTGAAGAAGGGCGCCAATGGCTTTCTCTGTAAACCGTTCACAGATCGCCAGCTTACGGAAGCGCTGGAAGAGCTGTTGAGGGGCGCCGGCAATGATGACTAAAGTCGAATTGGAAACGTTCGTCGAAGGAACGACGCACTATTTCGCCACCGCAGCCAATCAGCCCGCGTCGGTGGGATCGCCGTACATCGTCCAGGAAGGCAAACCGACCATCCAGGAATTCACCGGCCTGATCAGCATCGCCGGCAAGCGTCGCGGTATCGTTTACTTCACCGCTTCGCGCCCGATGCTCACCGTCATGCTGATGCGCATGGGCGAAACCGAGCTGACCCAGGAAAACATGTGCGACCTCGTGGGCGAAGTGGCCAACACCATCTCCGGCAACGCGCGTCGCGATTTCGGTAAGGACTTCATGATTTCGGTGCCGACCGTGGTGGCCGGCGAACCCGAGAAGATCGTCACTCCCGACAACATTCGCTCCTTCGTCATTCCGATCAACTGGCGCAGTCACTCGGCGCAGCTGGTCGTTTGCCTCGAATGATGTGATCCGGGAATGTCGTGCTCAGTACGCGCGCTGATTTTCTGTCGACGGTGCGCACTACAGCGGCGCGCCCGGGACAGGTCGTCGATGTCGTCGTACTGAGCTCCGATGCCGGCTTGCTCGAAGTGCTGCGGGATTCCGCGGGCTCCGAGCACGCCCTCTGGGATGCCCCTTCCGCAGATTCGGCCGTCGACCATCTGGTCGGCGGCCGGTGTGATGTCCTCATTGCCGATCTCGGCTCGCTCCGCGGCGATGTTTCCTCGCTGATCGTTCGATTACAGGCGCAGTTCCCCGAGCTGATCGTGATGGCCACCGGCCGTCGCGAAGAAGAAGGCGCGGTCGCCACGCTCATCAGCACCGGGCGTATCTATCGTTTCCTGCACAAGCCCGTTTCGCCGGCGCGCGCCGGTCAATTTCTCAACGCGGCTACGCGTCGCTACAACGAGCTGCGCGATGTGCAGCCCGTCGCTTTGCAGACCGTTCGAATCATCGCTCGCAAGCGTCCGTTCCTGAGCAAAGCTTTGGTCGCGGCGGCCGGCACCGGTGTATTGGCAGCGGTGATCGCGTTTGTAATCTGGCAATCGCAGGAGACCATCCTGCCGGCGACGATGCAGACCACTCACGTCGGCGATGTGTCGGCCGAAGATCAGGTGAAATCCAAGCTCGGCAGCGCGCAGATCGCCTATCTCAGCGGTCGTTTGATCGATCCTCGCGGCGACAACGCTCTCGAATATTACAAAGCGGTGCTGGGCCTGCAGCCTCAGAATGCTGAAGCGCAAGCCGGCCTGCAGAAGGTGATCGACACGCTGGAGCAGCGAGTCATCAAAGCTCTGCAGGACCGGAACTCGGCCCGTGTTGTGAAGGCATTTGCAGCCTTGCAACGCGCGGCTCCGAATCATCCGCGACTCGATACGTTACGCACGCAGTTGCTGGCCTTGACTCGTTCGACGCCGAAACCGCAAGCACCAGCGACCGTGGAGCCCGCAGTTATGGCGAGCGCGCCCGCCTCCGCCGTTGATAGCGAACAAGCGGAGCGTGAATTGGCCGAAGCCATCGCACGCGAGCTGGCCGAGCAAGAAGCAGCAGCAGCGGCCGAGCAAGTGGCCGAGACTCCAGCTCCGCAAACGCCACCGCTAGCTGACGAAGTCGCGACCGTCGCAGACCTACCCGCTGACAACCATACGTCCGAAGAAATTCGCAGCGAGCAGGAGAGTGAGGTCACTCAGGACATTGCCCAGGCAGCGAAGTTGAAACGTGTGCGAGAAGTGCCGCCTGTGTATCCGCGAGATGCGGCGAGAGCGGGCACGGAAGGTTGGGTGCAAGTCGAGTTCACCATCACCTCTGACGGCTCGACCAGCGACCTGCAAGTCATCGACTCCGCCCCCAAACTCGTCTTCGACCGCGCTGCGCTCGACTCCGTAAGCAAATGGCGCTTCGAGCCGGTCCGCAAGAACGGCTCGCCGGTGTCGCAGCGCGCCGTATTGCAAGTTCGGTTCGTACTGAACAACTAGCGCGGCTTACGCCGCTTTATCGCCTTGTAACTTCTCTTTGTCTTCGAAGCGGCGGCCCAGCCACCAGCCAAGCACGCCCCACAGCGCCGACGCGGCGACACCGAGCCACGCGACTGCGCCAGCGCCGAATCCGGCGCTCGCGACCCAGTTGTTCACTTGAGCGGACAGAGCATCCATGCCGCGATACACCGGCACGTCCACGGTGTTCTTCGCTTTGTATTTTGTTTCCTTATCGAGGGGGCTCCACAACATTTCGCGACCTGGCCGCACGAATGCGTACTCCAGCGCACGGCGCAGAATCACGATGACTGTCAACACCATGAAGGCGCCGGACACAGCCAGCGCGCCGAATGCAAAGATCATGATGACTGGCACCATCGTGATGAGCGTCTTCACGCCGAAGCGGGCGGCGATACGCCCGGTCAAAAAGATCTGCGACAGGACAGTCAGGCTCTGCACGATCCAATCGAAACGCGCAAAGATGCGTGTGCGATCCTTGAGATCCGGAAACGCGAGCTCGACCAGTCGCAGCTGCTCGAAGTACAGCAGCGTGTTGACGATGGAAATAAACATCACGAAGCCGGCGATGCCGAGCACGTATGGCGAACGCAGGATGATGAAAACGCCCGAGAACGGATTGCCGCCGATGGGCCGATCGTCGGCTTTGGTGGCGGTGTCAGTGCGACCGGACCACAAACCGAGCAGGATGCGCTGGCAAAAGATGGCCGCGACGAACAGCGCCGCGCCGAAGAACAGCACGCCGCTATTACCGATCGCACCCACCGCCAGGTCGGAAACCAGCGGACCGCACAACGCACCGGCGCTGCCACCGGCCGCGATCACGCCGAACAAACGCTTGGTCTGCTGGCGATCGAACAGCTCCAGCAGGAAGCTCCAGAAGATCGACACCAGAAACAAGTTCACGACGCTGATGAAGACGTAGAAGAATTTGCCCGCCGCGAGGTTGATCGCATCCCCTTGCAACGACACCCCGATCCCTGCCAGCACGATGGCGACGACACCGTAAGCCCAAGGCAGGAAGGTGCTGCGTCGGAAGTGCGCAACGACCAAGCCGTACAACGGAATGATCAACACCGATGCAAGTGAAGTGATGATCCAAATGTCGGCGAGCTTGTCGCGGCCGATGATGGTGCCGATGGTCTCGCGCACCGGTCGCACCGCGAAGTAGCCACTGAACATGAAAAAGAACAGGAAGAACGCCGCGACCACTGCCGCCGTTTCCGACGGTTGGATCGGCGCGAGCCGCGATAGGAAACGGGAAAACGGGCCGGACGATTCGTTGGCAGGAGTATTCACAAGCGTTTCTTCTTCTGTTCGTTGTCAGCTCAGATTTCGCTTGCCGGCTCCACGGTGCCGTATTTCGCAAGCACTTTGCTCACTTCCTTGGCATCGCCGACCGCGACAATCTGCAGCTTGCCCGCGTCGTAGTATTTCTTCGCGACGCGCTGAATATCCACAGGCGTCACCGCCTCAACGCGCTGCGGATACGTGTCCCAATAGTCGGCCGGCAGCCCGTAGATCTTTTGCGTGGCCAGGTTGCCCATCAACGCAGACGGCGCATCCAGCGACAACGCGAAGCGCCCGATCAGCGCCCGACGCGCATTCGTCAGCTCCTGAGCTGCCACCGGCTCGCTGGCAATACGCTGCAATTCCAGGCTCAGCTCATGCAGCGCGCCTTCGGTCACCGCCGTACGCACATCGGTGCTCGCGACGACAACGCCCGGGAACGTGCTGCCCGTGAAAGAACTGTAGACCCCGTATGTATAGCCTTTGTCTTCGCGCAGGTTCATGAACAATCGCGATGCCGGACCGCCGCCCAGGATGTGATTCATCACCAGCACCGGGAAGTAATCCGGGTCGTTGCGGTCGATGCCCAGGGCGCCCATCCACAGGGATGTTTGCACCGAGCCAGGACGATCGACCAGCAACACACGCGGTTTCCCCGGCGCCTTCAGCGGCGGCAGCGCGACGCGATTCACGTCGGACTTCTGCCAATCGCCGAGGCTGCGCTCCAGCTTGGCCGTCAAATCTTTCAGTGTGATGTCGCCGTACGCGATCAGGAACGCATTGTTCGGGCGGTAGCGAGTCGCGTGGAACGCAGCGAGATCCGCACTGGTCAACGATTTGATCACCGCTTCGGTCGGCACGATCAAACCGCCTGGATGCTCGCCGTAGATCGCGCGCATGAATTGTTCCTGCGCCTGGAAGCCAGGATTCGCCCGCTGAATCTTCAGCTGCGACAGGAAACGTGCGCGGTACTTGTCGAGCTCAGCACTCGGGAACGAAGGATTGCGAATCACATCCGCCGCGAGATCGAGCACTTGATCGACGTTGTCGCTCAGGCCCGTGACCGAAACGCTGCTCTCGCCGGTCGAAGGCCCGGCACTCGCGGAGAAGCTCGCACCGAGCGTCGCAAGCTGTTCGGCGATCTCTCGACTCGTACGCTGCTTCGTGCCTTCGCGCAGCAAGCTCGACGTCACCATCGCCAGGCCGCGTTTGTCCGCCGGATCGGCGAGGCCGCCACCGTTGAACCAGAGCTGCATCGAGAACGTCGGCAGCTTGTGATCTTCCAACAACGACACCCGCAAACCGTTCGACAACACGGCTTCCTGCGGCTTCGGCAATTGCACGCGCAGGGTTTGCGGATTCACCGGTGCCTTGCCTTTCAGCTGCACGCCTTTAGTCGACGCGCCGGCCACCGGAGATTGAGCACCTGGCGTTTGCGCCTGTGCGTGTGCCAGCAAACTTGTGAGCACGAGCGCGAGCACGGATTTATTTAAAGCTGACTTGTTCATGGCGTGCTCGCTCAAGGACCAGGCGCGGTCGGAGCGGCCGCGGGCGCAGGTAGTGTCGTCAGAACGGTTCGTCCGGTGGGCACCAGATATTTCTTGGCGACTCGTTGCACGTCTTCGCGCGTCACCGCGTTGATCTTTTGCAGCTGCGTGTTGATCAACCCTGGATCGCGAAACAGGATGGTGTACGTGCCCAGGATAGTCGCGCGCGATTGCGCACCTCGAATGCCTTGCAGGAATCCCAAGCGCGTTGCGTTACGTGCCTTCTGCAGTTCCCACTCGGCGATGGGCTGCTCGCTGATCTTCGCGATCTGCTCGTAGATCGCGGCCTCCACCGCCTCTGGCTCGCGATCCGGCCGCACCATCGCGGTGATCTGGAATGCGCTGGTGCCGATGCGCTCGTCGTTGCCGCCACCGATGCTGGTGACCAGTTCCTTTTCTTTGTTCAGCACTTGATAGAGACGCGAGCTGTCGCCGCCCTGGAGCACCGAGGACAACACGTCCAACGCCGGTTGATCCGGTGTGTTGCCCACGTCGGTCTTGTAACCGATGAGGATCTGCACGGCGCGAGCGAGCGGATCCTGCAGCGTCTCGCGACGCTCCGCCGTTTGCGGCGGATCTTTCAGATTCACCGGGGGCGGTGCGGGCTGACGGGGAATGTCTTCGAAGTATTTGCGAATCATCTTCAGCGCGTCGTCGCGCTTGAAGTCGCCGACCAGCGTGAGCACGGCGTTGTTCGGCGCGTAGTAGACACGGAAGAATTCGGCGACGTCTTTGACGCTCGCGGCGTTCAGATCGTCCATCGAGCCGATGGTGGAATGCTTGTAACCGAAGTTGTCGTAGAACACTTCGTCGAAGCGTTCGTACGAGCGGCCGTACGGTTGATTGTCCACACGCAGCCGCCGTTCTTCCTGAACTGCCTGCCGCTGGTTGTCGAGTTTCGCCTGCGTGATCTCCAGCGAGCGCATGCGATCCGCTTCCAGATACAGAGCGAGCTCAAGCTGATTCGCGGGCAGCGATTCGTAGTACCAGGTGAGATCGTTGCTGGTGCTGCCGTTCATCGAGCCGCCGTTGGTGAACACTTGATAGAAGTGCTCGCCATCGCCCACGTTTTGCGAGCCCTTGAACATCATGTGTTCGAACAGGTGCGCGAAGCCGGTGAGACCGGGCCGTTCATTTCGCGAGCCGACGTCGTATGCGACGTTGATGGCGACTACCGGGGTGCCGTGATCCTCGACCAGCTGCACTCGCAGCCCGTTCTTCAGGGTCACTTCAGAAAAATCTACACGGACTTGCGCCGGCGGCGCCGCACTTATTGCGACAGCCGGGAGAGCGGCGAATGCGAGACACAGGCAAGCGCCGAGGGGTCGGTGCATTGTTGATCACTCCCATGTGGAGCGGTCGAGAATACACGGTGCGCCGATGGGTAGCGAAGTTTGGCGACTCAGTGGTCGCGAAGTCCCGGAAGGTCGGTGGCCTGCGAAGCCTGCCGGGTCAGGGGCTCTTCCGGGAACGCCGTAAATACATCCATGTAGGCTGCTGTCGGAACATCCTGTTCCTCAAGCTCCCGGAAGAGCCCCTGACCCGGCAGGCTTCGCCGAAACGTTTGTGGCACTCAGAAAATAAGCCGAAGCGTCGGTGGCACTCCGGAAAACAAAGGCCCGCCGAAGGCGGGCCTTATAAAGAACGTTGTGGTCTGAACCCGGTTACGGAATCGTCTTCTGCCCCACGTTGGAGACGTTGCTCTCCGCACCCGCGGTGTTATACGCCTTCACCGCGAAGTACCACGTGCCCGAGGTCAGGCCGGTGATCGTGTAGGCCGACGCGCCTGCGTTGGAGATCTGCACCAGGCGATCGAGGCTGGAGCTTGAACGGCCGTACACGACTCGGTAGCCGGCGAGATTGCCGATCGCGGTGCCATCGGTGTTATGAGTGGGCGCCGCCCACGACAGTGACGCGTTGCCGGTCGTCGCTTGCGAGACGGTGATCGAGAACGCCGGTAGCGACACTCGATTGGTGCCGTCGCTCACTGAAATGACGATGTTCGAGAACGTTCCGATGTTCGCCGAGGTCGGTGTACCGGAGAGGCGGCCGGTGGTGGTGTTGAGCGTCGCCCACGACGGCCCGTTCTCGATCGTGAACCCCAGCGAGGCGCCTTCGGGATCCGTCGCGCTGGGCGTGAACGCGTACGCGCTGCCGGCAGTCGCCGAAGTCCCAGGGGTGCCGCTGATGGTCGGTGCGCGATTGGTCGGCGGCGCAGTGACAGTGATCGTGAACGCAGTCAGCGCGGTCAACAGTCGGCCGTCGCTCACGCGAATTGTGACATTCGAATAATTGCCGACATCGGCCGCTGCCGGTGTGCCGCTCAAGCGGCCACTGGTGGTGCTGAAGGTCGCCCAGCGCGGCTGATTGAGGATCGAATAGACGAGCGGATTGTCGCCGTCCGGATCGCTGGCCGCCGGCGTGAACGAGTAAGTCTGTCCCGCCTGCACCGAGGTGCCCGGTGTGCCGCCGATGGTCGGCGGATTGTTGTCGGGGCCACGCACTTGAATCGCAAACGCCGGCAGCAACGTCGTGGCCGTGCCGTCGTTGACGCTGATGATGATGTTCGAATACGTCGCGATATTGCCCGAGCGCGGCGTGCCGCTCAGCCGGCCGGTGGTCGAGCTGAAGCTCGCCCACGCCGGACGATTGGAAATCGAGAAGCGCAAGGTATCGCCGTCGGCATCGAGCGCCTGAGGCTGAAATTGATACAGATCGCCGACCACCACCGATGTTTGCGGCGTGCCGGTGATCGTCGGGGCGCGATTGCTCGGCGGCGGCGGTTGATTCGGACGATTGACGCGAATCTTGAACGGGCCGATGGAGCGCGTGTCCTTGCCGTCGGTAACCGTGATCGTGATGTCCTGACTTTCGCCGGCGCTGGCGTCGGTCGGCACGCCGCTCAGCAGGCCGGTCTCGTCGTTGAATGAGGCCCACGACGGCTGATTGACGATCGTGAATTCGAGAAAATCCTGGTCGGCATCGCTCGCCACCGGCTGGAACGAATACGTTTGTCCCACGACCACGGTCGAGGCCGGTGTGCCACTCACTTCGGGTGGCTGATTGCCCGCAGGTGACGTCGGCGGTGGAACCGTCGGCGCCGGCTGCTCGGCGGTGGGCGGGGTTACACCACCATTGTCGTCACCCGAACCGCCGTCGAAGCAACCGCTCAACGACGCGGCGACCACAACCAGCATGGCTCGCTGCAGCCATGCGCCTTTCCCGGAAAAAATTGAGCTCATCGCGCGCACCTTGGCTAGGCACGCAACACGATCCGGCGGCTGACCGGCATGGTTGCGCGCTGCTGGGTTTTGGGAGGGAAGCGGCGGTGCTCGGCGGCGCGATTGTTATTTCACATTCGTGCGCGATCGCCTGCGCGAACGCGCTCGCAAGGGGCCTTGCGATAGCGAATGTGGCCGAGTTCAATTCTGCAGCTCCCGAAAGTTCGTTCGAACCGGGCCACTGCACATAACGTGGGAGCAGAAAGGATGACGGATGAGCTCGACGAGCTGTCACCGGCAACCCCGCTATCCCGCGCTGCGCGCTGTAGGACCGGAGGCTTTGCGTCGCCGTCTTTCGACGGTTATGCCTTTGGCGGAGCACTCGCGAACGAGTGCTTCTTAAGTAACGAGGCCGAGTTAAACGCAGCGATTATGTTTTTGCAATTGTCGGTGGAGACCGACATTCGGCGCGTGATTTCGACAGCGATGTGACACGCGGAATTCACATAACTCGGGCGAAATTCCTGCGGAAACGTCGTGGCCCTCACGAGTACGTCACAGAAATGAAAACGGCGACCGGAGCTCCGGTCGCCGTCGTTGACTTGGCTCGCGCAACTTCCGCGCGAGAGCAATCAGGTTACTGGATCGTCTTGCTCTGCACGTTCGAGTTGCCGCTCTCGGTGCCGTTGCTGGTGTAAGCGCGCACCGCGAAGTAGTACGTGCCCGGCGAGAGGTTGCTGATCACGTAGCTGCTCACGCCCGGGTTCGACACCTGGATCGTGCCGGTCATCGCCGACGCGTTGGTGCCGTAGGAGATGCGGTAGCCAGCGAGATTGCTCAGCGACGTGCCGTCGGTGTTCTGGGTCGGAGGCGTCCAGCTCAGCGTCGCGCCGCCGTTGGAAACAGAGACCACGTTGACCGCGAAGGCAGCCAGCGAAGCCGTCGCACGACCGTCGCTCACAGTGATCGTGATGTTGCCGTAGCTGCCGACTTGCGAAGCCGTCGGCGTGCCGGACAGCTGACCGGTGCTGGTGTTGAACGTGGCCCAGCTCGGACGATTCGCGATCGAATACGTCAACGTGTCGCCATTGGCGTCGCTGGCGGTCGGACGGAAGCTGTAGGCGCTGCCCGCGTTGATGCTACGAGCCGGCGAGCCGCTGATGGTCGGCGCACTGTTCGTCGGAGAAGTGGTGGTCGTGCCGACGCGAATGGTGAAGGCCGGCAACGAAACCGTGCTCACACCGTCGCTCACGCGGATGATGATGTTGCCGTACGTGGCGGCGGTCATGGGATAGCCCGTGAGCGAGCCGCTGTTGACGCTGAACGCAGCCCACGATGGCTTGTTGATGATCGAGAACTTCAGGGTGCTGCCTTCCGGATCGCGCGCCGTCGGGCGGAAGCTATAGGTCGTCTTGGGGGCGATCTGAGTCGTCGGCGTGCCACTGATGGTCGGCGGCTGATTGGTCGTTTGAGCCTGCGCGGTGACGGCACCGGCGAAAGAAATGAAAGCAGCGACCGCGGCGAAAGAAGACGTGAAGCGCATGTGTACTCCAGCAAACCAGTATTCCGATGCAGCCCGCACGAGTGCGGGAACGTTGTCTGCAAGGGAAGCTGGCTTTGCGGAGCCGGCGCTTTTCTAGGCGCGGGTCGCGAGCCGGAGTAACTTCACGGGCAATCTGTTTCGACCAGGTTGCACGGTAACCCCGCTATCCGTGGTGCGGCTGCTGGAACAGCGGCACCCGAGGACCGGAGGCTTTGCGTCGCCGTCTTTCAACGGCTTTGCCCTTACGACGGGAGGCATTGTGAACAAACGGCGGGATGCGACCTATCGGACGACCCCCCATCGATTCGCAGCAAATGCTGGCTAAAAAGCTCAGGCAAATCCGGTAGGGATCAGACGGTAATTTGTGGCGGCGCGGAATAGCGACGCCGGTCGGGACTCACAGATCAGACCTCGTGAGCCGCGTGAGCAGCTCACGAAAGCCTGTAAATCCCGAGGAATTCTATTATTCGGGCAGCGTGAAGCCGTGCTCGCGGATGAGGCGCGTGCAGGCGGCCACCAGGTGCTGATCGTAGAGTTTCCCTGAGCCGCGATTGATCTCGTCGATGGCCGCATCCATGCCGACCGCGTACCGATACGGTCGCGCCGAGCACATCGCTTCGACGGTATCGGCGATTGCGAGGATGCGAGCCTCCACCATGATCTCCTCGCCTTGCAGGCCGCGCGGATAACCGCTGCCGTTAAAGCGCTCGTGAGATTGATAGACGATATCCGCCACCGGTGCGCCGAAATCGATCTCGGCCAGCAGCTGGCAACCTTCCTCGACATGAGTGCGCATCAGCGCCTGTTCCGTTTCGGTCAACGGCGCGGGCTTGCTGAGAATCGTCGTCGGCACGGCGATGTTGCCGATGTCATGTAACAAAGCAGCCACGCGCAAGCCATGTTGACGCTGACCATCGAGGCCCGCTTCACGGCCGATTGCAACGGCCAGCGCCGCCAGTCGACGCGCCGAGCCTGCGGTGTTTGGATCGTGACGTTCGGACATGCGAACGAACGAATCGATCATGCCTTGAAGCGCAACGTCGGTGCGCTGGAGCGCGCTCAGCGTCACCGCATGTGAACGTTTCCAATGCAACACACGACCGATACCGTCGCCGAGCATCGCCAGCAGACGTTGATCTTCCTCGCTGTAGTTGCTGTCGCGATTGGCGACGCCCAACACTGCAAACACGCTGTCGCCGAACAGAATCGGCACGGCGATGTAACGCATCAGGTCCGGCAAACCGTCGATCTGTGGCTTGCGGGACGCGTCGTTGTTGGCAGTGATGTGTTTGCTGCGCACGCATTCGGTGAACAACACCGCGCGTCCGATCTGTTGCGGCTCGGAGTCGGCCATCACTACTTGAGGCTTGCCCTGATCGCGCCACGCGGCAAGCGTGATCATCCGTTGTGCCGGATCGACCAGATACAAATAAGCGAGCGGGCTGCTGGTGGCCTCCATCGCCTGGTCGATCACCCGGCGCACGATGGTCGATTCGTCCGAACCGTCGGCCTGCTTGAACAGGTCGACCAGGAAGTCGGACTGACGCAGCGCTACGCGCTGTGACACGAGATCGCGGCGGCGCTGAGCGACGTCGCGAATCAATACGATGCTGTCGCCTTTGGCGTTGTCCAGCAAGCCGACGCTGACTTCGACGTCGAACAGCGAACCGTCTTTGCGACGATGTTTGGTTTCGTAACGCCCGCCGCCGCGGACGCGGCCGAGCTGCAGGCGCATCGTGGTCTCACCCGAGGTGATGTCCTCGATGTCCGCCGCGTTCATCGTCAACAACTCTTCTTTGGTGTAACCCGACAAGCGGCAGTACGTCGTGTTCACATCCGTGATCTGCCCGTCGGCCGCGAGCAGCCAAGAGCCGTCGGCAGCGGAGTCCAGCAACGCACGACCGCTCTGCGCCTGTTCTTCGCGCAGCTGGCGTTCGACTTCGAGACGCGGCGTGAGATCGTAGGCACAGACCAGATCGGCGCTACGACCGTCGAACTCGATGCGCTGAGTGGCGATGGACAAGCTGATGCCGCCACCGTCTTTGCGTTTGTGGAAAGTGACGGACGGATCGCGCGGACCCGCTTCCAGCATTTCCAACTCGGACGATTTCTGCGCGAGGAATTCGGCGCGCGAATAACCATAGAGCGATAGGGCCGCTTCGTTCACAGCGATGAAACCACCGGTCGCGTGATCGGCGATCCACATCGGCAACGGGTTGCCTTCGAACACACGACGGAACCGCGCTTCGCCGCCGGCGAGACGCTGATTCGTCGCTTCCAATTCGGTGAGCTGAGAACGCAAGCGCGAGTGCGCTTGAACGGCGCGTTCCAAAGCTTCGGCTTGAGCCTGCGCCTGCTGATCTTTTTCGTGAGCTTCGACTTGCGCACGTTCGAGCCGTTCGGTCGCATCCGTCTGCGCGCGTTGTGCACGCTCCAGCGCTTCGGCCTGCCCCGCTTGCGCGGCCTGCTGCCTCTGAGCTTTCTCCAACGCCTGCGTTTGTTCCGTCAGCTGCCGCTGCGCCTGATCGAGCGCTTCAGCTTGAGCGATGAACTGGCGCTGCGCCTTTTCCAACGCCTCAGTCTGCGTGGCGTACTGGCGCTGCAGTTTCTCCAGCGCATCGGCCTGCGTTGCTTGCTGGCGCTTTGCTGCTTCCAACGCCTCGGCATGCGTTGCCTGCTGACGCTGGGCTTTCTCTAATGCGTCGGTTTGAGTCGCGTACTGACGCTGAGCCTTTTCCAAGGATTCCGCCTGCGCGGTGTACTGACGTTGTGCCTTTTCCAATGCTTCGGCCTGCGCCGCTTGTTGACGCTTTACCGTTTCCAGCGCTTCGGCATGAACTGTTTGCTGACGCTGCGCCAGTTGCGCGCGTTCGAGCGCTTCAGCTTGCGACTTCTCCAGCAGCGCCATGCGTTTGATGGCCTGCGTGTCGAGCATCGTCATCGGCTTGGTGTTGCCACTCGTCCCGTTGCCGTGACCGTTGGTCGCGCCATGCGCGGCGAAAACGCCGGTTGCCAGAGCGGCCTGTCCGTTTGCATGCCCGTTCGCATGACCATTCGGCAGTAATTCGTCCAACGCATTCAGCAACTTTTCCGGCGCCGAGGAACGCGCGAGGAAACGTTCGGCGCCGAGCTCCAGCGCGAAGCGTTCATATTTGGGATCGTCGTGACGGCGCGTATAGAAAACGAACGGAATGTTTTGCAGCCGCTCGTCTTGTTTCCACTTACGGCACAGCGCGAAGCCATCCATGCGTGGCAGTACGATGTCCGAGACGATCGCCTGCGGTGGCTCCTTACGCGCGGAATCCAGCGCTGCCAGGCCGTTCGACGACTTGACCACGCGGTGACCGTGACCCGACAGCAATGTTTCGAGCGCGCTCTGCTCCGATTCGCGCTCGAATGCGATCAGGATGACACTCATGACCTCGTCTCCCGCCGGGCGCAGCCGCGGCTCATCGTACGACGCGGGCGCGCCGTTCCTAAACGACCTTGCGACTGGTTACGAAAGCGATTTCGCGCGCAGGTAACGGAGTATGCCGAGGCGCCTGCGGATTGGCACGGTTAGGGATATATCTACGACTGTAAAGGGAGACGCAGTGCACACTTGAGGGAGAAGTGACTAGTGACTGGTGACTAGTGACTGGTCAGAACGCGAAGTAGAAACTGAACGGCTTCGGTTCGGCGGCTGAGCCTCCGACCAGTCACTAGTCACCAGTCACTAGTCACTTCTTTACTAAGGACCGGCGCGATTGATCCGGGTCCAGTACTGGCCGAGCAGTGAGACCTGATCGGTGAATTGCTTGAAGTCCACCGGTTTGACGATGTAACTGTTGGCATGCGCCTCGTAGCTGCGCGCCATGTCCGACTCCTGGTCCGAAGACGACATGATCACCACCGGCGTGGAGCGAGTCTTGGGGTCGGCCTTGATCTGCGCCAGCACGTCCAGGCCGTCGATTTTCGGCATGTGCAGGTCGAGCAGCATCAGCTTGGGATTGCCGGACACGCGCTGGGCATACACGCCCTGGCGGAACACGTAGTGCAACGCCGCCTCGCCGTCCTGAACCCACACCACCTGCTGCGAAACGCCGCCGATTTCCAAGGCGCGGATCGTGAGCTCCGCATCGGTCGGATTGTCGTCGGCGAGCAGGATGTAACCGGTGTGACTCATGACACGCTCCCGGCCGGAGCGAGCGCCTGCTTGTCCGCTGCCAGCGCGATCACAAAACCGTACTCCCGCGCGATCTCTCGCATGTGCTCGTATCTCCCGGACTTGCCGCCGTGACCCGCTTCGAGATTAACGTGCATCAACACAGGTTGGCTTCCGGTGTTATACCGGCGCAGCCGGGCGACCCACTTGGCGGGTTCGTAGTACTGCACCTGGCTGTCCCACAGTCCGGTCGTGACCAGCATCGCCGGATACGGCTGCGCGCGAATGTTGTCGTAAGGCGAATAAGAAAGCATATAAGCGTAGGCGTCGGCCTCATTGGGATCGCCCCACTCGTCGTATTCGAGCGTGGTCAAAGGAATGCTGGTGTCGAGCATGGTAGTCACGATGTCCACGAACGGCACATGAGCCACCAGGCCTGCATAACGATCGGGCGCGACGTTGGCGATCACACCCATCAACAACCCGCCGGCGCTGCCGCCGGCCGCGAAAACTTTATCGCGTGCGCAGTAGCCGCGCGCGATCAAATGATCCGTGACGTCGATGAAATCGTTGAACGTGTTCCATTTGTGTTCCAGCCGCCCGGTGTCGTACCAGCGCCGGCCCATTTCCTGTCCGCCGCGTATATGCGCCATTGCATAGACGAATCCGCGATCCAGCAGCGACAGCCGCGACGAGCTGAACAAAGGATCCATGCTCAAGCCGTACGAGCCGTAACCGTATTGATATAACGGCGCGGTCCCGTCGAGCGGCGTGCCTTTGCGATACACGATCGATACCGGAATGCGCTCGCCGTCGCGCGCCGTCACCCAAATGAATTCGCTGATGTAATTGGCAGGATCGAAGTCGCCCAGCACCGGCTCGCGTTTCAACAGCTCGCGCGTACTGTCCGCGATGTCGTATTCGAACGTCGTACCCGGCGTGGTCAGTGACGTGTACACATAGCGCAGCTTGGTGGTGTCGAGCTCGGGATTCACGCCGAGCGACATCGTATAAGTGGGATCGTCGGCGGTCAGACGGAACGGCGCCTCGTTCCATCGCTGGACACGCACGTTCATCAAGCCGCGCGAGCGTTCGCTCACGGCAAGGAACGTTCGAAAGATCTCGAAGTCCTGCACGAACACTTCCGGATCGTGCGCCACCACGTCGCGCCAGCGCGTGCGATCGGCCACCGCGGCGACCGGCACTTCGACAATCCGAAAATTCAGCGCCTGCCAGTTGGTACGCACCAGGAAACGATCGTCGATGTGGTCGATCTGGTGCTCGTGATCTTCCTCGCGCGGCAAGACCACTTTGAATTGCAGCTGCGGATCGTCGACCCGGGCATAACGCCATTCCGACGAGGTCGTGCTCTCGGAAGCAATGAATAAGTAACATTCGGACTTGCTGCGCTCGACGGTGAGATCGAAGGTCTCGTCCGGCTCTTCATATATGAGCGCATCCTGGCCGCTGCGCCCCAGCACGTGGGCGCGCACTCGCCGGCCCAGCAACGTGACCGGATCCTTCTCCACATACAACAGCGTGCGGTTGTCGTCGGCCCAGGCCACGCTGCCATCGACGTTCTCAATCACATCCGGCAGCAGCGTGCCGCTCTCCAGATCCTTGACGCGGACTCGATACTGACGACGGCCCACGGTGTCCTCGGTATAGGCCAGCAAACGATTGTCCGGGCTGATCTCATAACCGCCGAGCTGAAAGAAAGGTTGCCCCGAGGCGAGCGCATTGCCGTCGAGCAGGACCGTTTCGACGGCCTCCGGCTGGTCGGCGCGCCGGACCACGATGGGATATTCCTGACCGGTCGCGTAACGCACGGCATACCAATAGCCGCGATAGCGCACCGGCACGGTCGAATCGTCCTGTTTGATGCGCGCGACGATTTCTTTGTACAGCCCGTCTATCAAAGGCTTCGCCGGTGTCAGCATCGCATCCGTGTATTCATTCTCGGCGCGCAGATACCCGAGCATTTCCGGGTCGCTGCGCGTGTCGTCGCGCAGCCAGTAGAAAGGGTCCTCGCGTTCGCCATTGGGAGAGGCGACGCGATGGGGTCGCATCTGCGCTAGAGGGGGCTTGAGCACGGGTAGAACGCGAGGCCTTTCGACAATTGGAGTTAACTGAACGGATCGTGCAGCGCCAATAACGCCCTGGCAACAGGAAAGGCGCTAATCCAAACCCTCAATTTGCTTAAACGTAGCCGCCTGCCAACAGCTTTCCTGCTGGCGTGCGACGAACAAAGAGGTAGGATCAGCGCCGCGCCATCCATGAGACGCACTTGGCCACAGGGTAACCGGGTAGGCCAAATGATGTGGTGGCGAGAGGGAAAAATCGTCTCCGGGAGGAAGGCTGAACAGTGCTTGGCGTTTTTGCGCGGCAGTTCACGCGAGCCAACGGAAAAAGGCAGATACAGTTCTCAGCCATTCCATCTTGCATAAGTAGTATTACGCGACAAGCATGAAAACCCCCAGGAGGGGTGAATATGGCCAACGCGCAGCACAGTCGTTCCTCAGGACACGGCAACACTCAGGACGAGGTCAATTTGGAAATCGACGATTCACAGAGCATGCGGCAGCTTGAGGAAGGCCATCAGCCGCCGATTCTGGTCTTGAGCCGTGACACCAACCTGGTTGAAACGGTCAAGAAGGCCGCGCCGCGCGGCGTTCCGGTCGCATTCGCACCCGACCTGGACCATGTGGCCGAAAAGCTGTCCAACCTGAAGCCGGGCGTGCTGGTCGCGGATACCGCGAGCACCGCCGACGTCGCTTCGATGGTGGCGCAGCTCACCCAGCACTTTCCGGAGCTGGTGGTGGTCGTGGCCGGCAAGCGCGAGGACAGCTCGTCGCTCATGCAGCTCACGGCCGCGGGCCGTATCTTCCGTTTCCTCCTGACGCCGCTGTCGCACGGCCAGACGCGCCTGGCGCTGGAAGCCGCTGTCAAACAGCACCTCGACCTGTCCGCTCAAGGCGAACGCCTGGGTACGGCCAGCCTCGGCGGTGAAGGCGGCAACAAGAATTACGTGATGACTTACGGCGCGCTCACCGCGGGCCTGCTGGTCATCATCGGCGGTATCTGGTTCGGCGTGAGCAAGTTCACGAGCGATCCGGAAGTGCCGCCGGTCGTGGCAACGCCGACTCCGGGCGCGCAGCAGCCTGGCGGTGTGCCGGAACGTCCGGATCCGGTGAAGGCCGAACTGGCGCTCGCGCGCGACGCGTTCAACCAAGGCAAGTTCATCGAGCCGCAAGGCGAAAGCGCGCTGGATTTGTATCGAAGCGCGTTGGCGATCGATCCGAACAGCGCCGAAGCGAAGGAAGGTATTCGCTCGGTTGCTGAAAAGATCCTGGAGCGCGCCGAAGCGGCTCTGCTCGCCGAACGTTTGGAAGAAGCCATTCGCACGATCGAAACCGCGCGCGATATCGATTCGACCAATCCACGCCTGGCCTTCCTCGACACGCAGGTCGGTCGCGAACGCGAACGTTTGAAACTGTCGCAGGCTCAGGAAACTGGCAATCGCGTGCGCACGCTCGTCAACACGGCGAACGATCGCATGGAGAACGGTCGCTTGATCGCGCCGGCCAATGGCAGCGCGAAAGATGCGTTGAACGAAGCGCGCCGCCTGGATCCGACCGATCCGACGGTGCTCAACACCATTCGTGAGTTCAGCTCGCAGCTGACCGAAGAAGCTCGCAAGTCGCTCGCGGCTGGCAAGACCGAAGAGGCGCAGAACTACGTGAACGCGGCTCGTTCGATGGGCTCCGCTGGTGCTGCATTGGCCGCGGTCGAGCGCGAGCTCGCTGAAGCCACTCGCGCTGCTAACAACGCCCGTCCTGGTGCCGGTCCTTCCGTCGCCGGTGGTGCGCAGCCTGCAAACACGGCTCGCCGTCCTGCGACGAGCACGCCGACTCCCGCGGCCGGTGTTGGTCCGAACATCGACGCGATGGTGTCCGATGTCCGCCAGCGCATCAACGAAGGCAAGCTGATCGATCCGCCGGGCGACAGCGCTCGCGACGCCCTCGCCGCCTTGCGGGCGGCCGCGCCGAATCGTGCGGAAGCGGACGACTTGTCTCGCACGTTGTCGGAAAAACTGGTGAACGTGAGCAAGCAGGCGATGAACGCGAAAGCGTTCGAGCGCTCGGCTCAGTTGCTCGCTGCTGCGAAGGATGTCGGCCAGCGCTTCAACGGCGCGTCGATTGCGCAGGCGGAAGCGGATCTCACCGCTGCACGCGAAGCGACGGCTGCTCAGACAAACATCGTTTCCGCGGCTTCGTTGAAGCGCGTGCGCATGGTGTCGCCGACCTATCCGGATGCCGCCCGCAAGCGCGGTGTCGAAGGTTGGGTGGAACTGGCCTTCACGGTGCAGACCAACGGCACGGTGGATCAGGTGGAAGTGCGTAACGCCAGCCCCGCCGAAGTGTTCGACGACGCCGCGATGCGCGCGGTCCGTCAGTGGCGCTTCGAACCGGTCGTTCGCAACGGCGAGAAAGTCGAACAGCGCGCGATGGTTCGTTTGAAGTTCTCGCAACAGTCAGCACAACAATAATTTTTTCGCCGCTCGCGCGGCGAGCAACTACCCACGGCCCGCCTAGCGCGGGCCGTGTTTTTTGGGGCAGGCCCCGCCACATACGAATTCGCACGAAGCGCGGTATGCGATGCATAGCTACCGTCATGCCGGCGTTGGCGTTACGCTGCGCGTCCTTTTTGCTCGAACTTCCTCCCGGCAATGGACATCGCGACCGTTTCCAACACGGTAAGCACGTCGTCTTTGCCCGCTCAGCGGCTGGACGCGTCTGGTCGCGCGCGCGTGGACGTGCGAACGATCATCGCGCTGGCCATTCCGTTCGCGGCGAACAGCGCAATCCAAGCGATCTTGAACCTCACGGACACCTGGTTCATCGGCCGCATCTCCACCACCGCGCTCGCGGCAATCGCCGCGATTCACTGGCCCATCATTGCGTGCATCGCGCTGTTCGGCGGTGTCGGGCTTGCGGGTCAAACATTGGTCGCACAAGCGTTCGGTGGACAACGTAACAAGCGCGCGGCGCAAGCTGGCTGGATTTCTATCTGGGCGGCGTTGCTGTGCGCGCCGGTGTTTTTCATCATCTCGTTCGCCGGCGACAACGTGCTGAAACCTTTCGGCCTCGCGCCTGAGGTGCAGGCTCTATCGATGGAGTTCTGGCAGCCGCGCATGACCGGCGCGCCGCTCGCCGTTGCCCTGTGGGGCATGGTTGGCTTCTTCAACGGCATCGGCCGACCGAAAATATCTTTCGCGGTCGAGGCACTGGTCTGCGTGAGCAACGCCTTCTTCGCGCAATTGTTTATTTTCCACTTCGGCTGGGGCATCGCCGGCGCCGCGTGGGCAACCAACTGCGCGCAAGCTCTCGGCCTGCTGGTCGGCATCGGCATCTTTGTGAGCCCACGCATGCACGCGGTGTTCGGCTCGCGCCTGATGTGGCGGCCGCGGCTCGAAAAACTCTGGTCGCAATTGAAACTCGGTGCGCCGATGGGCGTGCTGATCGCCGCCGACGTGCTCGGCTTCGCGATGTTTCAACTCATGCAAGTGCATCTCGGCACAGTCGACGGCGCGGCCACGCAGATCGTGATGATGCTGACGTCGATTTCGTTCATGCCGGCGATCGGCATCGCCATGGCGGGCACGACGCTGGTGGGCCAATCGATCGGCATGGGCGACCGCGCGTGGGCACGCCGGCTCGGCAACAGCATCATCGTCATGTGCATGACATACATGGGCACGATCGGTTTGTTGCTCGGCCTGACCGCGCCCTGGCTGATTCCTGCATTCGTCGCCGACAACGATCCGCAAGCGCTCGCCGTGATTCAACTCGGCGCGACGATCATGTGGGTCGCTGCCGGGTATCAACTATTCGACGGTTTGAACTTTGCTTGTTCCTTCAGCCTGCGTGGCGCAGGCGATGCGATGGTGCCCGCCGCTTGCGTGCTGGTGCTGTCATGGGTTGTGTTTGTGCCCCTCGCGCACATGTTGTCGTTCGAACCGGGCGGCGGCTGGGTCGAAGGTCTGCCGCAGTTCGGTTTAGGTGCGCTCGGAGGCTGGTTGGCCGCGCTCACGTACATTGTGCTGAATTCGCTGGTGCTGCTGCTACGCTGGCGCTCGCACGCCTGGGAACGAATCCGACTACGCTGAATCATCATGTCGACAGAAATTCGTGTCTGGGACTGGCCGGTCCGGCTCACCCACTGGTTGTTCGTCTTCTGCCTCGCCGTGTCCTGGTGGAGCGCCGAGCAGCGTGCCATGGACTGGCATCGTTACAGCGGCTACGCGTTGTTGGGCTTGCTGATCTTCCGAATCTATTGGGGCTTCACCGGTAGTTCCAGTGCGCGCTTCTCGTCGTTCGTGCGCGGCCCGAGCAATATCGCTGCTTATCTGCGCGGCTCGCGCGAACATCATCGCGATGCTGGTCACAATCCACTCGGCGGCTGGAGCGTCGCTGCGATGCTGACGTTGATGCTCGCGCAGGTGCTGATCGGATTGTTCGTGAGCGACGTCGACGGGCTCGAATCGGGGCCGCTGTCGCACTTGGTGAGCTTCGAGCTCAGTCGCACACTGGCCGAAATTCACGAGGTTGTTTTCAATCTCATCCTGGGACTGGCCGCGTTACACATCGCTGCCATCTTGTTTTATTTGCTAGCGAAGCGAGACAACTTGATCGTCGCGATGCTCACCGGCAAGCGTCGCAATGTGAGAATGAGTTCGATGACACCGGTGCCGGCGTGGCGAGTGCTGCCGGGAATCGTCCTGGCGGTCGGTGTGGTGTGGTGGGTGGCGACGAATTAGAAACTTTCAGGGACCAGGGGGCAGTCGATACCGACTGCCCCGGCAGGCTCGCTCATTTAACCAAACGCAGCACTGGTCGACCTGCCTTTGCCTGAAGACGATCTCGATGAAAGCCGATTTCCGGGCGGTACTGCAGCGATTCGAAACGGCGTTGCAGCTCTGCGGCCCGCTCCGGATCCGGAGTCACTCGCGGACGCATGGGCATGGCCTCGGCTTTGGTTCTGAATAGCATGTGTTTCCTCCCCAGCGGTGTTCCTTCGCGCTCGCGGTCTAACGCACGACACCGCGCGATGGATCCACCGACACCCGTGGATTCACCGGTTCCCGCTGTATGTTTTTGAGTTGGTTTAGTTATTTCCAGACGTTCGCTGTTTCCGCGAACTGCTTGTTTTGCGGCCGGACTAGACAGAATCTCTGACCTGTAGGCGCTTCCATGACAATCCAAGTGTGCACCTTGCCGATTCGTTTGGCTCCGAGCGCTTCCATCCGCTGCGCTTCGGCCTCGACATCGTCGGTTTCGATATCGATATGCACCCGGCTGTCGTGCTTCACCTGCTGCACTTCGATATGCAGACCGATGCTCTCGCTCTCCAGGCAGCGATAGATCGGGCTGGGCTCTTCGCTCTTCGAACGCAGCTCGTAGCCGAGCGCGGCGCTCCAAAACCGCGCGGCGCCCTCCAGGTCTTCGGTCTTGCAATCGATGATGAATCCGGCGAGACGGCTGCGATGCATTGGGGACCTACCTGTAAGAGACGAGTCAGGAGTTTGGATTGATCCCTCGTCGGGCCGCATCCATGGCGGTGAGAATATCCGCCGTCTCGCTGCGGGAGAATATGTCAGAAAGTGTCGCTGTCACTTTGCGCTGCCAGTTGGGATGCTCGGTGTCGGTGCCCGGCACGTTCACCGGATCGATCATGCCGATCAGATCTTCGACCTGGATCAATGCGATGTTCGCAGTCGACAAGCCGATGAACGCATGCACCGCACGCGACAGCGCCGCGGAGTATTGAGGCAACGGCTCGCCGTCGTGCCAATGCCACAATCCCGCATCAACCAACGCCTTTAGCAAACAAACTCGATCGCGCACGCGTGCCTCGTGAGCTTGCAAGCGCTGCTCGTCGGTCGGATACAAATCGAGCTTGCTTCGCAATGTGACGTCGTGCTCTTCCCACCAGCCGCGCAACGTCGGCAGATCGTGTGTCGTCACGACGGCCATGGAGCCTGGGATATACGCGCTCGGTGGCTTGAATGTGCCGTCCGCCACCTGCTCGAACATCAGCACTTTGTAGTGATAAGCGCGGTAGTGCTCCATCGCCTCGGTCATCGCCTCGGGCACCGTGCCCAAATCTTCGCCGATGACGATGCAGTGATGACGCTGACTTTCGAGCGCGAGGATGGCGATCAAATCCTGCAACGGATAGTGCACATAGGTGCCATCCTTGGATAACAGGCCGCGCGGCACCCACCACAATCGATACAACGTCATGACGTGATCGAAGCGCAAAGCCGCCACGTAACGCATCATGTTACGAACCAGGCCGACAAACGGCTGGTACTGCTGTGTGCGCAGCTCGTTCGGATCTTGCGGCGGAATGCCCCAATCCTGGCCTTTCAGCGCCAACGCGTCCGGAGGCGCGCCGACCGATGCACCTTGCAGATACAAGTGACGATTCGACCAGGTTTCCGAACCCGCCGTATTCGCACCGACGGCGACGTCACCATACAAACCAATGGCCATGCCCGCCTGGCGCGCAGAGTTTTGGGCCGCGCCGAGTTGTTCGGCAGCGAGCCACTGCAGGTATTGGAAATATTCGACATCCTCGACGCGCTCGCGCGCGAAACGTTGAACCGCCGACGAGACCGGATCGCGATATTCCTCGGGCCAGCTCGGCCAGCCCCAATATTGCGGCCCTTGCAGGCGCAGGTGTCCATCCAGCGCGTCGTAGATCGCATGCAATCGCAGCGGCTCACCTTGGATTTCCTGAAACTGTCGAAACGCGGTGGCGCGCGGCGTGTTCTCGGCCAGATGTTTGGTCCGAAAGCTCGCATACAACAACGATAGTATTTCGAACTTCGCCGCCGCGACGCGCACGTAGTCGACGTTCTTGGTCGCGCGTAGTTCTCTCAGAATCGCCTGGAAATCGGGATCGCGAAGGCGCTTGCTGGCGGCCTCACAGTCGGCGAAGTCGGGCACATCCTCGACGCTGATGTACAGCACGTTCAAGAACTGTCGATTCGACGGACTGTACGGACTGATGTGCGCCGGATTCGCGGGCATCAATGCGTGCAGAGGATTCAGGCCGATGATTCCGCAGCCGGCCGGCGCGGCGTAACGAATCAAATTGCGCAGATCGCGGAAGTCACCGACGCCCCAGTTGTCGTCGGAGCGCAGCGAATACAACTGCACGGCGATACCCCACAAACGTTTGCCGGCGACGATGGCCGACGCTTCGAAGCATTGCTCGGGCGTGACGATGATTCGCAACGTGCCCTGCAAGCCCGTGTCCAATGCGACCGACGCCGTGTGATAGCCCAACGGCAAAGACGGCAGTGGCACCTCGCAGCGGAAATATGAGCGATCGTCGATCTCGCCTTCTTCGATCTTTTGCAACGTCGCCAGCTTGGAGACGCCAGAACGCGGCTCACCGTTTTCCAGCGTCACGCTCCATTCGACCGAGCGCGCTTGCAGCTCAATCGGCACGGCGACTTGCAGGGACATCGGCTTATCGATGGCGAACACAGCCACCGGCGGCACCAGACCTGTCCAGCGACGAGCTTCATGCTCATGAATGGCTTTTTCGGCGGACTCGCTATCCGCGGCCCCAACGCCGAGCGCCGCCAGAATCGCCGATTGCGATTCGACAGAGACCTGCTTGGGTTGACCCCGCCAATCGAAATAGGAATCGGCGATTCCGTGCAACTGTGCGAGTTGGCGGATCGGGTTGGCCATTGAGGTCACGACTCCATGTAGGTCACGACTTTAGCGAGAAACCACTTCGTACGCTGACCGGCGCGTCGCCGTCCGCGAGTAACACACACGAGTGGGGAGAAACGACACAATTTTCGCCCGCCGCCAATTGATTGCCCAGGTCGTTCGCGCGCCAACGCGCAGTATCGAACACGAGCTGCCACACGACACCGGTTTTCGGCGCGGGCAAGCGGAACTCCACGGGCTGGTCGCCGGCATTGCACAGAAACAGCAGATGGCCGTTCGGTGTTCCATACGGATCGGTGAAAGCGTGACCGATCAGCACACCGATGGCGCGCGCATTGGCGTCGTGCCAATCCGCTGCCGTTAGTTCGTGGCCGAGCGGATGACGCCAGCTGATGTCCTTGTGCTCGCGATCGACCTGGCGCGCGCCTTTCAGGAAAGTGTCCCGTCGCAGCCCGGTCGTGTGCTTGCGCAATGTGAGCAGTTGCCGGACGAATTGTGTCAACCAGCTGCGACGCTCGGCCAGCTCCCAATCCACCCAGCTGATTTCGTTGTCCTGGCAGTACGCGTTGTTGTTACCCCGTTGCGTACGCCCGAACTCGTCACCGGCGAGTAGCATCGGAACACCCTGCGACAACAGCAGCGTCGCAAGCAGATTGCGAATCTGCCGTTCGCGCAGCTCAACCACCGCCGGATCTTCGGTCGGACCTTCGATGCCGCCATTCCAGCTCAGGTTGTGATTGTGGCCGTCGCGATTGTCTTCCAGGTTCGCTTCGTTGTGCTTCTCTTCATACGAGGTAGTGTCATAGCTGGTGAAGCCGTCATGACAGGCGACGTAATTGATGCTCGCGGTGGGACGGCGACCGGCGGCACGAAACAAATCGCTGGAGCCGGCGAAGCGCTCGGCGAAGTTACCGAGAATGCCGGGATTGCCGCGCCAGAAACCTCGGATGGTGTCACGATACAAATCGTTCCATTCCGACCAGCCCGACGGGAAGTGGCTGAGTTGATAACCCTCGGCACCGACATCCCAGGGCTCGGCGATGAGCTTCACATAGCGTAACGACGGCTCGGCGGCGACTGCTTTGAAAAACGCAGCGTCGGTGCGGAACGGCGTGTTGTCGCGACCGAGCACGGCCGCGAGATCGAAACGGAAACCGTCGACGTGCATTTCCTCGACCCAGTAGCGCATGCAATCGATGACCAGATTGCGTGCCGCCGCGTGTCCGATGGAAATCGTATTGCCGGTGCCGGTGCGATCGGCATAGCGACTCAAATTGGTGCTGTCGAGTCGATAGTAGGACGCGTTGTCCAACCCGCGCAGGCTGAGCGTCGGACCTCTTTCGTTGCCTTCCACCGTGTGATTGAAAACAACGTCGAGGATCACTTCGATGCCGGCCGCGTGCAGCGCCTTCACCATGGTGCGAAATTCAGCGACCGGATCTTCGATCGCGAAGTCAGGATGCGGCGCGAACCACGCGAGCGTGCTGTAGCCCCAATAGTTCACCAAGCCGCGCTTCGCCAGAAATTCCTCGGGTACGAACGCATGTACCGGTAGCAGCTCGACGGCTGTGATGCCGAGCTGCTTCAGGTAATTGATCACCGCAGGATGCGCGAGACCCAGGAATTTGCCGCGTTCGCGTTCAGGCACGGCAGGATGCAGCTTGGTGAATCCTTTGACGTGCAACTCATAAATGATCGTGTCGCGCCAGGGCACCGCCGGCGGCCGGTCTTCGTTCCAATCGAACCCGCCCGGCTCGACCACACGCGCTTTGTATGTGTACGGCGCGCTGTCGGCGGTATTGATCTGCTCCGGCACACCTGGAGGCGCATCGGACGGTGCGTCCGGCATGTGACCGAACACCGCCGGATTCCACTCGAACTTGCCCGCGAGCGCGCGTGCGTAGGGATCGAGCAGCAACTTGTTCGGGTTGTGACGCAAGCCGTACGAAGGATCGTACGGACCGTGCACGCGCAGGCCATAAACGATGCCAGGCACTCCGTGCGGCGCGGGCAGGAAGCCGTGCCATACATTCTCAGTACGTTCGGGTAACGTCAGACGCGTGAGCTCGCGTTCGCCTTTGTCGTCGAACAAACACAGCTCGACCCTGGCTGCACCACCGGCGTACACGGCGAAATTCACGCCGTCGCCCGTCCACGTGGAACCGAGCGGCGAGGGCGATCCAGCTTGCAGACTGGCGGAATTGAAGTCGTCGGGTAATGCGTTCATTGCGCGTCAATGGTGACCGATCCGGGGGCACCCTGAGAAGTAGCAGAAGGCGAAAAGAAGTGACTGGTGACTAATGACTAGTGACTGGTCGAAGGGTCAGTCAGACCTTGCCAGCACAACAATTTCTCGGGTCAGTCACTAGTCACGTCTTTCCCAAATGGTCACCGACAGCGGCGGGACATTTAGCGTCAGGCGCGCCGGAAAGTCCCTCCAACCTTCGCCATAGGCTTCTACGTCCGTTTGCTGCGAATAGCCGGATCCGCCGAACGCAGCGTCGTCGCTGTCGAGCAATTTTCGATAGCGGCCCGGCACTGGCGCACCGAATGTGTACGAGTCGCGAGGCACCGGCGTCGCGTTGAAAACGATCAGCAGGTGCGTGCCGCCCTCGCCCGGCAATCGCTGGCGCACGAACGCGAACACACTTTCGTTGGCATTGTCGACTTCCGCCCACCGAAACCCTTCCC
>Ga0247784_1000070_pt1 | contig 37216 bp, 23 predicted proteins | sample UWRJL169409R5_FD_179909 | JGI IMG/M metagenome (GOLD analysis project Ga0247784, IMG submission 179909) | Plant litter microbial communities from Arlington Agricultural Research Station in Wisconsin, United States - UWRJ-L169-409R-5 | ecosystem: Environmental > Terrestrial > Plant litter >...
TAAAAAATTTATATTATTTATTTTTTTTTTTTTTTTTTTTTTTTTTTCAGAAAAGACTTTGTGAATATTTAATTTTTTTTTGCTGAAAAGACTTTACGTAAATATATATAATATATATTAAGGATTTCTTCTAAGTACCTTCATTAGAGGAGAACCATGATTAACAATTACATAATGTCACCGTATAGGACCATCTGGTAGATTTAACGCTCTATAAGCCGTTGGTAATTGTTGTCTATGGTCGAAAATATATGCAAATAACATTTCTTTAGCTATCCTATTTACAATATCATCTCTAGCAAATATCGTCGTAACAGTAACGTTAGAAAGACCTCTAACATTTATTTGATAATCAACTCTATGTCTTATAAGACGATATAATTCTCTGGTATTGCTAGGAGGCACAGTACCACTAGGGTCATAAACAACCGGAGCTAAATTAGCCGCCGTTGCTGTTGATGGTCCTGGTGCCGGTGCCGGTGCCGGTGCCGGTGCCGGTGCCGGTGCCGGTGCCGTAACTGTAACTGATGGTGGAACTGTAGCTTGTTCTGAGTTATTAGAATTCCCACTGTTAGATACAGCAGGATAAGCGTTGTTTAATCCCCCAGGTCCACCAGGACCACCAGGACCACTAGATCCACCGGCTCCTCCAAAGTTATTAGATCCGCTAGGACCTGCACCAAAGTATCAATCTCATGGATTATTACCAGGATTCATCATTACCATATAATTGTCTTCAAACAGTACAGCTAAATCTAAAAGTAAAAATAAATTATAAGACAAATAAGTTGGAATCATAAAATAAATTTTAATCAGTATTATTCAGATAGGTATAAGATGATGATATTTTATTAAGATATAATCGAATAGTTTAACATCATTTAAGTAAATTAAGGTAATAAATAGATAAGTTAAAAGAAAAACTTGTTCTAGTAACGGAATTATTTTTATAATTCCATATAAATAAGCCGCAATATAGCTAAGTATAATGAAAGAAAAAATAAAAATAAGAATAGGTTTGAAATATGGAATAGTTTTGAAAAAGTTAGTATTATTGAAAAAGTTAGGATTTTTGAAAAAGTTAGTATTTTTTATAAAGTTAAAATTTATAGTCATATTTTTTGTTATAAAAATCTATATTTTACAGTGATATTAAAAGTTTGAACTTTATACTATCTCTATTGTTAAAATTAATGTAATTCTAATCCATCCTTAATATAAGAACAAGATAAAACTACAAAAACTTGGGCTTGAATAAATGCTATACCTAACTCTAAACCACAGAATGCTATAATAAATATTAAAGGTAATAAACCTACAAAGAAGAATACTATACTAGAGGCCATTATATTAAATGTAAATCCACTTAATATATTAAGTAACATGTGCCCCGAAAGTATGTTCGCTGCAAGTCTTAATCCCAATGAAACATTTCTAGCAAGATATGATATAAATTCAATTAATACTAACATAGGTACAAGACCCAAAGGACAACCAGCAGGTACAAAGAATGCAAAGAATTTTAATCCATGTTTTTGGAAACTCAGTATAGTTGCACCAAGAACTATAGTAAAACTAAATGATAATGTTAATATAAAATGACTAGTTGATGCAAAACTATAAGGCACCATTCCTAATAAATTATTTATTAAAATAAATATAAATAACACATACATAAATGGAAAGTATATTTGTCCATTTTTTGAATTGATTTGATTTACTACAATACTATATACAGTAAAATAGATAGTTTCTTTAACTATAGATCAATTATTACTTACTAATACGTTATAATTTGTAGCTAATAAAGTTAAAGTAAAACTTAAAAAAGCAGCTATAGTCAAATATAATGCTATATTGCTAAATGATATATTTAAATTACCTAATATAGGTAAATTTAAACTTAAAAGATTTCTTATTTCAAATTGGTCAAGAGGAGAAATAAAGGTATTCATAATATTATTATTGGTAAATAAAGCTAAACTGTTAATGATATAATTCATATATATTTATTTTATACAGAAAAGGAAAATGAAAATAAAACCAAATTTGGAGACTTTAACCACCCCAGTGAACTATTTTGTAATTAACGGAATTAAAGAGTTAACTACCATTTTTTTAGTTATCGTCACTACCACCGTTACTTGTCACGACCCGTTTTGCGACAGGTGCAAGGTACTAGTGCGAAGTGCTAGTAGTGTTTACACTTAAATAAAAATATTATTTACATGTTATTACATGTAAAAATACAAATTATAATTATAATTTTATTATTTTATATAATTATTGTAATAGTAATTATATTACTTGTTAATTAATTATTGTAATAGTAATTATATTACTTATTATGGTAGTTTACTTTATTAATTAAAATAAGGGGCCGACCTTGCCTTATTAAGTGGATATCACCCTTATCAACATATCCTCCTATAATCCATAATTAATAATTATTGATTTTATAATTACTATCTAAAATTTAATAATAATAATTTAATAATAAAATTATGATCCTCAGTAGTAAATTAATATAAATAAGAATAATCAAACTACATCAACGAAATGTCAGTATAAAATACCTGCTTCTAATCCAAGATGATGGTTCTCTGTTAAGTGATAAGCTAACAGACGTCAGAATACAACGGCTAAAAAAGCTGTACTAATCATAACATGTAACTAGTGTATGAATATTTAACATAACATTAAAACTAATTCCTTTTTTAATATACTAAATATCATTTTTTTAATAATAAACTTTACATTCATTAAATGTAATATCATTTTTTTAATTGTAATACGATTTTGTAAAAGAATGTACATTTACATCTATTATTAAGTGTAACCTGATTTTTTTTTATAAAAAAGCCCCACCTCGCTTTTTCAGTAGATATCAACCGTTATTATATATCTTCCTACGGGACATAGGGCTCCCGTTACCTAAAGGACTTTATAAAGGAATTTTGTTTAAGTAAATAATATACGTTAAAGATCAAATTCATTTATTATGATCCTCAATAATAAATTGATATAAATAAGAATAATCAAACCACGTCAACGAAGTGTCAGTAAAGAATACCAGCCTCCAATCCTAGGTGGTGATTTTCTGTTAAGTGGTAAGCTAATAAACGCCAAAATCCAACAGCTAAGAAAGCTGTACCAATCATAACATGTAATCCGTGAACAATATTGTTATCATAAGAGCTCTTTATCTCTTATTTCCACTTCTTATCAAAGTGGTTCAGACTATATCATAAAATTAAAAATTAACCAATCATTTTTAATTTTTAGGGTTTTCGTGGTAGGATTATTGTTAATAAATACTCACCTACTAGTCGTTGAACCTTCATAAATATTTTCGATTAATATGAAATTTATTTATTTATGCTTGGCTGCATATTATCCTTAATACATTTTGGCTATTTGCCTATAAAGTAGGACGTCCATGCAATTTACCCTATTTTCTATTGAACTTTGAATTAAAACTAAAATATTTTATATTCTTTTAGAATTCATTCCTTTTTTTATTATACTAATTTTAACCATACCTTGTTCTGTTAAATGTTCCTTATTAACCATAAGATGAGCTATTTTACAAAAGTCTTTAAAATCTAAAAGCTTAATACCTAATAAAGAATATTTTTCAAAAAAAGGAATAATTTTTAACAAAATATCTTTTAATTTATATATAACAAGAACTGTCATATTAGGCCTGGTAGAAATTTTTTCTATTATTCCACATCCTAAATAATCTTTTATAATATTCATTAAATGTAGATCTCTTGAATGCTGAGTAACTGAAAAAACTAGTGTACTTTGTCCTTCTTGTTTTCCTTTTTTAATTTTTACATAAAAACAACCTTCACCGTCAATAAATCCAATTAACCATAAAGGAGATTGAATAACCTGAGGATAAATAAGTAATCTTTCTACTTGGTTAATATTAGGAAAAAGTATTTTTAAAGTATTAGATAAACCTTTATTCATAGAAGATCTAATAGATATTATTTCATTTATACCATCTTCGGTTAAATGCTTTTTTTCATTTATTAATTCAACTATTTTAGTAAATAAATAAAAATCTATTTGTTTTTGAGTTAATAAATGATATTCTTTAAAATGAGGTATAATTACTTCATTTAAACTTTTTAAAGATTGAACAGTATAAATTACACTAGGTTTACCATTACGTACTCTTTTTTTTAAAATACCTACTCCAAAAAATTCTTGGATTTTTTTTAATAATTGGAAATCTCTTTCATGTAATTCAATAGTAAATACTGGAATAAATCTTAAATTAAATTTTCTTGTTGCATCTTTTCCAATTTTAACTACAAAAGATGATTCAGCATCTGCAAAACCTGTCAGTCAATAAGGTGAAAGTTTACAATTAATTGCACTAGACATAATAATGGTAGTAAGTTCAATAGGGGCCTCCGTTAACCCAGTTCCAAAGTAAAAACATGATCCAAATACACCATCTGAAATAGTGAAAGAAGAAACTGAATATTCTATACCTTGACAAGCTGTAAATATAACAGCCAATATTATTGTTCAAACTAAACCATATAAGGCTCCACTTCTGTTACCTTGAATTAAAGCATGATGAGCTCAAGTTACTGTTACCAAATCTCAAAATAATAGCTTTATTTGTTTCTATTATTCATGTAATTCACATCAATTTATATATTTACCCATTAGTTTTCAATTTTAACTAATAACCGTAAATTTAATATGAATCCTTGTGTTCATTAGAATGAGATTCCGACTGTACATTAAGCAGCGTTGCAGCCACCCACCGATGAACCAGTCTGTAGCGATCTTTCATAAAACCGACGGTCTTAACTTATTACATTAATCGTTGACCGTTTTCATCAGCATTGCCAATAATTTATAAATTTAAATTATTAATATCATTAAAGATATTCTATTCTAATTTTAAAATGTTTTTTTATAAAAATTGCACATTTTAGAATAGGACTATAAAAAGAAATTAAATTTTTAAAGTTCTATGTTACCTTAGAGCTATTAAAATTTAATCTATATTAGGTTTTACCATATTTAATTTATATAAAAAATAAGGATGCATATGAGATAAAACTAATGGAATTAATTTAGGTAAATTAGATTTAGGAATATAAATATTATATTGATCTAAACTACCAGCTGAATGTATTGCTAATTTAAATTTATATTTAGTTTCTAATATAGAAACTAACTTTTTCACATCTGATAACTTAAAACAATTTGTACATAATTTTATACCTCTATCTTTAATTCATCCACCATCATCCATAATTCAAATAGCTAAAGATACAGGAGAAATATAATCTCTTATTCAATCAGGTATAATTTTTTTTCCGTCTACATAAAATCCTTCATATATTCAGTTAAAAGAACTGAAAGTAAAGGTACGAAATCTACAGTAATAAACTAATTTACCATCTACTTTTCTACTTTGAATTTGGGGTAAATTTTCTTTACAATATCCATTTTTATATAATATATTATGTAACCATAATATATATTCAATATGTTCTCCTTTTTGATAAAAACAAAATCTAAATCCATTACCATCTCTTTCCATATGTCCGTCACCTAATAAAGAACCTATTAATATACATAATATATTATACTTATGGGGTCCTATACGTTTATCAGACGGAGTTCTGGGTTTAGTAAAAGCTAAGGTATTTACATTAAAATTATCTAAACTTTTTATATATAAATTTTTAATTTCTTTTCATTTCAGGCAGACACCTGATGATAATAAAATAACTGTATTTAATAAAGGTAATTCAAAAGGATTTATAGCCTCTATACCCATAGGTGGTCATTGAGAACCTAATTCTACAGTAGGTGATAACGCACTATGAAAAAATGTTCAGAATATAGCTAAGAAAAATAATGCTTCACTAACTATAAATAAAGCTACTCCCATATTTAAACCTTTTTGAACTGCAAGAGTGTGATTACCTAAGTATGTCTATACCAAATATATTTCTATATTTGCCGGACTATATCTTAATAAATAGGTTAATTATATATTAATTAACGTATCTATTTTTAACGTATAGTCTCTGAGGATCCTACTAAGATATTTATTGATCTATTGGTTTCCTGCTGATTGTCCATTGTTACATCCATTAAGATTTTCACTATTAAAGTACTTAGGGCTTTAGGAGTTTCCAGCATATAGTTAAATTTAATGAGGGCACATACATTATTTATAATTTAAATATAACTAAATTTTACTGTTTTTTTAATATAGATTTAACTTTCAATCTTCCTTCTTCGGTAAGATGTTCTTTGGTTATAATCATATTATAAACAACTATTCATTTAATATAATCTTCATACTTAGCACCTAGTAAAGGATATTTTGTAAAATAATCTATAAGGAATTTTATATTATCTATAGATGATACATTTACAGATAATACTTCTATTCCTAAATTATTAGTATAAGTATTAATATTACAAGATAGAAATGAAGCTAAAGTTTGCATAAAAGGTTCCATAGAAGAAGATGTAGGTTTGTTATAAGAACGTTGATCTAATCTAAACTTTAAATTTATACTTTCACTAACAGATCTTTTACGAGTATCTGATTTAGGTTTACTCTCAATATATTTTATACCGAAATGACCATCAGCTTCAGTAAAACCAGTAAATCAACTGTTATTTATTAACTTAGAAATATCTAATAGACTTTCTGTAATATTTAAAGAATATTTACTATTAATAAATTTAATTAAATCATTAAACCTTTTGTTCTTAGGTGTTCTAATTTTACCGTGTATTAAATTTATAAAAAATTGCATACCTTTACTATCTCCAATAATATAACGTATATTATTATTACCTATATATTGAAAACGTCCAATATTACCTAATTCTTTTTGAATAAATGCATATAAACCTAGATTATTAATATGCGAAGTAAATACTATTCTAGGATTAAGTACTCTATTCAAAGTCGTATAACATAAGACAGGTAAAGAAATAGAACCATCTCCTTCTAATAAACCTGCTAAATAATAACCTAAATTATTATATGTTTTATAATTATTGTTATTAGTTATATATATGTAAAGCTCTCTTTATATCTTCAATAGGAACGGCTTTAGTTATATTTAAATTATAAATAGATGAAGTGATAGACAACAGTTTACCCTCAGATATTATATCTCTAAATCAAAATGACATTGAAGATACTAATGTTATAAATGCTAATGTTAAAAAAATGTGTGCATTTTGGAATCCATGCATAGTTAAAACTCCTGTAGTTGTTAAAGTTAATAAACTAATGCAACAGTAAATAGGTCAAGGAGAAGGAGAAACTAAATGAAAAGGATGTGCTTGAAATAAACTTCTATTCAAATTAGACATAAACTCAGCCATTTTAATACGAAAATATTGTAACAAGTAATATAATATGTTTAAAAAATTTGCTTAATTTTAGTAACTTTATTATCTGTATAAAGAACATTATTCTTATTCGCATCGACCCGCTTTGCGACAAGTACTAACGATAACCTACAAATGTCACTTAAGTACTAGGTGCTAATAACTTCTATCTTAAACAGGTAAAAAGTATAAAATCTTTCTTTTTAATAAAATGTGAAATAATTTATCTATAATCAGAAAATATGGTCTTTTTTTGAGCTAAACTAATAAAAAAAGAATTCAATTTAGTGTCCGTCACGGGGGTGCTAACGCTAAATTGATTACCAGAATTATTATTGTTATTATCAGAATTATTATTATTATCAGAATTATTATTGTTATTATAAGTATTATTATTTTACCGAAAGAATATAATTAATGGTTTTTATTTTACCGAAAAAATGTAATTTATGGTTTTTATTTTACCATAGTAATTATAAATTAATCTATTTAATTTTAACCCAAATATGATATCTATATGATCAATACATAATTAAACAGATTATAATGGAAGTTACCATTATATATTTATAAATGTTTTAAATCAAATATATACCATTGAATATAAACCTATTCATTATATATTTATTATTACATTTAAACTACAATTATTAACATCTACGTAGATGAGCTCTAATAGTCCTATTATTAAAATGTACATTTCTAATTCTAGTATCAGTACCATCAACAAAACCTCTATTTATATATTCAGTTTGAAAAAATTGGTTAAGAAATTTTCTTGATGGAGCATCTAAATTAGCTGGAATACTATTATTTCTAGTCATTAGCAGTTTATGAGCAATATTAGAAGCAAAAGGTTGATTTTGACCTCCTTGTATATACCCTCTAGATCCAACATTCGTAGGATCTGGTGTAATTTCTGGTATAGATTTAGGAGATCATCCTACATAATCTCTAGGATTTCTAGTTCCACTAACACTGTAACAAGCTTTATAACTAGATCCTCTTTCACCTTCCACTATTGCTACATGCTGACGCGAAACTCCAGACCTAACTTGAGATTGACTACTTCCTTGTTGAGATTGATTTTCTGAAGAATTTAACTGATTTGATCTAGAAGAATTTTCTGAAAGATTAAATATAGTAGAAATATGTTTAAATTTAGACATTAAGGTTTTATTTATATTTGTTGTTAAAGTATTAAGTTGAAATTTATCTCCAATTATATAATAAATAGATTTTATTAATCTAAAGATAGATTTTATTCCTTTTGAAATAGATTTAATTAATTTTGAAATGAAACTAGTTAAATTATTATTATTATAAAAAAATTTGTCAGGAAATTTAATTTCATTACATACTATGTCTACAAGTTCTTTTCAAAAACTAATAATACAAAAACTAAATGATATACTTAATATTAAAAAATATACATCCTTTACAAAATATCAAAGAGATAACTTAATTATAAGAGTTAAAATTAAACATCCAAAAAATTTTAGCATACCTTTTTTTAAATTATTTTTTCAAGCTTTTTTTATATTAGATAATTTAATTAAATTTTTAAATAAGTTACTTTGAAGAGGTAAAACTATAAAAGGATAAGGTTTAGGTGGAGTTACTCAACATCACTCTAAACTAGTATATATTTTATTTAATATAGTTTGTAATTTAATGCTACAAAATCTAAAATTAATTAAATTCATTTTATTAATAAAATGAATAAACTTAGTACCTTTATAATAAAATAAATTATTTTCTATATAATTTATATAGAAAATGAAAATAAATAACATAGAATTTTCTATAATAGAATTCTGTACCAATGTTGAAAATGAATATAAATATATATATTTATAAAAATAGAATAAAAATAATATATTATATAACTTTATTAAAACTCTATTATATTGTGATAGATGGTTAGACGAAGTCAAAAAGTTATTTACACTAAGAAATAATAAATTAAATAATATGATAATAAGTAAATTGAAATCATATAAATAAAAATAAGGTATTAATATATAAAATATTAGACCTACTAAAATATATAAAGCATAAGATGTAATAACACCAGTATCTAATCTAGCTATATTATCACTTAAATTAGTTAATCCTTTTTCTAAACCATAAGGTCCTATTAATTCTATAGAACCTTTATCTAAAACTTTAGTAGTTTGACCTCCTAAATATAATATAAATTCTGTTATATATCTATTATAAAAAAGTTCAATTAAAAATCTTTGATTAAAGAAACTGAATATGTTATAACCAATTCTAGATAATTTAAAACTAACTAGTACATTGGGAAGTCATTCTGATAAAACTAATGATATTACACTTAATGATATAGTAAGCATTAAAGGTAATAATTTAAATAGAGTAGGAACAGCAAATTCAGTATTTAACATTATTTCATGCTTAGGATGAATAAATAAACTATTATCTGAAAAGAAGCTAGATCCTAATCCTATAAATATGTCTTTAGTAATATAACCAAAGAATATAGAAAAAACAGCTAATATAATTAAAGGTAGACTCATAAAAATATCTCCTTCATGTGCATTTTTATAATTAACTAAAGGACCATTAGGATTAGTTAGGAAAGTTAAATATAAAACTTTTACTGAATATAAAGTAGTAAACATAGCACCTATACTAGCAATAAAATAAACTACAGTACCAGAAAAGTAAAATTGTCCATATGCTGATTCAAGTATAAAATCTTTAGAATAGAATCCAGTCATAAAAGGGAAAGCAACTAAACTAAGTGAAGCTATTAACATAATTGAATATGTTAAAGGTAAAAAAGGTCTTAATCCTCCATATCTTCTAAAATCTTGATTATCGGATACAGCATGAATTACAGCACCAGCACCTAAGAAAAGAAGCGCTTTATAAAAAGCATGATTTACTAAATGAAATAAGGCTACATTATAAGAAGATAAACCAATCGCTATCACCATCATACCTAATTGACTCATAGTAGAATAAGCGATAACTTTTTTAATATCTTGTTGGAATAAACCAATTAAAGAACTAAATACAGTAGTAATAGCACCTAATCATAAAGTAAGTAATAAAACTGTAGAACTATATTCTATTAAAGGACTAGAACGCATTAATAAATATACACCAGCAGTAACCATTGTAGCAGCATGTATCAATGCAGAAACAGGAGTAGGCATAATATTGAATTTCACTATATACAATAGTTGTACAAATACGGTGAAATTACTCAATAACTTACGTTATTGGTTGGACTATATCTTCAATTAAATTATTTATTAATATTTTTAGTTATAAATTTGATAATTATTAAACCTTCAGGTGTAAAATGTTTTTTATTTTTAACTAAATAGTATATTTTTAATCATTTATTATATGAAATAAGTTTTTTAGTTTTTAAAGGATAATTTTTTAGATAATTAAGAATTTTACCTAATTTTCCAAAATTGACTACTATATTATACCCATGATAACTTTTTACATGAGTTATATAACCATCAAGTAATGTAGCTACACTTTGGCTAAAATCTTTATCATCCTTTTGAGATATAATATATCTCACTGTAACTATTGTTTTACCATATTTAGATGTTAAAACAGAAGAAGTAAAACAACCCTCAGCATCAGTAAATCCAGATAATCAAGCATTATTTAAATTTACTATTTGTTTAGATTCTAATACTTCTATTTTCATATTATATCTTTTATTAAAACCTTCTACTCATAATTTGAATTGATTTATTTTATACCTAGTTAATAAATTACCATTAAATACACTAATTAATTTTAATAAATTTTCTTTGTCTCTAACTCTAAAATGATGGGTTTTATTAATTTTATCTTGAATCGAGACAGATCCAAATCCTAATTCTTTTTTTATATAAAACAATATCTGAGCATCAACACTAGATTGTGTTACTTTAAACTCTAAATATCCATCTTTGTTTAAAATAAAAGACCCATCTCCCTCTGTAAAACCTATAAATCATCATTTAAAGTTATTGTCCAAATTAATTGCTTCACGTGTAGTCTCTGAGGAGCCCTCCATAATTATGAGGTTTCCTGCGGATTTTCCCTGTTCTTGGATTTTTCCGAAGTCTGTTAAATTGACAGAGGACCAAGAATTTAAACCAGGACGTTCCCGCATATAGTGAAGTTTAGGGAGAGCCCTACTTAAAAAACCCTCCATAGCCATTGGTAATCAAACGTGTAATCCTACTTGAGAACTTTTAGCCATAGCTCCAATTAATAAACATATACCTATTATTGTAATAATATTTTCATTTATATAGGGAGCTAAAGAGAATACAGTAGCATAATCTATGTTACCAAAAGATCATAATATAGCAAACATACCTATAGTTAAAAAACAATCACCTACTCTATTTGTTAAAAAAGCTGATATAGAACTTTGATTTGCTGCTATTCTAGTAAATCAAAAACTAACTAAAAGATAAGAACAAACTCCAACACCTTCTCATCCTACAAACATAAGTAAGAAATTATTTGCCGTTACAAGTATTATCATCATAAAAGTGAATAAACTTAAATAACTAAAGAATCTTTGATTATGAGGATCATGACTCATATATCCTATAGAATATATATGTACTAATGAAGAAACAATTAACACAGGTATTAACATAGACACATTTAGAGAATCAAAATGAAAACCTCATGATATATTAAGAGATTCTGAATCAATTCACCTGAAAAGGTGGATTGATACGGGAATGTTATTTAACCCCACTTCAAAAAAGGCAATTATAGCAAAAATGGTTGTAATTATTACTGAACTACATGTTATTAATTGTGCTCCGCTAACTCCGACTTTTCTTCCTAAAAACCCGGAAACTATGGATCCAAAAAGAGGTAAAATTATTATAGCTAAATACATTATTTAAAATCAATTGCAACACTTCCTCTTAATCTATAAAATGCTACTAATATACCTAATCCTATAGCTGATTCGGCACCAGCGATAGAGATTATATATATAGCAAATGTTTGACCTAATATATCATCAAAGCTTAATGAACTTACCAATATTAAGAATGTAATAGCTAATAACATTATTTCTATAGAAATAAGCATTAGTATAATATTTTTTCTGTTTAAAACGAAACCAAGTGTACCAATTAAAAATAATATAATAGATAAATTCATAAAATCATAAAAAAAAAATAAATATAAAAAATTTTAGCGCTTTGGCTCACCAATATGCGAAAGTTAATAATTCTAAAATTATACTAGTAAAAAAAAAACTCACTTGTAAGTTAAATACTATATTTAAACAGTATATAAATATTGTTTTTAATAACCTACACGTTATTATTATAATAAATACTATTTTTAAAAGTAAGATTATTTTTCACGTAATTTTAATCGTCGGCATACATAGACATCTAGCACGACCCGCTTTGTGACAATTGACGGGTGATCCGTGCTTGCATTTTGGTGACTATGACTGTTTAGGAGTACTAAACTTCGATATAACTATTTACATTGTTATACAATTAAAACAAAAAGTAAATAGGGTTATATAAACTAATAAGTAAAATTGGACCAAGAGTAATCCTTAGTTATGATAACTTATTTTATATATAATAAATTGTATTCATCTTTTTATTACTATTAATTAATTTATAATCATACAATTTTTTTAAATAAAGCTAATCCTTTATTATTTAAAAAAAATCTTTTTTACACTATGAGAAAAAAATAAAAATTAAACTATAATTAATAATAATAATATATTTTTATAACTAAATTAATTTAGTTGTTTTTGAATATATTATTATAACGATTAATTTATTGCAATTTATTTTCAAACGCAACAGAGAGAGAGGAACAGCTTATAAGTTATCTAAAGTAATATTATACTATTGTCACCTCTATTAACGAAACTAAGATGAAAATTGGTAGAAAAAAGTGAACTTTATTTTTTAATAATTAACTATTATATATTAAAGTTGATACTGAATAATGTAAACCATCCAATACAATACTAGGATATATACCCAATAATATAGTGAATGCAACTAAAGATAATAATATTATAAATTCTCTTTTAACTAAATCAGGAATATTAACTTTAAAGAATTTAGAGAATGAACCCCCAAATACTATTCTGTTAAACATAAACATAGTATATGCTGCAGAAAATACTATAGAAGAGCTAGCTAAAGCACCCATAATAGGTAATCTTTCGAATGTACCATATAAAGACATAAATTCTCCTATAAAATTGAAAGTTAAAGGAGTACCTGCATTACCTAAACAAAGAATAAAAAATAATATAGAAAATAAAGGCATAACTTGTGCTATACCTCTATAGTAACTTACTAATCTAGTATGAGATCTATCATATAAAATACCCCCTACACATATAAATAAACCTGATGATACAAAACCATGAGCTAGCCCTAATGAAATAGCACCTTCAATACCTTGTATTGAATTACTAAATATACCCATTAAATATATAGCTGCATGAGCAACTGAAGAATAGGCTATTAATTCTTTAACGTCAATAGTTCTTAATGTACTTAAACTAGCATATATAACAGTAACCACTCCTATTAAATATATTAGATAAGTATATTCTAAAGAAGCTTTAGGTAATATAGGTAATATTAATCTTATAATACCATAAAGAGCTAATTTTAATACAATAGCAGCAAGAATAATACTACCACCTAATGGTGATTCAACGTGAGCTTTTAAAAGTCATATATTTAAGAATATAGTAGGAGTTTTTACAGCAATAGCTATAAAAATACCATAGAATAAAAATAATTGTGTATAATAATTAAAATTAGTTTTATATAAAGCGTCGAAATCAGTAGTACCCATTATAGAATATATTGTAACTATCGATAATAATAAAAACAAAGATCCTAACAATGTATATAAAAATAAATAAAAACTGGCCCTTACTTTATTACTAGATCCAAATAATCCAATTAGTATAAATAATGGAGGTAAAATACTTTCAAAAAATACATAAAATAGTAAAATATCTAATACCATAAAAACGGCTAATAATAAAGTTTCTAATAATAATACAATGATTACATAAGATCTTATATTATCAGATATAGAAGTTCAATTAGCTAGTAATGCTACAGGCATAATTATAGTAGTTAACAATACAAAGTATATAGATAATCCATCTACTCCTAAGTAAAGATCAAAATAACTTATCTCATGATATTCTTGTACAAATTGAAATTGATTATTACTAAAATCAAAAAAAATAAAAATTATAAAAGATATAATTAAGTTAATTATAGATGTAAATAAAGCTACGCTTTTTATTCATTTCACTGTAGAAACTGTTAATACATCATACATTCTTGTATATATAATAAATATACCAACTAAAGGTGTTAATAGTAAACTAGAAAGTAACATAAAATAATTTAAATATATAAAATAACTACTCTTGATTTACTTTAAATCAAATTTTATCGGTTCTATAATAAAAATATTACATTACATATATCTATGTAATAAAAAAGAATGATATCGGATTACATAGCATTCATTAATAATTTCAAAATTTTTACGCTTTGGCACTATGGCGAAAATAGTTTTAATTTTTATCACCTCATTAGCACTTCACACTAGCACTTATCACAAAGCGGGTCGTGATAGGTGTGGGAGACGAGAAAATCAAATACTAAAAATAATACTCCCATTTTAATAACGTCTAATTTAAAAAATAATAATAAAAAAAAACCATATTTTAAGAAGTAATCAATTTAGTGCTAGCACCCCCGTGACGGACACTAAATTGAATTCTTTTTTTATTAGTTTAGCTCAAAAAAAGACCATATTTTCTGATTATAGAGATTTTATAATTTATAATAAATTAAAAAAAAATATCATATTTTAATAAGTAATAAATAAAAAAAAAATCATTTTTACACTATGAGAAATAAATGAATTAAAATATTGAATACTAAAAATGACATAAGAATTTTAATTATAATTAATATATTAAAATATAATAATTAAATAATTTTCTTTAGGAATAAAGTATAACCCAATATAATTTCAAATAAATACTATTCACCTGATCTTTTACCTAATACAGAAGGTGTTTTGAAAATATCTAACTCACGTTGTAAGTCCACCTTTTTTTTTATGAAATAGCTAATATTTTCTTTAGTTTGGGTTATTTGTTCTTCTACATCACGCATTTCATTATAATATTTTTCTTGAGAAAAGCCTAATTTTTGCCAATTATGAACAAGCTGATTTTTAAAATCCATAAGATTTTCCAAATCACTTTGTCAATGAGTAATATCTTTATTAATTTCTAGTATTTCCGTTGTTTTAGGATCCATAGAATATAAACAAATAGAATCTCAAATTATATTATAATGAAATTTTATTAAAAAGTAGCAAATTATAAATAAAAATAATAATAGTATTATATACATGAATATACATATAAAAAATGAAAAAAATTTAGAGGAATGTGTTTGAAACAAATCTCTGCTGTTATGTACCATATAAACTCAGCCATTTTAATACGAAAATACTGTAACAAGTAGTATAATATGTTTAAAGAATTCGCTTTATTTTAATAAATTGATTGTGTAAACAATTTATTAAGTCGCTATAGTGTGATTTAAATTACTATAGTGTAATTTAATTTAAATTAATCAATATTACACTATTTACACCTGCATATATATATATATTTATATATAAATATAAATATATAAATAAATAAATATATATTTACATGTGTTATTACTAATTATAGTACATGTTTAATATAATTTAATATTATAAATAATATTTAACATATTATTATAGTAACGAATAACTAAACGCGTACAGGAGTTGAACCTATAAACCTGTGTCCGTAGCACAATACTATACCATTTAGTTAACGCGCTATTAAATTTGAATTTTTATTGCTATCTAGCATATAGGTGACAAGTGTAAATTTATATATAGATATTATATTAACAAAAAATCTACTTTTAATTATTAATCAAAGTTAGTCTTTATTACTATTATAAATATCTACTATAAAACAATATTTCCCCCCCCCTTTATGATGGCAAAGAATATAATAATTTAATTAAAAGATTATATTTAAATTAATATTTTTATGGTTATCTACTAATTTACTAATTTACTCTTTTTTAATCAATTTTGTTTTACCGTGATAACAATAGTTCCTACCATTGCCAATAATAATATAATAGATGTTATAAGTAATCATATACTATAACTAGTATACATAATATTCCCTATACTAGAAATATGAGAAGTTTCTAATAAACTTCCATCTCATTGTTTAGATGTTACATATGTTAATTCATCATTAATATTCTTATAAGAAAATACATTTTCTTCAACATATTTTCATAAATTATTAATAAATTTAAATCACGTAACATCTTGTGGTAATGTCGGATATATAGCATAATTAAAAATTATACCTATTATAATTGCTAAAGGTATACTATTACTAGTGTAACTTAATAATTCAGATACTCTCACATTTATTAACATTAATATAAATAAAAATAGTATAGATACTGCTCCTACATATACTAATAAATAAGATAATCCTATAAAATTAAGTCCTAACATTAATAAATAGCAAGATAGTCCTAAAAATAATCCAATTAAAAATAATACAGAAACAATAGGATTTTTGCTTATTATAACTAATATACTAGCTAATATAGACATAACGGCAATAATATTTAAGATATTATCTCAAAATCCATTAGTGAAGTTTTCAGTTAAAATATATAAATACATTGTTTTAAATAAAATACTTTCTCAAATACCGTTTTCCATTTCAATGACTAATAAAAATTTTAAATCAAAATAGTCTTTTTTGTGGATAAAAATTTAGTTTATAAAAAATGAACAATTTGTTTTTGTCACTTAGCGCTCTCACGACCCGCTTTGCGACAGTGATCGGCAATATTAACCACCAATGTATGGGTGTGACTATAAGTGCATAAATTAACTCTTCATTTCTTTTTAATTAAATATAAGAAAAGTTATATATAAAATGGAGATATATATAACTATAATGAAATAAGATATTATATTGTAATATGTGTACAAGAATCCAACTTGTAATTTTTATATAACTTCTATGTAAATTAATTACATTTATCAATTTATATAAATACTATAATAATTTAGTTAACACAATTTAGCTATAGTTTAGGGTTCTTTCCCTTGCACCGACCACTATAATAAGGGGTCGGTGAGTTATTATGGAATAAAAAACTAATTATATAACTTATAGGAAGAGAAGGAATTGAACCTTCGATAGCTTTTGCTATTGAGTTTACAGCTCAACCCGTCATACCAACAAACGGAACCTTCCTTTAAAGAAATTAATTTAAATCTCAATTTAATATTTATTATTAATTTAATTGATTCCTTCAAGACTCGAACTTGAATAACATCCTTATCAAGAACGCACTTTACCAGTTAAGTTAAAGAACCTTTATTAAATAAAAATTAATTAAAGCCGCTAAGCCGCTAAAAAATTATTTAGCTCCGACCACGACCCGCTTTGCGACTGGTAAGTGACAAAGGTTAGATAATTAACGATAATTATTATCGTTTTGCATAACTTTATATTTATAACCAAAAAGTTAAATATAAACGCAAAATATAAAAATTCAAGAGCATTCAGACTTGAACTGAAAATTTGAAGTTTGAAGCTTCCTATTTTACCAATTAAACTATACTCTTTATAAAATATAAATATAATTAAAACTATAAATAAATTCATACTTACAGTACGATTTATAATCTCTTATTTACAATAAATTAGAATTATAAATTACAATTTCTTTTCAATGTTTCATAGAATGCTCGCACTCGCATTCACACTAGCACCTTGCACCCGTCACAAAGCGAGTCGTGAGAGCGCTAAGTGATGGGAATAACAGCTTAATAATAAGAAATGGAAGTTAAAACGCCAAATGTTCTTTAACAACGGAAAAGAGATGAATCGAACATCCAGGTGCAGAAACACAATATTTAGCAAATATCTCGCCCTACCAATGACAACTTTTCCTTAATAATCGAGCTAAGTCGGCTTCGATCCGACATGTACTTCCTCGACAAGGAAGTCCTTTACCAATTAAGTTATTAACTCCATACGGTCAACCGAATTCGAATCGGTACACTTCGTTTGGAAGACGAACGGTCTACCATTAACCTACAACCGTTTAAAATAATTAATTACTTAATTTTTTAATTATATTTTATTTTATAGTCCTTTGGACCACGGGGACTCCTTCCCCGTAGTTAAAATCATAAATGCAACTGGATTATTAAATTTAGTCTATTTTTATTTATAAGAATAAGCAAGTCCTTATAAAAGTTAAATTAACTATATATTTTTTTATAAAAGCCCTTAAGATGAATCGAACATCTATCCAAATATTAACAGTATTTCGCTTTACCATTAAGCTATAAAGGCTTTACAGTAAATATATATAACCAATATAAATAAATATTTAAACATATGAATATATATAGATATATAAATAGATATATACATATAAAAATATATATAAATTAATATTAAGGAATAGGTGATTTGAACACCTAACCTACCGTGTGTAAAACGGTTGCTCTACCAATTAAGCTAATTCCTTTATATTCACTTCACTTTTTTATCACACTTGTGGTTCACCAGTAGCAAAGCGGGTCGGTGCTAGATTTTATCAATAAATCAAAATAACGTTTTATAAAGAACTAATATAAATATATTTAGGTTTTTATTTTATGTTATTAAGATAATTTAAACCTTTAAGTTAAAAGTATAAAATTTAGACTTTTGTTTCCCGTGCACCTAGCACGACTACTTACTCTAGGTGCTTGTGAAAAGTGACAACTGACAAAAAAATAAGAAATAAATTTACCACTTATTATAGATATAAATATAAAATAATAAATTAGAATTAAGTATAAATAATTTTATTCTATAGTATTTCTATTACAATGTATAGTTTTTATAAATAGTTTAAAATATTTTTTTTTTTATTAAAAAGAATTATTATAAGAAGGAGAGTAAGAATTAGTAGCTAAATCCATTAAACTATTTTCTAATAAAGTTAATGAAGGAACTACAACTATAAAATAAGCAAAATAAATAACTGTACTTATTTGTCCAAATTCTATAAATGGAGATTCAACGTGTTTAGCACCCAATTGTCCTAATATTAGGAAGTTGGCTACAAAAATGAAGAAAGCGATTTTACTTAGAGGTCTGAATTGTATTCCAGCATTTCTACTAAAATCAGTAAAAGGTAATGTTAATAAAATTAACATAGAACCAAACATAGCTATAACACCTAATAATTTATTGGGTATAGATCTTAGTATAGCATAGAATGGTAAAAGATATCATTCAGGTACAATTGCAGGTGGTGTTTGCATAGGATTAGCCATAACATAATTTTCACTATCACCTAATACATTAGGCATAAAGAAAACAAATATAGATAAAACTAATATGAATATAAAGACAGTAATTAAATCCTTAAATACGAAATAAGGAGCAAAAGGTAATCTATCATAATTACCTGAAACACCTAAAGGATTACTTGATCCTGCAACATCGTGCATTGCTATTAAATGCATTACTACTAAAGCTGCTAGTACAAATGGTAATACAAAATGTAAAGCAAAGAATCTATTTAAAGTTGCATTATTTACAGAGCATTTATGTTGATAGTCAACGTAATTATTATAATTACTCTCACTATACGCAATAAATTTCTTTATTGATCGGACTATATCATGATCCCGTTATTAATAGTTCGTTGGTATATTGATACTATAAGAGTATCTATCTATAGTACGAAGTTGTTTTATTCAAAGTAAATATTGTAATTTTTTATTACCTAATAGTTTAACAGGAGCTTTATTTAAAAACTTAATAATATTTTCTATAGCTCTTACACTAGTAACCTTTATTCTATAAGAATTGCTTTTATTTAAGTATATAGTAGTAGTAAAAGATAAATATTTATGAATAGCAGATATTAAGATATCTCCATCCGTTTGAGAAATATCAAAACTAGCTATTAAATAATCACTTTCCTCTTTTAATTTATATATATTAAAGCAACCTTCAGCTTCAATAAATCCTACTAATCAAGCAGGAAAATAATCAGTATTTAAAATAGTATCTATAGTATGTAAGGATACACTACTTCTGTTGTATTTAGGTAGTTCGTCAGAATATATAATATTTGAAAGTAAACATTCTTTGAATCTTAGATAATCATATTGTTTATTAGAAAGCATAGGATATTTATCAAAAATAGGAAATATAAAATTCTTTAAGTGATCTTTGTTTCTAATTCTAAGGGCTACCATTTCTATTTCACCCCTTTTTCTAAAATTTACAATACCCACTCCTAATAATTTTTTAATTTTATAAATTAATTGAACATCTCTTATAGATAATTCTATTCCTAATTCATAAGTTAAATATTTTCCTTTTTTTGTAATAGAGAAATATCCATCTCCTTCGAATAATCCAACTAAATAAGCATAAACGGGATCTCCTGCGTGTAGTCTCTGAAAGGCTTCTGAAGTAGATAGACTTCTGACCCCTGCTGATTGTCTCCATGTCATTGCAATTTTTACGCAAATAGTTAGTATAAAACTTAAAAATAAGACGTATGCAAATCCTAAAATAGAAGAGTTTCCAGCATTAAGCAGGATTTTTAACATTACATTACTGTAATGTGGTTCATCATAATTTAAACCTCCTCAAATAAACTCAACAAGATCTTGTCCAATTCAAGGTATTGCACTTAAAAGATTAGTAATAACAGTTGCACCTCATAAAGACATTTGACCATATGGTAAAACATAACCTAAGAAACCTGTAGCCATCATAGCTATAAGAATTATAACTCCTATAGTAAATGCTAATGTTCTAGGTGCTTTATATGAACCATAATATAAATTTCTTCCTATGTGTAAATAAACTAAAAAGAAGAAAGCTGATGCAGTATTTGAATGTAAGTAACGAATTAATCATCCATTATTTACATCTCTCATAATATGTTCGATTGAATTGAAAGCTTCAAGTACACTAGGGTTATAGTGCATTGCTAATGTTACACCTGTAACTATTTGAATTACTAAACATAATCCAAGTAATGAACCAAAGTTTCAAAGATAACTTATATTAGAAGGTTGTGGTGAATCTATTACATATGAATTAACTATTTTTAATAAAGGATGACGTTTTAAAATTCTCATTATTTTTAAGTTTAAATGTTTTAATTTAAGTCTAATTATTATATAAATATATTATTTAATTTTCTTTTTATAGTTTTCGCTATAAGTAATTGGGTTTTTTCATAATTATGTATATAAAATATTTGTTTGTTTTATTATAATACAAAATTTGAAAATGAATATTTTTATTATCAAAAAAATATATAGAAATATATATATATTTCTATTTATATGTATTTTAATAATACATATTATATTAAATATAGCCTAAATAATGTATAGAGTTCATTGAAATACATTAAAATTTTCACTATTAATAATTATAGAATGTAAAAAATAATTTAGTGTATGTAAATATCAAGGACAAAAAACGAATATTCTTTTTTTTTACAGAAAATGAATAGAATAAATTTAATTAGATTTTTCTAAAATAACAACAGAATATTTATTTAAATTCAATTTAGTAGTTTGTCTACTATCTATTTTTAAAGCCTTTTTACCAAATTCAAAGACAAAACCTATAGTTAAAAGAATAAAAAAGATTATCATTATTATCAAACCATAAATTTCATTTGTATAATGACTTACTGAATAAGGATACATTAATAATATTTCTAAATCAAATAATAAAAATAATAAAGCAAATATAAAGAATGAAATACTAAATTGTTGTCTGTTTTGACCTAAGAATGAATGAAATCCACATTCAAAAGTACTTTTTTTTTCATCATAAGGATTATGAGGAGCAAATATTAGATTAACAGCTAATAGTATTATAGATAATATAGGTACAAAAATAATAAAAAAAGTTAAACTTGTCATTAAATATTAAATAAAATTATAGAAAGTATACTAGATGTATTTATAATTTGAGCAGGGTCAAACATAAACCCTATAATAATTAAAGTTAAAATAGATGTTATTAATGTTAAAGAACTAGATAATACTATATTTTCTAAACCAAAATTTACTTTATTTTTATTAATTTCATTTGTATTTATATTAGGTATAATATTAGATATATTTAATGTAGATAAATTATCTAATTTTTCTTTTATACCTTCAGATTCATTATATAAAATATTTGATAAATTAACATCGTTTGATGATGTTAAAACTTTTTGTATATCTTTTGAATTATATATATAACCTGATAAATTTAATTGATTTAATTCTACATTAATATTTTCTTCTGGCTTATCAAAGAAAATCTGTTTTACTACCACTAAATAATAAACAGCACTAATAACACTTGTTAAAATAGCAACTAATGACATGAATATATAACCATTATCAATAGCAGCAGTTAAAACCATCTGTTTAGCAAAAAAACCTATTAAAGGAGGGACTCCTACAAATGAAAATAAAGTAATTGTTAAACTTATAGCTAATATTGGTTTTATGTAAAAATAACCTTTTAATTGACTAATAAGTTGTATAGGTGAATTATTTTTATCTTGTAAATTTTCATCTTTTTTCTTTAGATAGAAATAAAAAGTATAACCTATACTAATTAATAATATAAAACTATTTAGATTAGCTATAGAATATTGCATTACGTAGAATATGAAAGATTGTATTGATTCTATACTATTAATACTTAATGCCAATAATATAAAACCTAAATGGGATATCGTACTATAAGCGAATAATCTTTTTATTCTAAACTGTGACAATCCTACTACAGTCCCAATTATTAATGATAATAATGAACTTAATAATAAACTGTATGTTCACGAGAAATTAGATAAATAAACAGATTTACTTGTATAATATACAAGTTCTATAAAAAAGATAAAAATAGATACTTTAGCTACTATAGCTACAAATGTTGTAACGATAGTAGGTATTGCATCATATACATCAGGACTTCAGTTATGGAATGGAGCAGCTGAAATTTTGAAAAGGAATCCTACTGACATAATTAATAAAGAAAAATGTATATAATGTGGTTTATATCAATAAGCTAAACTCAATCAACCTGATGATAAATCAGTATATTCTGATATATTGTATATTACGTATAAACTTTCTAATCTTGTAGTACCAGAGTTTGCATATAATAAACTAGTAGCTAATAATATAAAAGAAGAAGATAAACCTCCTAATAAAAAGTAAGTTAAACCTCCTGAAGTAGCTAATTCCGAATTTCTATATATTGTACACAATAAATACAATCCATAACTTTGTAATTCTATAGATAAAAATATAGATACTATATCACTAGTAGACATTAAAAATAAACCACCAGATATTATAAATAAAATAATTAAAGGGTATTCTATAATTTTATATTGTTCTGCTTTGTTATTTAAAATTTTTGATTTATAATAAATAAATTTGTAGAAAAAAAGTTTGGTAAAACTTGAATAATCTTTTACTCACACTTTTCTAGGGTAAAATCCAGTTAATGTTAATATTATTGAAGTTAATAATAATACAAAAAAATGAAAAACATCTGTAATAGAAGACACATGAAATAAACCACCAAATAAAGCTATACCTTTATCAATGTGAGATATGTACATAGAATTATATAATATATAAGAAGTAAATACTAATATTATTAAAGTAACTCTATTATATGATGTTGACTTGTCTCGTCTTAATGTGACGGCATTAGATAATAATAATAAAATTAAAGAATATAGTAGCATATTTATTAGACTTGAAATTAGATATTTTTATAATAATATTTTAATAACAATTAAATTATAATTAATAATAGTCTCATTATTATAATAGTCTCATTATTATAAGTCTCATTATAAGCCTCATTATAATAGTTAATATAATAGTCTAATTATTATAATAAATAGACTAAAATTAACATGATTAAACTTTATTTTTTATAAATTACACTTTTAATTACTTTATATTTATCTGTTTTATTATGTAATAACTGTATTAGTTATATAAAATGATTAAACTTTATATAAAATATACTTTTAATTATTTTATATTTATTTGTTTTATTATTTTATGTAATAAGTATTGCTTTTACTTCTCTATTTATTTTTATAAAATATAAACTTATCGTTATAATGGTTAAATTTTGTCGTCGTTATTTTCTACTAGTCACTAAGGTAAGGGTGCTGGTATTTTATGAAACTGAAAAGAAATTTTAATTTAGTGATAATAATTGTACGATGTTAATTTAGTAACATAGGAAAATCTGGAGCTTTTTAAATGGAAAAAAAAAAATTTTTTTATAGATCAAAATCTAGGTTTCTAGCAGAAAATAAAAATTATATAACTTTTGGTTATTAGTAACAATTTAGTATAGTATGATTATGAGCTGCATAACCTCTATTAAGCCTTTTTTTAGACTAATGTGCATAAACAGAAACCAGGTTAATTTTATCCTAAAAAACTTTCAGTTTTTATTGGTTAAACCATTAATAAATTATTAAATTGACTTATTAATATCCTTATCTTTTTTATAAACGAAGTGTCTACGTTATCTAAGTGTTAGCGAAAAATAGAACTAAAGTCTGCATCTATCACGACCCGTTTTGCGACAAATGCTGGGGCGCTTTGCGAGGTAAGTGAATTTGTCGATAATACGTTAAGTTCTGTTTTATATTAAAAAAAAGTATTAAATTAATACTACAAACAATTTATAATTTATATTACATTTCTTGTATATAATATTTATTTTTTTTTATTATTTTGTAATATATATAACATCAATCTTTTAATTACACTTTACCTTGCATATATGTGACAATTGATCATCATTAAAGTGTTAGGTATGATAATATAAAAAGATATGTTTATGACTAATCTAATATAATCTAAAATAATTTTATATCTTTTTACTTCGACCACAATAAATTAAATAATAATTTAAAGCACCTAGGGTGAGTGGTAAATTTAAATAAATATACATTAAACTATAAACATTTTGATTATTAGATTTTTTTTTCTAAAATGTTATATTCACAAACTCTTTTTTCTGTTTTAGAAGTATTATTAATTACTGTTCCTGTTTTATTAACCGTTGCTTATGTTACTATAGCAGAAAGAAAAACAATGGCGAGTATGCAAAGAAGATTGGGTCCTAATATAGTAGGATATTGAGGATTATTACAAGCATTTGCGGATGCTCTTAAATTATTACTAAAAGAATATGTAGCTCCTACACAAGCTAATTTAGTTTTATTTTTTCTTGGTCCTATAATAACTTTAATATTTTCATTATTAGGTTTTGCCGTAGTACCATATGGTCCTGGTTTAGCTATATCAGATTTTAATTTAGGAATACTTTATATGTTAGCTGTATCCTCATTATCTACATATGGTATATTATTAGCAGGTTGATCTGCTAATTCTAAATATGCTTTTTTAGGATCTTTGAGAAGTACAGCTCAATTAATAAGTTATGAGTTAATTTTAAGTTCTGCCATATTATTGGTTATTTTGTTAACAGGTAGTCTAAATTTAACTGTTAATATAGAAGCACAAAGAGCTATTTGATTTGCTATACCTTTATTTCCTATATTTATCATTTTTTTTATAGGATCAGTTGCAGAAACTAATAGAGCACCGTTTGATTTAGCTGAGGCTGAATCAGAGTTGGTTAGTGGATTTATGACAGAACATGCTGCTGTTATATTTGTTTTCTTTTTCTTAGCTGAATATGCAAGTATAGTATTAATATGTATATTAAATAGTATATTATTTCTTGGTGGTTATATATTTAATTTTATACCTATGTTAAATATAATAATTGAACTCTTTGATTTAGATTACTCTAATATTATTAGTTACGAAACTTATTTTTCTAATCCTTTAGTAGAAGGGTTATTATATGGTTTAACTTTAGGTGTTAAATCTTGTATAATGATATTTACATTTATCTGGGTAAGGGCATCTTTTCCAAGAATACGTTTTGACCAATTAATGTCATTTTGTTGAACAGTATTATTGCCTATAGTTATAGCCTTTATAATATTAGTTCCTTGTATACTATACAGTTTTGAAATTATTCCATCTAATTTAGCTTTATTATAATATATTTTTTATTAAATAAAGATTTAATAAGTAAAAAAAGAGCAAAAACTGATAATAAGGCTCAAGTTTTTATATCATTTTTTAATAATTATAATTTATAATAGAATTATACTCTTATCTCGGTAAAAAATATTTTTTTTTAGTCATTATATAGCATTGACCACGACCCGCTTTGCTACTGATGAGTGATAAGTCTATATAATTATAATAACATAACATAAGATAACATATGTGTTATTATAGCCATAAAAATAGAAAGTAATATAGAATATTATTAAATATAATTTAATATTTTATTCAGTATAAATTTGAGTTAATATTTATATTTAAAAAGCGATTTAATTACTTATCACGACCCATTTTGCGACAAGTACAGGATGTGTGTTAACGCTATATAACACCTTGGTTATAATAAATGATAGGTGTTGACGCTAATAAATATTATCTATTTTTTATTTATTAAGGCGTAAAATGTATTTACATTAGTAATAACTGTATAATATACTGATTATATTAAAATGCCATTATAAAAAGATTATGAATAATCTAAATTTTATTTTTTTTTTTAGAGAATTGGCTGAGTGGTTTAAAGCGGTAAGCTTGAGACTTACTTGGTTCAAAAGACCACATCCGTTCAAATCGGATATTCTCTGTTTATATTTTAATCCAATTTCATTATGGTTATTTAATTATAAATTTGGTTATACTATATATCTTTATATAAATTATACTTTATAAATAGTTATATTATATACTTAATTATGGTATATATTATGAATATAATTATACGGGTTAGAGCCAGGTTGGTTAGGCGTCTCATTTGGGTTGAGGAATAGTTATGTTCGAATCATAATAACCCGAAAAATTATGAAGATATTAAATATATTATTTCATTATTTCAAAAACGAATAATGGTCAGTATATAAAGAAATTATTACGGAAAAATAGCTATATATTAAAGAGGTAGAAAAATTTGTATGTGATCAACTCTTGAATAAATTCAATATATAAACGAAGCTAATTGAAATATCTTATTAACTTCAGGAAAAAAAATCAAACGAGATACTATAATTAGTGTGAATGAAAATAGTAATAAATCTATGATTAATAATAATGAAAATAGTAAGGACATATCTAGAATGCTGTAGAGTAATCATAGCGTTAAAATCGTGAAATCTTTGTAAGTCTTTCCTGCGGGGAGCCTAAGAGAAGCGTCTCTGGTAATTAAGTAAAATGGATTCTAAATCTGTTTGAATATAGGGGAACCTTCCTCTAAGTCTAAATATAATGTATAAGCGATAGAATATGGTACCGTGAGGGAAATTATAAAAATAGTAATTTTATAAGCAGCTCAAGTAAAATGTTAATATAAAAACAAGAGCGTACCTTTTGCATAATGGGTCAGCAAGTTAATGTTAGATGCGAGCAGTAATGCCTAGATAAACCAATTATGAAATAATGAATTAGTATCTAATATTAGACCCGAAACCTAGTGATCTTACCATGGTCAGGATTATAAAAGTCCGAACGGGTTATCGTTGTAAAGATATCCGAAGAACTGTGGTAAGCTAGTGAAAGACAAAACTGACTAGGATAGCTGGTTTTCCGCGAAACCTATATAAGTAGGTAATTCAAATAACATATTAGTAGGTACAGAAATGTGATCTCAGACAAAAAAGAGTTTTTCTTTTTTGTATACATTGGGGAATCGTGAAGATTTTATCAGTGAGTTTTTTTTCTCGGAAGGGCTATAATGTATATTGAATAATCGGACATAGTACGATAAGGTTGTATGTCTAAAGGGAAACAGCCCAGAACAAGAGTTTAAGGTTCCAAAATTATTGTTAAGTGAAATAAAGGAAGTTTTTTTCTTATACAGCCAGGAAATAGGCTTAGAAGCGGCCATTTTTTGAAGACCTCGTAACAGAGCACTGGCTTATTTCAACAAATATATTGTTGACAGTTAAAAGCGTCGAAAATATAACGGATCTAAACAATATACCGAAACCTTGTCTATGATTTTATTATTGGTAATATTATATTTTAATTAACAATCTGTTAACAATAAATGTATAATATATATAATCATAGGGTAGCGGAACGTTGGGTAATCATTAGATATAGTCCTTTTTAAGGATAAATAAAAATAGAAACCCCAAGTGATAATGCTGGCATGAGTAACGAAAAAGGGAATTAGTCCCTCGCCTTAAGCTTATGGAATTAGAATACATCGTACTAAATACGGTCTCTAAGTTTATAACCTAAAGGTTAAAATGATGAGAGTTATATACTTAACCATTACTAAATTTATTTAAATATTAATTATATAATTTTAGAGTAGAATGTGTGCAGGAAAAGAAGTATACTATAAATTTCTAATTCTTTTACTTAATTGCAGAAAATGTATTTAGGTAAAAGAATTTTTATATTTATAGCACAAAAACCGTACCTAAATACTACCACAAGTGAGCAAGTAGAGAATACGAAGGCGTTTGAGCTAACAATCATTAAGGAACTCGGCAAATTGACTCCGTAACTTCGGGATAAGGTGGGCCATTTTTCCTGTTTAATATCAGGTAAAAAAGAGGAAGCATAGAATGGTGTTGTACGACTGTTTAATTAAAACAAAGCACTTTGCATAAGATGATAAATCAAAGTATTGAGTGTGATGTCTGCCCAATGTCGGCTGGTTAACGGATTTTTTTAACTGACTAATATAAGTTAAATTTGGAAGGATACCCCGATCAATGGCGGCCTTAGCTATAAGGGTCCTAAGGTAGCGGAATACCCTGGCCGTTAAATGCGGTCTTGCATGAATGATGTAACGATACAACAGCTGTCTCAATGATTGGCTCAGTGAAATTGGAATAGCAGTGCAGATACTGTTTACCTCTAGATAGACGAGAAGACCCTATGCAGCTTTACTGTTACTAGTTATTAGATATGATATAACGGGTTGTAGTGTATAAGGTAGTTGATGAAATATAATTGAAACACCTTTACTCAGTTTATCATATCGATAGAATAGTGGAAATAAATGAAACGATAGATGAATAAACTGAAATAGATGAAGCGTGTAGGAGTAATTAATTAAACCGGGTCTATATGTATTATTTCGGTAGAAGACAGTTGCTAGTAGATAGTTTATGCGGGGCACAGATCCCATAAAAAGTACCTGGGTGTATCCAAAATTAATATTGTAAAATTGCATTTTATTTGCAATAATTTTATAAAAGTAAAAAACTTTATTTAAGTAATTTACTTTTATATTTTTACTTAGTTCGTTATTTTTTAGAAATTAATTCAACTATTGTTCTATTAAGTTAGAATTTAAATTTTTTTTTTTAAGTAAGATTTTATCTATATGGAAAATAGATGTAAATAAAACGTTAATTATAATGTTTTAAATTATTATATAAATAAATTTTATATGGTGATTTTTATTTTTACTTGAAAAGTTTAATGGCTTAATCTTGCTTTACTGTTTGACTTACACGTCTTTCAGTCGCGTAAGCGGGGCATATGATCACAAGATGCAGAAAGGAAAGGTCTTGGATTTTTGAAAAAGCTACGCTAGGGATAACAGGCTAATTGCGCCAGAGAGTACAAATTGAGTGCGCAGTTTGGCACCTCGATGTCGGCTTAACTCATCCACATGAATGTAGGAATCATGAAGGGTTTGACTGTTCGTCAATTAAAGAGTTACACGAGCTGGGTTAAATACGTCGTGAGACAGTATGGTTTCTATCTTCTAGAGGAATGTAGAGTAAAATAAAAATAGCCCCTTCGTACGAAAGGAGTTGGGTATATTAACCTATGGTTTACCTGTTGTTTATGTGATTAATATTAATTATTTATGGTAGAAACCATAAATAAAGTTAGTTAAAAAGAATTTTTTCTTTTTTAATCAAAAAACTATATTAAATAGGTGAGATAGCTAATTTATATTATTACTTATACTCACGTAACTGTTTATAGCATAGGCATAACAGGAAAGCTATGTTAATTAAAGATAAGTACTGAATGCATCTAGGTACGAAACTTATTTTAAGATACTCTTTAATATACGTAGTATAATACTACAAAAATAATGAATAGATTTTAGTCCTTTGGACCACGGGGATTTCTTCCCCGTAGGTAAAAATCTAAAATTTTAAATTTTAATAGGCTTTAACTTTAATAACTTTGATGTTTTTAGGTATAAAGTACTAATTTTATTAAAAACTAAATAATGATAATATCACATAAAATTTTATTAAATCTTTTGATTATTTACTATTTCTAATCAATATACCGAATAAAATGAATAAAAATTTGTTCATTTGAAGATAATTAGTCCTTTGGACCACGGGGACGAAGTCCCCGTAGTAAAATATTTTAATTATAAAATTAAAAAATGAGAATTTAGTCCCTAACACCTATCCATTGTCGCAAAGCGGGTCATGTTAGGGTGCTTTGCGAGACACCAATTTTTAAATGTAATTTTCACTTTGATGATGAAAGATAAAATAACAGTCTAATGTGACTTATAAATATACCTCTTAATTGTGACGCTCCTAAAGCTTGAGGTTTATATTTTCAAGATAGTGCTAGCCCTCAAATGGAGGCTTTGGTAGAATTACATAATAATATTATGTTCTATTTAACTATAATATTATTTGGTGTAGGATGAATTATATTAACTATAATGAGAAATTATGTTAGTAACAAATCACCAATTAGTAATAAATATTTAACTCATGGTACATTAATTGAACTAATTTGAACTATTTCTCCTGCTATAATTCTTATTTTAATAGCTTTCCCATCTTTTAAATTATTATATTTAATGGATGAAGTAACAGATCCAAATTTAACTTTATTAGCAGAGGGTCACCAATGATATTGAAGTTACCAATACCCAGAATTTACAAACGCTGATGATGAATTTGTAGAATTTGATTCTTATATAGTTCCTGAAAGTGATTTAGAAGAAGGAGCATTGAGAATGTTAGAAGTAGATAATAGAGTATTATTACCTGAAATAACTCACGTAAGATTTATTGTAAGTGCTGCAGATGTAATTCATTCATTTGCATGTCCAGCCCTAGCCATAAAATGTGATGCATATCCTGGAAGATTAAACCAATTTTCTGTTCTTGCTAACAGATTAGGTACATTCTATGGACAATGTTCAGAATTATGTGGTATTTTACATAGTTCAATGCCTATTGTTATACAATCTGTATCATTAGAGAAGTATTTAACTTGATTAAAAGAGCAATAATAAAAATTTAATTTAATAATATATATTATATCCAAATTTTATCACATTATTGAAAAAAAAAGGGTTAAATATAGTCCTTTGGACCACGGGGACTCCTTCCCTGTAGTTAATTCTTTTTTTTAATCTTAAAAAATTCAGTGTTACTATTAATAATAGCACTATAGATAATTTACAGTGCCATTTATTTTTATAATACTATATAGATTATATGTTTATCAATAAAATTTTATTAATTGAGTTTGATGATGGCTCTGATTTAACGCTATCCAAATGCTTGACACATGCTAATCGAACGTTATCTTTTAAAGATAAAGTGGTGTACAGGTGAGTAAATGATAATTTAACTACCTTAAAGTAAGGAATAGATTCCTTATATAATGAAAGAATATTTTCGCTTTAAGATGTTTATTTATATCTCGGGTATGTAGTAGTTAAAGTAATGGTTTAACTAGCAAAAGCCCGTAGTCGAAACTGAGAGGTTGATCGACCACATTGGGTCTGAAAAAACCCCAATACGTGTAGTACAGCAGTGAGGAATATTGGTCAATAGCCTAACGGCTGAACCAGCAACTTGGAGGAATGTATAAAGACTTAGTCTTATAAAGTTCGAAATAGTAAATGATTATGACATTTATCTATTTTTAAGTCTTGACCAAATATCGTGCCAGCAGTCGCGGTAATACGATGGAGACAAGTGTTAGTCATCTTTATTAGGTATAAAGGGTACCTAGACGGTAAATAATAGCCCCGTGTATATTGAAAGGGTACTTTTTTACTAGAGTTATATAGGAGAGGTAAATATTAGAACTATAGGAGTAGTGATGAAATACTTTGATACTTATGGGACTGGAAAAGGCGAAAGCAAACCTCTATCTTTTTAAAAGTTAGTAAATTTTATTAGCTAAATTATAATAACTGACGTTGAGGGACGAAGGCTTGGGTAACGAATAGGATTAGATACCCTAGTAGTCCAGGCAGACAATGATGAGTGTCATAGACTAGGTTAAATCTTAGTGTATAAATGAAAGTGTAAACACTCCACCTCAAGAGTAATGTGGCAACGCAGGAACTGAAATCATTAGACCGTTTCTGAGAACAGTAGTGAAGTATGTTGTTCAATTCGATAATCCGCGAAAAATCTTACCACAATTTGAATATTAGTAATATAATACTAATACAAGCGTTGCACGGCTGTCTTCAGTTGATGTCGTGAGACTATGGTTAGCTCCATTAAATTTACGTAAGCCCTTGCTTTATTTTTTAATAAAGCAGTTCACCGCTATATATGGTTTTGATAATAGGGACTAAGACAAGTCATCATGGCCTTAATATTGTGGGCTACAGACGTGCCACATATGCCTACACAAAAGGATGCGAAAATGCGAATACGAGCTAATCCTTAAAAGAGGAGAAAAAGTAGATTGTAGTCTGAAACTCGACTATATGAAAAAGGAATTACTAGTAATCGTGAATAATCACGTCACGGTGAATTTTATCTCAGATAGGTACTAACCACTCGTCAGGCGCTGAAAGAAGTATGTGCAATAAGTTTGGTTGTTATTAATTTATACATTAAACAATTAAGTTTATATATTTTGATTAACAATTTTCGTATGCATGACTTTAATTAGTGTTAAGTCGAAATACGGTTCGTGTAGTGGAAGTTGCACGGGATTAATTAAAATTAACAATAAAAAAAAAGAAAAACCTATTTAGGAAAAATGAATTAAAAAAAAATATTCAAAATTCGGTTCGAATCCGAATAGAGGTTTAAATTATCAATAATGTTAAAACTTTTATTATAAAAGAGAGCTTAGCTTAATGGTAAAGCATATGCCTTTTAAGCATTATTATATGGGTTCGAATCCTATAGTTCTTAATTTTATTTTATTTTATTAGCAAATATTATTTACCTACAAGGTATGGGGTCCCCGTTGGTCAAAGGCCTATTTATATAGTTAAAGTAATAAATATCATCTATTTTTGTTGTCTTACTAATATAATATAATATATAGTTATATATTTACATCAATAAAGATTGTTATAGCCCGGTTAGCATAAAAGTAATGCAACCGTTTTGTAATCGGTAGAAGTAAGTGCGATACTTGCACTGGGTTTATTATGATGATATGGTTTATATAAAATAAACCTTCTTTGAAGTTATCTTTTATAAAAAAAAAATAAATGTAATTTATAGATTATAATTTTACTATAATAAATTATAAATCATTATAAACTATAAATCATTATATTTATTTATTTATTTATAAATCACTATGTTTAACTATAAATTATTAAACTATAAATCATTAAATTATAAATCATTAAGTTATTAATATAAAAAAAGGCGGATTGATGTAATGGTAACATAATTGGCTCATGTCCAATATATATGGGTTCAAGTCCTTTGTCCGCATTTAAAAGGTTATAGCTTAATTGGTAAAGCAAGCTGCTCATGATAGCTAAGATGAGTGTTCGATTCATTCTGGCCTTATTTATTTTGTCAATATTATTTTTTATTCTAATTATTTTTTATTCTTATTATTATTATAATTTAATGAACTTTTGTAAATTATTTATTCTTTTTAATTTATTGTAATAAATCCGAGTGCTGGAATTGGTAGACAGGACGATCTTAAGATTCGTTGATATTTAATCGTAAACGTTCAAGTCGTTTTTCGGATAATTTTTTTATACTTTTTAATAAATAGAATGGAATTTAATATATTGACTATAAATTCATTTGTCTCCCTAAGCGCCCTATCTCTTGTCGCAAAACGGGACGTGATAGGTACAGATTTTAGTTCTATTTTTCGCCAACACTTAAATAACGTAGACACTTCGTTTATAAAAAAGATAATTTCAAGATTATAATAGTTTAAATTATAATTATTTAAAAGACCCTATGGTCTAGTGGTTAAGACATAACTTTTTCATTGTTCGAACCCGGGTTCGAATCCTGGTGGGGTTAAAATTAAAATATGAGTCTTTATCTAATTATTAAATTGTGATTTATAAAGCACAAAAAACAAAAACAATTAATTAAACGAAAATTATAGTATATAATACCTAGCATTAGCACTTAAGCGACAAAGAGGAAAAAGGGGATATAGTTTAATTGGTAAAACTGCGATTTTGCATATCGTTAATTTAGGATCGAGTCCTGATATCTCCATTTAATACTTGTTAATAAAGTTAATTGGTAACAAAATGTTAATTAACGTTTTACCAATAGTTTTTAATTCTAAAAAAGTGATTATATAAAAATGATTCTAAATTTTTATAGTAATTAATTTGAATTTAATATTATTTAATATTTAATTACTTTATTAAGTTGCTAAATATTAAGTTATTTATTTTAGTAAAATTTATATATTTAATAAGCTCAAGAAGCCTCTAAATATTTAAACATAGGAGAATCTACATTACGTAGATACAAAAAAAGAGGGCATTATATTTAGATAAATATTTAATATAAAATAGTTAGATATTTTATATAGGCCTTTATTATAAAGAAAAAAGGCTTGAGAAGCTCAATTGGTTGAGCATGGTCCTGAAGAGACTGGGGTTATAAGTTCGAATCTTATCTTGAGCAAGTTTTATAATATTTTGTATAGTTATTTTAATATTACCATTATTTTTGTTAATAAACCTTTAAGATATTAAAACTTTTTTAAAATATTTAATAATGAAAAATGGGTATGCTGGAATTGGTAGTCAGGTCCCGCTTAGGACGGGGTGGTATTAACCATACAAGTTCAAGTCTTGTTACCCATATTATTATATGTTGTAGACTAATCGGTAAGTCATAAATTTTTGGTATTTACTATTGAGTGTTCGAATCACTCCAACATAATATTTTAGTATTTTGATTTTATTATCTTGTCGCCAAGGCGCTAAAAATTATAATATTATAAAACATAAAATTGATAATACCTTATCATTTACAACTAATTTTTATATTGATATAGATTATAATTATTAAATAAATATAAATTTGATAAGATGAATAAAAAAAATATATATAAAGGTGGATATAGCTCAATAGGTAGAGCAACTGTATGTGGAACAGTATGTTCCCTGTTCGATTCAGGGTATCCTCCCTATATAGTTATATTAATTATATTAATTTCATTATTTTAAATGATAATTATTTGATATCATATAATTCTATTATTTTAGCCCGAGTAGTTCAACAGGTTAGAACATTAATTTCATGCATTAAGAATGAGAATTCGACTTTCTCCTCTGGCTCATGATAAAAAACATTAATATACTAAATAATTTACATTAAACAATATATATATTAATATACATAATATAATTATACTATATACTATGAATATTTTATAATTGTATTATTTATATTTAATATATATATAAAATAATATTTATATTGTAAATTATTATATACTAACTACACTAAGTACACTAGTTATATAGTAGTTATATTTTAAAATTTACAAGAATGTTTTTTAAAATAATAGGATATTATATTCTTATTAGCTTAATGGTAGAGCAAGATACTTCTAATATCTGGATCCAAGTTCGAATCCTGGATAAGAATATTTTTAGGGATATGTTGCAGGAGGTTCTGCAATTTGATTGCAGATCAAATAATTTGGGGTTCAATTCCTCCATATCTCTGTTTTTTCTTTTGAGCGCCATCTTTTGTAACTACACTCTAGTGATTAGTAATAAGTGACGTCCATAAAAAAAGATTTTTTTTCAATAATTTTATATTTTAGTTACTAAAATTTAGCAATTAAGAATAAAGTATTAAATTATTAAGTTTTGGAAAAAAAAATAATTTAAATAAAGTAATGATTAATTTAAATAAAATTAAAAACAGTAATTACATGAACGCTTTATATTTAGATGAAAAATCTTCATTTAAATCGAATGATTTAGGTCAAACTAAACATTATCCACCTACAAATAAAGAGTGATTTAATAGTATATATTCATATAATAAAAATTATATTAAATCTTTGCCTATTACAGATAAAATAGTAAATAATTTACTTAAAAGTTATTTTCATTTAACTTCTTCTCTTGAAAAATCTAAACTGAAATCTAAAAATATGCGTATTAGAAATAAACGGTTATCAGCTAATAGAATTTATTTAAGTAGAGCAGAAATGAAACATACTAATAATAAAGTAATTATTACTCTTTATACTTATAATAGAACTATATTTTGTAACGGTTTAACAATCATAAGGAAAAATATATGAATAAATAAAAATG
>Ga0247784_1000071_pt1 | contig 37195 bp, 23 predicted proteins | sample UWRJL169409R5_FD_179909 | JGI IMG/M metagenome (GOLD analysis project Ga0247784, IMG submission 179909) | Plant litter microbial communities from Arlington Agricultural Research Station in Wisconsin, United States - UWRJ-L169-409R-5 | ecosystem: Environmental > Terrestrial > Plant litter >...
CCGTGAATCCCATCGAGCTGCCGAAGTCGATGGTCGACGCGCAGGTGCGCGACCTGCAGATGGATGCCGCGCGCCGCATGGGCGCTCGCGACGCCTCGCAGGTTCCGCCGGCCGAAGGCTTCCAGGAGCCGGCCCGCCGCCGCGTCGCGCTGTCGCTGTTGATTGGCGAGATCATTCGCGCCAATAACATCCAGGTCGACCAGGCCCAGGTGCAGACGCGCTTCGAGGAGCTGGCCGCCCAGTTCCCGGACCAGGGGCAGGCCCTGCAGCAATACCGCTCCAACCCGCAATTCCGGCGGCAGATGGAAGCGGCGGTGCTGGAGGACCAGGTGATCGACTGGATCGCCGCCAAGGCCAAGGTCGACGAGAAGTCGTCGAGCTTCAAGGAAATCATGAACTTTGGCGCCTAGTTGGGATCAGCAGTGTGGATCGCCGCGGCAGTTGCCCGCGGCGGCCCGCCCCAGACGTGCCGCGGTCGCTATCGCGCGCGGGCTTGCCTCTTCTAAACTAGTCCCCACACTGCGCTGTCGTTCCTCCCGATAAATACGCCAGAAAGATCAAATGTGATGGCCACCATGAACCTTGTCCCGATGGTCGTCGAGCAGACCGCTCGCGGCGAACGTGCTTATGACATCTACTCGCGCTTGCTTAAGGAGCGGGTGATTTTCATCGTCGGTCCGATCGAGGACCACATGGCCAACCTGGTCGTGGCCCAGCTGCTGTTCCTGGAATCGGAAAATCCCGACAAGGACATCTCGCTGTACATCAACTCGCCTGGCGGCTCGGTCAGCGCTGGCCTGTCGATCTACGACACCATGCAGTTCATCAAGCCGGATGTGACCACGATGTGCGTGGGCCAGGCGGCGAGCATGGGCGCGGTGCTGCTGGCCGGCGGTACCAAAGGTAAGCGTTACTGCTTGCCCCATTCCCGCATCATGATTCACCAGCCGCTGGCCGGTTTTCAGGGCCAGGCGTCCGATATCGACATCCATGCGCGCGAAGTGCTGGAAACTCGCGAGCGTCTGAACCGTATTCTTTCCAAGCACACCGGGCAGACGGTCGAGCGCATTGGCAAGGACACGGATCGGGACAACTTCATGGGCGGCGAGGCGGCCGTGGCTTACGGGCTGATCGACCGGGTCATGGATCGCCGTGGCGAGCCTGCGCTGGCGGTGGGCGGTTCGGTGATCCCCAATAAGCTGACGACCTGAACCTTAAAGCCCTATTGAAGCGGGCGCTTCCGGCCGCATGAAGTAGGGCCCAGCTAAATGTAGGAAAGGCCGCGCGCCGCATACCAAGGATTTTCTAGGGTTTTCCCTAGCTGTGGATGCAGCTTCGGGAGGGTGTTTGGGCCGGCAGGAGCGTCTTTGCAGCCTGATGGCGGCGCGTGCTATATAGCCCAGACGCAATAGTGTCGCGACGGTGACGCGATTTCGTAACACGCTGAAGGTAATGGCGTCCGAGCTTAAGTACCTTGAGCATTCGAGGGTAATGCATGTCCGACGATTCCCGCGGCAAACACGACGACGGCAAGCTTCTGTACTGCTCGTTCTGTGGCAAAAGCCAACACGAAGTACGCAAGCTGATCGCCGGTCCGTCGGTGTTCGTCTGCGACGAGTGCGTTGAGCTCTGTAACGACATCATTCGTGAAGAGCTCGAAGAGCGCGCCGAGCGCACGCGAGACAAACTCCCGCGTCCCCACGAGATCAAGAAGGTCCTGGACGAGTATGTGATCGGCCAGCCGCGCGCCAAGAAGGTGCTGTCGGTCGCGGTCTACAACCACTACAAACGTCTGCAGACCAAGACGTCCGAGGCGCGTGCCAAGGACGACGTCGAGCTCGCCAAGAGCAACATCCTGCTGATCGGCCCGACCGGTTGCGGCAAGACGCTGCTCGCCGAAACGCTGGCGCGCCTGCTCAACGTACCGTTCACGATCGCCGATGCCACGACGCTCACCGAAGCCGGCTACGTCGGCGAGGACGTCGAGAACATCATCCAGAAGCTGCTGCAGAAGTGCGATTACGACGTCGAGAAGGCGCAGACTGGTATCGTCTACATCGACGAAATCGACAAGATCTCGCGCAAGTCCGACAACCCGTCGATCACGCGCGACGTTTCCGGCGAAGGCGTGCAGCAGGCGCTGTTGAAGCTCATCGAAGGCACGATCGCATCGGTGCCGCCGCAAGGCGGTCGCAAACATCCGCAGCAGGAATTCCTGCAGGTGGATACGACGAATATTCTGTTTATCTGCGGTGGCGCGTTCGCCGGCCTGGAGAAGATCATTCTCAACCGCACGCAGAAGGGCGGCATCGGCTTCACCGCCGAAGTGCGTCAGACCAGCGAGCGTCCGCACGGCTCCGACGTGTTCCACGACGTCGAGCCGGAGGATCTGATCAAGTTCGGTTTGATTCCGGAATTCGTCGGCCGCTTGCCTGTGGTGGCGACGCTCGACGAGCTGGACGAAGCCGCGCTGGTGTCGATCCTGCTGGAGCCCAAGAACGCCCTCAGCAAGCAGTATCGCAAGCTGTTCGACATGGAAGGCGTGGAGCTGGAATTCCGCACCGATGCGCTCAAGGCCGTTGCGAAGAAGGCCATGCAGCGTAAGACCGGCGCGCGCGGTCTGCGCACGATCCTGGAAAACGTCCTGCTCGAAACCATGTATGAATTGCCGTCGCTGCGGAACGTCCAGAAAGTGGTCGTCGACGAGCAAGTCATTCTCGGCGAGAGCAAGCCGTATGTGCTGTACGGCAACTCGGACGAAGGCCGCCTGGCCGCGGTCGAAGAACGGCGTCCGACCGGCAGCGATCACTAACTCGTCTCGACACCATTGCTACATCGCCGCTGCGCCTCGGAGCGGCGATGTCACAAACTTCCCCGCTGACCATGTCGGTGATCGCCACCGACGCAATCAGGCCGACCCTGTAAATCGCATTCGTTCCGCCCATATATCTGCGAAAGGCGCGAGCCTTTTGCGTGGCATGGAACTAGCAGGCCCGGTCCGCATCGGTTATTTTGCATTTCACTTCTGCGTTGTTGTTCACCTCGAATTCTGGCGTCGGCATTGCCGACGCATCACCACAAGGTACTGCGCGTGAGCACTGATACCCCCGAATCCGGTTCTACTCCTTCCGAATCAGAGAAGGCCGACAAGACGTCTGCCGCGGCGCTGCCTGTGCTGCCGTTGCGCGATGTCGTGGTCTATCCGCACATGGTCATTCCGCTGTTCGTCGGGCGGGAGAAATCCATTCTGGCGCTGGACCAGGCAATGCGTTCAGGAAAACAAATTCTGCTCGTGGCGCAGAAGCAGGCCGACGTCGACGATCCGAGCGCGGCCGATCTGTATCGGCTCGGCACGGTCGCGACGATCCTGCAGTTGCTGAAGCTGCCGGACGGCACGGTGAAAGTGCTGGTCGAAGGCGCCGAGCGCGCGAAGATCGAAAAGCTGGTCACGGGCCAATACTTCTCCGCCGACATCTCGCCGTTCAAGGACATCGAGAATTACGACGAACGTGAGATGGACGTGCTCGCACGTTCTGTCACGTCGCAGTTCGAGCAGTACGTGAAGCTCAATCGCAAGGTGCCGCCGGAAGTGCTCACTGCGCTCGCGGGCATCGAGCAGCCAGGCCGGCTCGCGGACAACGTCGCTGCTCACATGTCGCTGAAGCTCGATGCGAAGCAGAAGGTGCTGGAGATTCAGGACGTGCGCAAACGTCTCGAACACATCCTGGCGCTGATCGAAGGCGAGATGGATGTGCTGCAGATCGAGAAGCGCATCCGCGGCCGCGTGAAGCAGCAGATGGAGAAGAGCCAGCGCGAGTACTACCTGAATGAGCAGATGAAGGCCATTCAGAAGGAGCTGGGCGAAATCGAAGACGCGCCGAACGAGCTCGCCGAGCTCGAACAGCGCATTCAGAAAGCCGGCATGCCGAAGGAAGCGCGCGACAAGGCGATGAGCGAGCTGAACAAGCTCAAGCTGATGTCGCCGATGTCCGCCGAGGCGACCGTCGTGCGCAACTATGTCGACTGGCTGGTGAAGGCGCCTTGGAAAAAGAAGACCAAGGTGCACAACGACATCAACCTCGCCGAGAAGGTGCTCGACGAAGATCATTACGGCCTGGAGAAGGTCAAAGAGCGCATCGTCGAATATCTCGCCGTCCAGCAGCGTGTGAAGACGCTGAAGGGTCCGATCCTGTGCCTGGTCGGTCCGCCGGGCGTCGGCAAGACCTCGCTCGGTCAATCGATCGCGCGTTCGACCAATCGCAAGTTCGTGCGTATGTCGTTAGGCGGCGTACGCGACGAGGCCGAAATTCGCGGTCATCGCCGTACATACATCGGCTCCATGCCCGGCAAGATCATCCAGAACATGGTCAAGACCGGCGTGCACAATCCGCTGTTCCTGCTCGACGAAATCGACAAGATGGCGATGGACTTCCGCGGCGATCCGTCGTCGGCGCTGCTGGAAGTACTCGACCCGGAGCAGAACTCGACCTTCAACGATCACTATCTCGAAGTCGACTTCGACCTGTCGGAAGTGATGTTCGTGTGTACCGCGAACAGCTTGAACATTCCCGCGCCGCTGCTCGATCGTATGGAAGTGATTCGTCTGCCCGGCTACACCGAAGACGAGAAGAGCGCGATCGCACAGCGCTATCTCATTCCGAAGCAGGTGAAGCAGAACGGTTTGAAGGACAACGAGCTGAAGGTTTCCGAAAGCGCGGTCCTCGACGTGATTCGTTTCTACACGCGCGAAGCGGGCGTTCGTAACCTCGAACGCGAAGTGTCGAAGCTGTGCCGCAAGGCTGTGAAGCAGCTGCTCACCAAGGGCGAGCCCGATCACATCTCGATCACGCCGAAGAATTTGTCGAAGTATCTCGGCGTCCGTCGCTTCCGTTACGGTCGCGCCGAGGAGCAGGATCATATCGGCCAGGTGACCGGTCTTGCGTGGACGGAAGTGGGCGGCGAGCTGCTCACGATCGAAGCCGCCATCGTCTCCGGCAAAGGCAAGCTCACGCACACCGGCCAGCTGGGCGAGGTGATGCAGGAGTCCATCCAGGCGGCCATGACCGTCGTGCGCAGCCGTGCCTCGGTGCTCGGCCTCGACCCGGACTTCTACCAGAAGGTGGATGTGCACATTCACGTCCCCGAGGGCGCGACGCCGAAGGACGGCCCGAGCGCGGGTATCGGTATGTGCACAGCGCTCGTCTCTGCGCTGACCAAGGTTCCGGTGCGCTCCGACGTCGCCATGACCGGTGAAATCACCCTGCGCGGTCAGGTATTGCCGATCGGTGGCCTGAAGGAAAAGTTGCTCGCCGCACACCGTGGCGGTATTCGCACCGTATTGATCCCGGACGACAACACCAAGGATCTGGCGGAAATCCCCCAGAACATCAAGGACAGCCTGGAAATCAAGCCGGTGAAGTGGATCGACGAGGTGCTGCAGGTGGCGCTCAAGCACATGCCGGCGCCTAGCGCCTCGACTGTCGAGCCGTCGCGCGGCAACGACAAGCCGCGTCCGCGGCGGGTCGCCAAGCGTTCCAGCAAGCAGGTCAGGGCGCACTGAACGTCGCAGTGCGCTTTCTTTCTCCGCCGGTGGCTGCTATAAACGCGCCCCCAATTCTCACGTCGCAAAACGCGGCGTGGGCTGACGGGGCGAGAGCCTGTAAAAAAGAAGGAAACCGGATATGAACAAAGCGGAACTGATCGACGCCGTGAGCGGTAAGACGGGCCTGCAGAAGGCCGAAGCGACGCGTGCCGTCGACGCCGTTTTCGATTCGATCACTGCGGCGCTGAAAGGCGGGGACACTGTAGCGCTGCTCGGCTTCGGCACGTTCGTGGTCAAGGGCCGCGCGGCCCGTGCCGGACGCAATCCGCGCACCGGCGAAACAATCGAGATCGCCGCCACTAAAGTTCCTGGTTTCAAAGCTGGCAAGGCTTTGAAGGATGCTGTAAATTAGCGCGCCTTCGAAACGGGGTGCCTAAAGCACCTCACAGGCAAGGGTGCTTAGCTCAGCGGTAGAGCGTCGCCCTTACAAGGCGAATGTCGTGGGTTCGATCCCCTCAGCACCCACCATCCCTCAATGAGGGATCGCTAAGACATCTCGCAAAGTTTCTAAGCGCGGAGCGGTAGTTCAGCTGGTTAGAATACCGGCCTGTCACGCCGGGGGTCGCGGGTTCGAGTCCCGTCCGCTCCGCCATCTTCTCTAATAAGAAGATCAGCCATTTCCCAAGTGACAAACGAGTGTCGGTGAGGAAGCAATATCCCACCGACCTTCAAACTGCTTCCTCTTCCTTCCCAGTTTCGTCTCATCAAATAGTTGGTGGGATCTAAGCGTTGTTTTATCTGATTGAGATCAGCGGCGGAGGTCGCGGGTGTCTTTCTTGCGGGCTCCGGCCTCGCAATAACGCCCCTGCGAATGTTTCTATTCACCGTCCGGCGCGACGGCGTCCTGAGCGCCGCCTGGATATGTTTGTTTCTCCCTTCAGATGACATCGCTGTGCCCGCTCTCGCGCCACTTTCATCCATTCCCTGAATTCTCCGCGCGGCTTGTAGGTGCGGTTGACATGTCCTAAAACTAATTGCAATTTAGTCATAACGAGCCACGGCTGCCAGGGATGGTCATAATAATGAATCACCATAGGATCTTTACAGCGCTTGCCGTCGCGCGCTCTGAGTGATGAACCATTTTCAGCGCGAAGTGGCGGGCATAGCTCGCCGCCGTTCGCTCGTGGTGCGCGGTGTCTCGCTCACAGGCGCAGTAGTGCTCGCATTTGCCGCCCTGTGGGGCGCCGGATTGCCGCCAACACAATGGTTGGCGCGTGCACAGGCGTGGTTGAGCGGTGGAGAGAATCAGTCCGTCGAAACGCCCTCTCGGGAGTTGCCGGCGAGTGCAGCTATACCTGCTGTCGCCCCGCTTGCAGCCACAACACCAGTGAACGTGCTGCCGTCGGGCACGGATTCCTCGCTCTCGGTCCGGCCGCAATCTTTATTTCTGGTTGCAACGTCACCCGGCCGCAATAAGCGTGAGGGGACGGCACAGATCGGCATAAACCCAGACAATCCACAAACGTATGTGGCCGGTGCGCTACTCGCCAACGGCGCTCAACTTACCGAGATCCACAGCGACTATGTCGTGATAGTTCGCGGCGATGTCTCAGCACGGCTGCCGCTGTACTCGCGAACCACAGCGACGGCGCCTTCGAACATCGATCTGCTGTTGGTCGGCGGCGAACAGCAACCGCCGATCCCTGTTGCAGCCACGCGAGATGTGCTTACCGATTACATACGCCCGAGTCCGATTTACGACGGTGAGTCGTTGCTCGGTTATCAGGTCTATGCGGGAAGGAAAACAGGTGTGTTCGCGCAGCTGGGTCTGCAGGCGGGTGACGTTGTCACTGCCATTAACGATGTGGCGTTGTCGGACCCGCAGCAGGCCATAGAGCTGTTCAACGATTTGACGCGCGGTAGCGCATTAACCGCCACCGTCAAAAGAAACAATGTGATACGCAGACTGGCGCTCGATGGAGCGCTCATCCTCGCCGATCAAGATGTCGAGCGGAATGCTACAGCCCAGCCACAGCTGTCCGGCATGCCGTCCAGATAGAGCCGCGTGGAATGAGTACGAGTGTACAAGGGAAGAAGATGAAGAATATCGCCGCGCTGGCCTTCGTGATATCGGCACTCGTTGCCGGAGTCGCGCATGGGGCGACCGATTGGAGCACCGAGGACTACGATTTGTACCCGGGCGACTTCGATGGCGACGGCAAGACCGATCTGCTGTACGTCGCCAAGGATGCGGCCAAAGCCAGCGGCATCGCTCGTTCCGATGGTTCGGGACCAAACATTCCTTTCCAGTCGTGGCCGAGCAACTTCCTCGGCATTCCCTGGCACAGCAACGTGTACACAGTCGTCGTTGCCGATTTCAACGGCGATGGTAAGTCGGACCTGTTTCTCCAGCGCACCACGCCGGGCGATCACTTCCTGTTGCTGACCGGCGCCAACGGCAAAGTGATGGGCGTCAGCCAGACCATTGGCAACGACACGCTGGGCGTGACGTTGTCCGGCGATCAACACAAGATCCACGCGGGAGACTTCAGCGGCGACGGCAAGGCTGACTTGTTTCTCCAAGCGACCGGGCCTGCCGGCACGCACGCGTTCTTCAAGGCAGATGATGCGGGCCGGTTCACTTCGGGAGCGCAGCAGTGGTGGACCGATAGCGGCTGGGGCTCTTTCAAGTGGTCGACCAAGAATTCAAACATGTTTGTCGGCGACTTCAACGGCGATGGTCGCGCAGACCTGCTGTTGCAGGCCAAGCCAATCTTCGCATCGATCGCGCTCGACGATCTGTCGGTCCCGGTGCCGACGTTTGCGCCTAATTCAAATGGCATCGTGCTTTCGCAGGGGGGCAATACGCCGTTTGTCCAAGTCGGCGTACAGCAATGGAGTCGCAATGCGCACGGCGCTGACTGGTCGCCGCTCGCGACCAACATTGTGGTGGGAGATTTCGACGGCAACGGTCGCACCGACGTGCTTCTGCAAAGACGGAGCGGGAATGCCGCGAGCTACCTGCTTTCCGGTAACGCGTCCGGTGCAGTCTTTACGAGCGCAAGCGCACTGGCATCGAATGTCATATGGTCGGGCAATAACTATCGTCTGATCGCAGGGAATTTCGACGGCTCGGGTGGAGCCGGCATCTATCAGCAGGCTCTTTCGAGCACCGGTACTAATCAGTACGCGAACACGGTCACGGGTTCGAGTGTTTCGTTCACCGCGCATAACACCAATGCTGCCAGCGGTGTCGTTGCCGCTACCGCCGTGGGGCATACAGTCGGCGCGTTCTCGGTGTCCAATTCGGGAACCGCGACATACTCAATCCCCATCGTTGTTCCACCGGGCGTGGCCGGTGTTCAGCCGGCGCTTTCGCTCAACTATGTGAGCGGTGCCGGCAATGGACCTCTCGGTGTCGGTTGGAACCTCGGCGGGTTTTCCGAGATTGCGCGATGTGACAAGACGCTCGCACAGGACAACTCGAATGACACTGTCCAGCTGACCAGTGCCGATCGTTTCTGTCTGGATGGCAACAAACTCCGACTGACCGCCGGCACCTATGGAGCCAACGGCTCGACCTACCAAACCGAGCTGGAAACGTTTGCGAAAGTGGCAGCCGTCGGCGCGGCCGGCAACGGACCCGCTTCGTTCGTCGTGGAAACGAAGGACGGCCTGATTTACGAGTACGGCAACACGGCGGATTCGCGAATCGAATCGCTGAGCGCCTCGGCTTCGACGACGGCGCGCGTGTGGGCGGTCAACAAAGTGACAGACCGCCACGGCAATTACCTAACCTTCACGTATCAGGAAGACGGTTCGCCGAACGGAAGCTATCGGCCCACCGTGATTACTTACACTGCCAACGCTTCGGCTGGGCTTGCCGCGGCCTATCGCGTGAATCTGCATTGGGATCTGCGCCCCGCCAGCGACAAAATCATGGTGTACTTTGCCGGCGGAATCATTCGCGAAACCCAGCGACTCAATCGAATCGAAACACAGTACAACGACCCGGAGGCGGGTGGCTGGCGTCTGGTTCGCAAATATCAGCTCAGTTACAACACCAGCGGCGTGAGCGGAAAAAGTCGCCTGGCAGCGATCCAGGAATGCGACCGGGCTGGCGCCTGCCTGGCGCCGACGACCGTCGGCTGGCAGGAGGGGACATTCGGCTGGTCTCCCACACCCGTCAATTCGGCCACTGTACCCACGACATCCGTAAGCCGCATGCCGGTGGACTTGAACGGCGATGGTCGCACCGATTACCTGTTCTACGACACCAGCAACAAATATTGGCGAGTGATGTTCGCCAACAGCGATGGCACGTATCAAAGCCCCGCCAACGTTTATTCCGGCAGCTCCACCATTCAGACGCCGGCGATACCGGCCGATGTCAACGGCGACGGCAAACAGGATTTGCTGATCGCAAGGGCGAGCGATCAAAAATGGGTCTGGGTGTTTCATGCCGGGGGCACGACATTCAATTGGCAGGCAACGGCGCTCTCCAGTGCCGGTGCCGGCAACACCAGCGTGCTCCCCACGGATGTGAACGGCGATGGTCTGGTCGACATCGTCACCGCTTCGACCTCGTCGGTGTATGTCGCTTTCAATCAAAGCAGTTCGACGTTCGCGGCATTCGGCGCACCGGCGGCGGCTTGGACGACGGAGCAGTACACGGACGTGTACGGCGAGCCTTTCAACTGGAACACGAATTTCATCAACTCGGAAGTGCAAACTTCCGACTTCAACGGTGACTCACGCGGCGATGTTCTGTTGTTGGTCCGCGAGAACCTGTGCGGCATGGAGGTCTCGTGTCCGCCCAGTTATCGCTATAACTGGATCATGCTGACCTCGACCGGCTCCGCGTTCGCTCAGACGCATGTCGTCGCCTCCTACAATTCAGTGCCATCGAATAATCCGCTATTGGCCGATTTGAACGGCGACGGTCTCACCGACATCGTCTATGACGCGCTCAGCGGCTCCACGCGAACCTGGCGTTATCGACTCAGCACGACCGCCGCGCTTGGCGCAGAAATCAACACTGGATACGCAGGCACCGGCCTGGGTTCCATCACCGACTGTGACGTTGACGGCTACTCCGATCTCGCAGTGTCGCTGACCAACGGTACCAGCGTGTGTCTCCGCTCGGACGGAACGGGACTGACGGGAAGCCCGATTGCCATCCCGGATAACCGCATTGCGATGGTTGCCGATGCCAACGGCGATGCGCTGCTCGACTTCGTGGGCACCGACTCGAACAACGTGTTGCAAACGAGGCTTCATAGCGGCGTGTTGCCGGACTTGGTTTCGAGCATTGCGGATGGCTTTGGCAATACGGCCAGCGTTACCTACGCGCCGCTGACCGACCCGAGCGTCTACACGCCTAGCACCGGTGCGACATTTCCTCAGGTCGACGTGCAAGGTGCCATGTATGTCGTGAAGAGTTACAGCGCCAGCGATGGTATTGGCGGTGTCTATTCCGTTACTCAGAAGTACGGCGGCCTGCGTGCGCATGTGCAGGGCCGCGGTTTGCTGGGATTCGCGAGCCGTGAGTCCGTCGACAGTCGGACCGGGATCAAGAGCACCTGGACCTTCCGTCAGGATTATCCATACATCGGATTCGTCAGCCAGAGCGCGAATTACCAATCTGCCAGTGGTCCAATGATCGCGCAGGTGTCGAATACGCCGGATCAGTTGCCGGTACAAGGTGGCTCTTTCCAACAGCGCTACTTGCCATACATCAAGGAACGCACGCAGACGAACTACGAAGTGGGCGGCGGCGCGGGAATCGACGGCGCCACTATCACGAGCGTCAAGACCACGACGGATCTGGATGGCAACGGCAATCCAACCCAAGTCACGACCGAGAGCACCGATCTCACCGGATCGGGCCAGACCTTCAAGACGGTCGAGTCGAACACCTATGCGGATTCCAGCTGTGCCTGGCGCGGGTTCCCAACCAGGCAAGAGATTACCAGCACGGTCCCAGGATATGCGGCGCTGACGCGAACGACGGACTTCGTCAGGGATACGAACAATGCGTCCGCATGTCGCGTGTACCAACAGATCGTCGAGCCCAACGACAACGCGGTGAAGGTCACGACGACCTTCACGTATGACTCCTTTGGACATCCGAGTGGGCAAACGGTAAGCGCTCAGAATATCGAATCGCGCACCACTGCGACCAGCTTTGGTCCGCAGGGTGTGTTCCCGGTGTCGGTGACGCAATCTGCCACGAGCTCTTTCAGTCACACAGCTTATAAGACTTACGACTACGCGCTGGGCGTGCCGAAGACATCGACGGACCCCAACGGTTTGCAGAATTATTGGGAATATGACGGCTTCGGTCGCCTGATCAAGGAGACGAGGCCCGATGGCACCAAGACCGACTGGACCTATGCGGCTTGCAACTCGGGTAATGGCTACTGCGGCGACTCGCGGTTGCGTTATCTGGTGACGAAGCGTGAGCTGGATGCGACGGCACCCGGCGCTGCAATCCAGACTTCGTTGCAGCGTTTCGATGGGATGGGCCGAACGCTCTACGACGAGTCGCAAACACTTTCGGGCGCCTTTTCCGTGGTCGCGACTGCTTACGATAACCAGGGGCGTATCAGTCAGCGCAGCCAGCCTTACTTTTCGGGTTTCCCGACCAGCAATACCACCTTCAGCTACGACTTGCTCGGGCGACCGATTCAGGAGCAGCGGCCCATTGGCGACGCCGTTTCAGGTACTCAAACCATCAAGTACGAGTACCGCCGCCTGACTCATACGCAAGAGGATGGCAACGGCAAAATTACGACTAAGACGCTCAATGCCATCGGGCAGGTTGTACAGATGAGAGATGCCGCGCAGGGCATTACCACCTATGAGTACGACCAGTTCGGCAACTTGCGAAAATCGACCGACCCCGCCGGCAACCAGATCGTCAATACATACAATATTCGCGGCCTCAAGCTCACGACCAGTGATCCGGACATGGGTAACTGGAGCTACACCTACTACCCGACGGGCGAGCTGTGGACACAGCGAGATGCGAAGAACCAACTCGTCACATTGACCTACGATCATATGTCGCGGCCCAAGACTCGACTCGAGCCGGAGGGGACCACGACGTTTACCTATGGGCAATCCTCGTCACTCAAGAACATCGGCAAACTGCAGTCGGTCAGCTCCCCGGGAAGCTACTCCGAGTCCTTTGTTTTCGACTCCTTGGGCCGCTTGCAGGACGCGACGATCAATGCCGACGCGACTAGCTTCGTCACGTCGAGCTCGTACAGCTCGACCACGGGCTTGTTGGAGACATTGACCTACCCGACCAGCACCACGGCCGTGACGAACTCCCGTTTCAAGGTCAAGTACGAATACGAGTACGGCCTGATGAAGCGCGTTCGTGATTTCAACACGACTTCGATCGTCTATTGGGAGCAGGTTGCAGCGAACGCTGCAGGTCAAACGATCGACGAGCAGTATGGCAACGGAGTGCACACGTATTCTGTGTACGACAGCATCACTGGTTTGCTCGGCGAGCGTACGGCGGGTGCTTCCGGACAAGTCCAGAACCTGACCTATCAATGGGACAAGGTTGGCAACCTCACCCAACGACGCGATGTGACGCTCAATCAGACCGAGGATTTTACCTACGACGATGTAAACCGCTTGAAGACGTCCAAGCTCAACAACGTCGCCAATCTGAGTTTGACGTACTACGCCAACGGCAACATCAACACCAAATCAGACGTCGGCACATACAACTATCCCACGCAGGGAGCTGGCTCGGTGCGGCCGCACGCCGTTGGGTCGATCGGTTCGAGAAGCTTCGGCTACGATGCCAACGGCAACATGAGCTCCCGTGAGGGCAGCGCCATCACGTGGTACTCATATAACAAACCCAACCGTATCGACCGCGGTAGCAACTACAGCCAGTTCTATTACGGCGCGGATCGTTCTCGATACAAGCAAATCGCTTTTACCGCCGCTGGTGGCGCTCTGCCGGCGGGAACCGAAACAACGCTCTATATCGCTGGACTGTTCGAGAAGGTGACCAAACCTTCCGGTGTGCTTGAATACAAGCACTACGTCATGGCTGGCAATGAAGCCATCGCCATTCGCACTCTGCGGTCCAACAACAGCAACGACACCCGTTATTTGCACAAGGACCACCTGGGCAGCGTGGATGTGATTACCAACGAGTCCGGCGTCGTCCTGCAGCGTCTCTCGTATGACGCATTCGGCAAACGGCGCAACGCTGCGAGCTGGGGCGGTGCCCTGACTTCGGGCGATTGGACCAACATCGCCGCGATCACTCATCGCGCTTTCACGTTCCACGAACAGCTCGACAACGTCGATCTGGTTCACATGAACGGTCGGGTCTACGATCCCGACCTCGGGAGGTTCATTTCCGCCGATCCGTTCGTGCAAGAGCCGTTGATGTCACAGAGCCTGAATCGCTATAGCTATGTGATGAACAATCCGCTCAGCCTGATCGATCCGAGCGGCTACTCCTGGCTAAGCAAGTACCTGAAGCGCCAGTGGGATTCCATCCGGCACAACGTTAATTACATCGCCGCGGCAGTGCTGGTCGTCGTCGGAGCAGTTGCGATTTACTTCGGGCAGGGCGAGATTGCGGGATGGGCATTTGGCACAGCCCTCTCATTGATCAAGTCGCCAGTGCAGGTCGGTTACTCGAATGGCGACATCTATGTGGTAGGCGGGTATGGAGGATTCGGGGTCGAGACTGAGCCCATTCTCTCGACCAGATCGACCAGCACTCCGCCAATGACAGCGCCGGCCGGTGCCGTCTCGTTTTCTCCTCCTACATTGCCGCAATGGGTGGTGGATGAGTTTGCAGGCATTGGAGATGCCCTGACGTTCGGCTTGACCCGAGTTGCCCGAAATGCATGGGATATTGGCAACGTTGATACCGTCTCGTCGTCCTATCGAACGGGTTATTGGGGCACGGCAATCGTGCAAACAGCGGCAAGTGCGGGGACGGCCATCTACACAAGGGCCGCCGTAGGTGGCGTGCGTGCGGCAGTTCCGAGCGTCATAGAGCGTGCGCGTGCAGCGGGACGATTCTTCTATGATTCTCGTTCATTTTCGACGATCAGCCGAGAATACTGGGCCGGAACAGCGGCCGGTCGCAGCCTTCACCATTGGTTGATACCGCAGCGTGCTACTTGGGTGCCCGTGGGGATCCGCAACGCTGGCTTCAATTTAATCGAGCTCCCCGCGCTGGCGGGGGTCTTTCACCGATCGCTCAGCCTCAACACATGGATGGGCTTCGCGAGAAATTGGAGCCCTGCTGCTGCCAGAGATGCCATGCTTGTCGAGAACTCCATTAGAGTGGGAATCCCTGCGGCTGCGGGTGGTGCAGGCTACGCTGGTTACGAGATTGGGAGCGCGATCGCGGAGTAATCATGGCGGATGCGATCTGTCTACGATGCGGGAACTCAAAGACCATGCCTTGGGAGAAGTGCGCGCGTTGTGGATACGATCCTAGCGACGACGAAGAAGCGATGGTGAAGAGCGTATATCTCTCCCTGGGCCGCTTTGCAGAGTCGAGCGACATAGCTCGGTACCGACTAGAACTGGATCAGCTAGGCGCGGCCTTGCAACGGGGTGAGGAGGTGCTGTTCGAGCAACCGGAGATCGAGCGTTTGAAGGCGCAGCAGGCATTGATCGGAAAGGTTCCTCGTTCGGTTGTGTGGGGTGCGGTCCTCCGCCTGTTCTTGCCTGCGGTCGGCTTCATATTGTTCCTGCTGCTGCTGGCGCACCTGATCAGAGCTGCGAGATGATGCTCGCACGCCGTTGAAACTGATCCGACTTAAAGATGCCCGTGGCATGGGGCCCGGCGAGTTTGGTGAAGGTTGAAGGTCGTCGGTAGGTTTCTAGCATGAACCCTGACGCAAATTTCAAGACAACGTGGTCATCGATCTTTTCCCGGAAAGGCGGGTCTGGCGAGATAACTCGTCTGTGGGACGACTGGGACGATGACTCTCGTGCTGCTGTGCTTGGCAAAATCAGTTTTGAACCCGACGAGTTGCCCGTCTTGTTGGCGCACTCGAAAGCTGGCGGTGCAACCTTGCTCACAACGCGTCGACTGATATGTGATGCTGGCAGTGCACCGGTTCGAGAAGTTGTCGGCGTCGAGGCGGCAAACTTCACTGAGAATAGGAAAGATCAGCTAACTGAACTGGACGTCGAACTCTCGACTGGAAGATTGCTGCGAATCGCGGTCGAATCCGGACCGTCATATTTCGCACTATGGAGTGTTCTTCTGAACATCTCACGGCGGAATGCACACAGGCCATCGACTTCTTGAGCAAAAGAGCGGCTCTAGCCTGTCTGTGGGAATTGAGTATCAGGCCGCGTCGGTGATGTGTGATTCATGAAAACGCCGTTATTTTCTGTACCAGTGCCTTCAACCAGTTTTGGTGATGATCCGCGCATCGCTTTTGACAATGTAGATCTGCGGTTGGAGTTTCGATATCTAGAAGCTGGCCAGAGCAAGCTGGGCGCGATAGTTTTCAGCAAGGTGAGGTCGTTCCGCCACCGAGGTGAGCCTTATTGCACGGCTTGGCATATCGAAGGGAACTATGATGTCCTCGTGGAAATACATCCTTCCGGTTGGGTCGACGAATTGACGCAGTCAGCCCCTGAGCATCAACGTTCTAGTTGGGTCATGCGCCATTTCATAATTTATCTGGATAGCTTTGGATGCCTGGAAGTAGTTGCGGAAGCTGCCGAGCTTGGCGCGCTGCTGCAGCATCAATGTTTGCTTGACTCGTTACACCGCCAGGACTAGCGTTCCCGGCGACCGAAATAAATAACGCTGACGGTCGTTCCGGGGGAATCATATGCAACGCACTCTAATCGCTTCTGCAGCGCTCGCCAGCCTGTTCGCCATCGCGGCCAATGCAGCCAACACCGACGACGAGCTCATCGCGCTCGACAAACAATGGGCCGAATCGGTGATGAAAGGGGACATGTCCGCCGCGGACAAGCTGCTCGCGGATCAAGTCACATCGGTCACGGATGTAGGCCTGTTGAACAAGAAGGAAGAGATTGCGAGTTACAAGGATGTGCCGGCGGGCGAGAAGTACGAGCCGACAAATTATAAAGTGACGTTCTTGACGCCGGACATCGCCGTCATGACTCACGGTACCAAGGGCACCGATGCTCACTACAGCATGCATGTGTGGATGCGTAAGGGCGGTAAATGGCAGGTCGTCGCTACGTCATCGACGCCGGTCAAGCACTAACACATCCCGCTAGGATTGGGCTTACCTGACACGGCTGTAATGAAGCAGCCGTGCAGGAATTGCGCAAAGGGAATAGTGCGCTAGCGAGCAGCTGAAGATGAGAGCGATACTCCGCGGATGTCGAAGCGGAGGTCGCTGCCATGACCTGGAATCCCGAAGGCCCCGAGCTGACCTGCAGCTTCTGCGGCAGCGGCTCGCCGCACAAGTTGATCGCGGGGCCCAGGATCTTCATCTGCGACGAATGCGTCGCGCGTTCGCTGGAAATTGCCGAGGCCGGCGATCGTTTCGTTCAGCAGCCGACTGCGGGGTCGACGCAGATACCAAGCTCGCATAGTTTCCTTGCCCGGCTGTTTCCCGCCAGGGAACGTATCGTGCGCACGCAGCCGATTTGCGAATTCTGCGGAAAAACGTCGTCGGATTTGGTACAGCCGCCATCCGTGCTCGGGACGCATGCATTGATTTGCGGCGAGTGTCGTCAACTGTGCCACCAGATCGTCTGGGAACAGTTGGAGCACAGCTGACCCGACTGTTCGCCCGCCCCCCCCGACAAAAATCCGCCCGGCTGTCACACGCTCTTTAAGTTGGCTCCGCATGCTGCCGACGACTTGTTCTAAACGAAGCAGGCATGCGCATTCACGAATCTTTCGTCGCCGTTCCGGTCGTGGCTGACCTGCTTCAGCAACCACTGCATGACGTGTTCGAGTCGTTTTGGATCTGGTAGTTGACACGGCCGAAATCAAATTCCGCCGGTCGCGTGGCAGATATGGGGCGGTTTCGTTAAACCGATCGTTCTCGCACGATGTTGAAGTATGAGAATCTTCGGGGTCGCGGCCAACGACGGATTGAACGATGCTCGAAACATTGAAGCGACTGTGGATCTGCATACTAGGCCTGTTGGCGGCACCCGCCTGGGCCGGCGATGCGCCGGAGCTGCTTTTCCGGGTTTCCGCGGATAAAGGCTTCACTGCCGAAGTGGCCGGCGGCGACGCCGAGCCCAACTTCAAGGACAAAGTCCGCATCGTTCCGACCGGCGCGCAGGGCGGGGCGATCGAATGGAGCGATGATGGCGTGCTCGCCTGGAACGCGCCGGGTAACATCTATGCTGAACGGGGCACGCTCGCGTTCTTCTGGCGGTCACGCTACCCGGTGGGCGAAGCGCCGTTCGTCATATTCCGCGTCGGCTATGCCGATCACACCAGCTGGGACATGGCCTGGTTGCGCATCGATTGGAACGGCCACGGCTTCGACGCCTTCGTCACCGACGCAAACCTCGCGCGTACCCGCGTTTCGTTTGCACTCCCAACGCCGCCTGCAGCAGATGCATGGACACATCTCGCATTTGCATGGGATGAAACAGTGGGCGTGCGTCTGTACGTCAACGGACGCGAAGCTGCGCGGGTGGACGCACGAGCCGACTACGACGCCGGGCTCGACCAACTGGGCCTCGCCGCACGCATCCTAGCGCCACACCAGGTGCAAAGCCGTTATAACTTTCTACGGGGCAGCGATCTCGACGAGATCCGCGTCTACGACCGCATGCTGGACGTGGCCGGTGTCGATGCACTCGCCAAGCAACGCGAGCCGAAGACTGCGGTTGCGTCGGTTGATGCAGATCGAGCCTGGCTGCATCGTTACGGATGGGAAGGACAAGCGCCGCCAGCGTTGAACGCACCAACAACCGCGTTTCGCGTGCTTGGGTTCAGCGACACGCGCGACAAGAAGCAATGGATGTGGCGAGCGGTGGACGGCATCGCCGAGACGACGTGGCCCGGCGTTTACAATCATTCGCGGCTGCCAGGACGCGACGACTATTTCGAACTGCCCGACTGGAACACCTATGTCGAAGGCGGGATCGCACTCGATCTCACCGTGCCTGACGAGTCATTCAATCGCGTCGAGATTCGCGGCGCGGCGTTTGGCGATATGAGCTACGGCACCGAGGCGGGAAAGTTGCAACCGCTGTTCTCGCGTCCGAACGGTGTCGTGCGTAGCGTGCATCAGTTCGACGCGAGACGTGGCGGTCATCTCCGATTTACGAATCAGGTGCAGGAAACGCCGATTCAGCAACTGTGGGCTTACAACGTGGGCGAGGTCGCCGAACCTGCCGGCACGACGAAGCTCGTCTACGCCATCCAGACCAAGACTCAGCCCGACTACGAGAATCTGGCCACGTTGCGTGAGTTCATCGATGGTCGCTATCCAGCCGACGAACGCGCGACCGTCATTGCTTTGCCCCCGCGTGCTCCGGCGCGTCCACGTACAGGTGCGACACCAACCTCACAACGACCCATCGTTCATGTGCTGATTCCCGCAGGCCTCGGCGCAGCGCCGTCATCGCAGTCGTTGATGCGCAGCTGGGCGTACGGTTGGGAGAACATGTACGAGGGGCTCGACGGCATTGCCATCGATCTGCCGGCGCTGGATTTACCGGCCACGCAAGACGGTCTCATCCCATTCAACATTCGCGTCAAGGATCCGATCTGGCCGGGGCGCGACATGATCGACCTCTCGGTGTCGGTGCGTCCGAAAGAGAAGCGCACGCTGTGGCTCGATCTGCGCGACCGCATTCTCACCGAGGATGGTCTGTATCTCACGATTGCTTCGGCAGCGCCGGCCTTCAATGCGACCCTGCTCGAAGGTGCGCAGATCCGGCTGGTGTTCAAGCCACGAAAAGCGGCGATTGCCGAGCACACGGCCGATCGCTTCAATCAAGTGAAAGACAATTGGGGCTTCCTGGTCGAAGAGCACACCACGTCGCGGCGGCAAGGTTTGTATCGCCGGGTGCATGCAGACATCAGCGATCTGTTGCGGGTCGATCCCGATCACATGCCCGGTCGCGTGTACTGGGACTACATGAGTTTCGGCAGCCAGGCACAGGTGCCGTACGAAGCGCCAACGCCGCCGCCCGGCGTGCCAGCTTGGGCATTCTGGCAGACCGAAGAGTTGAAGCAGGTTCGTCACTTCGTCAACTGGTGGATCGATCAGCGGCAAGTGGAGTACGGCGATTTCGGCGGCGGCATCTCCGACGACTCGGATCTGGTTCAGCAATGGCCAGGCGTGGCGTTGATGGGCGTCGATCCGGACAAGATCAATGCATCGCTGATCGCGCTTGCCGATGCGGCTCACAAGCACGGCATGTTTACTAACGGCCTGTCGACTATCGAGACCGATGAGCTGCATTCGTACGAAGAAGGCATTAACAGCGATGCCGCGCGGCTCTATCTCAACTGGGGCGATCCGCTCACGCTCACACGAATGATGACTACGGTGAAGGCATTCGAACGCGTGGTCGAGCCGAATCCAAAAGGTCACGTGCTGTTTTCGAGCAACTGGTTCGGCGGTCGCAAGATTTATCGCGAGCCGAACTGGCAGTGGCAAAAGCCGTATTCGTTTCCTTTCTTGCATCCCGCGTTTCTGCTCGGCGGTTACAACGCAGACGAGCGTAGCCGCGCCATCGTGACCGGCTTGGCCGACGGATATCTCGCGCATGGCTACACCGCTGCCGACGGCACTTGGGTGTTGCCGAACGAGATCAATTGGCGCACCGACGAAACGCGCGGTGGCGAGTTGCGCGATGGTGTCGGCGGTGCCGATGTGATGCATACGTTCTGGGCAGCTTGGCGCTGGAGCGAGAATGCTCGCTATCTCAAAGCCATCGATTATTTCGTCGGCCGCGCCGGCCCGGGCAGTATTGCCAATCTTGGCGAGAACTATCTCGACGTCTTGCAGAAGCGCGCCGAGTGGGGCAAGCAGCTCGCGGCGAATGCAGAGCGCAACGATCAGCCAGGCTTCGCTCATTTCGTTGCCTGGGAGATGAACAACAACAAGAAGTATTTGGAGACGTTGTTCGCCGATGGCGCGCGCCGCAAGGCGCAGCGTATGTACCTGATGACCGACGGGCACTGGTGGAGCGATCGTGTCACCGCGCCGACCGATATCTTGCAGCGTGCTCGTCTGGGTGGGGTCGCACTGGTGCGTAATCAAACATTCCCAGGTCACACGGTGAGCTGGCGTTTCGCCGATCCGGAGGGCGCGGTCAATGTCGCCTTGTTGATGCCGAATCCGCAGCAGACCAAGTTCAAGGTGATTGCATATAACCTGAGCAAGACTCCGCAACGCGCGACGATGACCGGTTGGAACGTCGCTGCCGGGCGCTGGCGGATGAAGCAGGGAATCAACACGCTCGACGACGACACGCCCGACAAGGGCATTTCCCAGAAACGCATCGATTTCGAGAAGAGTGCATCGGTGGACGTCGTGTTTCCACCGCGTAGCGCCTACGTGATCGATTTGGAGTTGGAAGAACGAGCAACTCCAGTGGAACTGCGTGCGGATCTCGGCATCGGTCAGCAGGATGTGCGCGTGACTGGCGACGCCGTCGATCTCACCATCTACAGCCTCGGCCATGTGGCGACGCCGCCTGGAATCGCAGTGCTTGAAGACGCACGTGGTCGCGAACTCGCTCGCACCTCGATTCCAACGTTACCTCCGCCGAACGATCTGGTGCCAAAGAACACGAACGTTCGTTTGCCGTTGTCTTCCGGTGCGGCTCGGGTGCGCGTGATGTTGGAGGGCGATCAGCCGGAAGTGACGCGCCTCAACAACCGCGTCGACCTGCCTTCGAGGTCCGGATCAAAGTGAGAACTTGCGTCGTCCGCGCTCGGCCGACAGGCGGTAAGCACCTGCCAGAGAGGTGCTCCGCGATTGGGTGGTTTTGAGGAACAACCATTCGCCAGTCACGCGCTGCGGAGTGATGTCGATCATCATGTAGCCGCGGTGACTGGTGTCGGCCCACACCAGCTCCGGATTCGTGCTCGTGAACGCATGAGCAACTTCCTTGGGATCTGCTTTCATCTGCGTCTCCATACCAGGAGAGGTCACGCTATGGCCGGCAAACTCGACACCCACGGGCTCGCCGTCTTCCACTAACGAGTACGCCCAGGCGTTGTGACTATCGCCTGACAGCATCACCAAATCCGCATCGGCTCGTTGTGCAGCTTTCAGCATGCGCGAACGAGCGGCGGGATAGCCGTCCCAGCGATCCATCCACATCGGTACGCCAAGTTTGGAACCGCGAACATCTTGTTTGAACTTGTTCACGACTCGCTCGCGCAGATCGGGGCGAAGCAGCTCGGTTATTTTCTCCGGCATCAGCGTACGACCGGTGATCGTCGCCATGCCGATGAGCTGCCAGCGGGCGGCGGACGCGTTGCGTTTGAATTCGTGCGCCAACCAGGATTCTTGATCCGAACCCAGCATCGTCGCGGTCGGATCGCGCCAGGTTGTGTCGCGAAAGTTTGTCAGTGCCTCATCCGCGTTGCTCGCCTGATGCGCCCGATTCAGCTCTGCATAGTTAGGTCGCGTGCGAGCGAGAAGACGAGACTCGGTGCGATAGAGAGTGGCCAGCGTGCCGAGGCGATAGCTCTTCCACGGCTCTTCGGAAACAGGCAGCCACTCGCGATACGCCAGCATCGCGGCCGCGCGACGAGCATTCCAATCGCCTTCGGTCTTTGGCTGATGATTGCTCGCGCCGCCTTCCCAGCTGTCATTGGTGCTGTCGTGATCGTCCCAGAGCGCGACCATCGGAGCCATCTGATGCAGTTTCTGCAGATCCGGATCGGCGCGGTAACAAGCATGCCGCAAACGGTAATCGAGCAGGCTGATCATCTCGTGATCGTGTGCGGGCATGACTTCTCGACCGGCTACGCGATCCTGCTCTTGATACGAAGCGAGGCCGTACTCGTAGATGTAGTCGCCGACGTGCAACCACAGGTCGAGATCGTCGCGCGCCGCGGCGTGTGCATAGGCGTTGAACCAGCCCATCGGTAGATTCGAGCAGGAGAACACCGCGAGCCCGAAGCGGTCGACGTCGCCGACCGGCAATGTTCGGGTTCGCCCCACCGGTGACTTGGTGCCGTCCGGCGCGATGAATCGATACCAGTATGTAGTACGAGGGTGCAGGCCATCCACGGTGACCTTGGCTGTCCAGTCACGATATGCGCCGGTGCGTATGCTGCCAGCAGAAACGACGCGTGCGAATTCGGGATCGAGCGCGACTTCAACGTCGAGACGAACGGTGTCGACACTCGCAGAGGGGGCGTAGCGAGTCCACAGTAACATGGAGTCGGAAGTCGGTTCGCCGCTCGCTACGTTATGTGTGAAGCCCTTGGCACCCAACACCTCGGCCGCGAGACTGCGACCGATCGGGAGCATCAAGGCGCTCACGCCAAGCGTGCTTCCGATGACGAGGCGCCGACGATCAATGTTCACCGTCATCGAACTTCTTCTGCTTTCGCGGCAACGAAAGGTTGGTTGGCGTCACCAGTCCAGCGCATCAATGTGAGGTCGGAGGTTTGCGCGCCCTTGGTGCCGGAGTTCAGTGAGAGATAGAACAATCGATTGCCGACCGGTTGGAACCCAACATCGGCCTTTTGATTCCACCCGCGTAAGCCAGTGGCCGCATCCTTCAAGCCGTCGTTTGCCAGTTCGAGCAGTTGACCTTGTTCGCCCACGCCAACCAAATTGCCGGTCTTCGGTTGCGTACGTGCATCGACAGCGAATAGCAAATAGTTGGGAAAGGAGGGCTTCTTGCCGGGGTATACGCCCATGAACCAGCGTTGCAGCGAGTCGTCGTAGGAAAGGTTTTGTACACCGTAAGTCGTGTTACCGGTGCGGACGAAATACTTGCCGTGCACCGTCTTCGGCCCGCTGTGATGCAAGTTGGCTTCATCCAGCGGCTGCGCGAATTTGTTCCAATAGCTGACGTCGTACTGAAGCAGTACTTGATGGTCGTTATCCTTCCGCTCGACATCACCATAGACGCCGTACGCAACCGTGAGATAGCGCGGGCCGTCGACACGACCGAACCCAGGACCAATACCCACGCCATCGATGCCGGAGCAACCATAACGGCCGGACGTGAAGTCCTTGCTTACTTCCGGAAGATAGACAGTTCGAAAAATCTCAGTCTTGCTCGCCTCGATGCCGACGCGGTCGAGCCGGCTCGCATCGATCACGGCGACGTAGAAGGCTTTGTCTTTGCCGTATTCGAGCGAGCCGTACACCTTGCCGTCGCTCGCATTGAAATCGAGATCGCCGAGGTGGCCGGTCCAGCCGACCAGCGTGCCGATCAATTTTCCATTGAAGTCGTACTTCGCCAGCAGATCGGTGAACGAGTAATAGATATAACCGCCCCGAACGTCGACGGCGATGCCTTGTACGTGACCGGATGGCCAGGTGCCACCGTTCTGTGTGAGCGGCAGAGGAGCCGAAGGTGTCGTAGCGACGGCATGAGCCGTCGCCACGAACGCAGAGAGCAGCAAAGAATGCAACCGCATGCTCATGACTAGAACTTCGCCTTGACGCCGAAATTCCACATCGAGCCGTAGATCGTGTATTGCTGCACGCGGCTGGGCACGTTGGAATAGATCACGTCGGGCTCGTTGAAGATGTTGCGGCCGGCGAGCTGGATCTCGAAGCTCTCCGAGTATTTGTAGCTGGCGCTGACGTTCCAGAGATCGCGAGACGTATGATAGAGGATGCCGTTGTTCGCGGTCGTCGGTGTGTTGCTCAATGGGCTGGCGCGATAGTCGCCTTGATAATTGCCGTTGATCTTGAAATCGAACGGTCCATAGTTGTAGCCGACGCCCCAGTTCATGGCGCGCTCGGGCATGTTCTGGCGCTCACCGTCCGGATTGACGCGTGTGATCGAGCCGAACAGGCTAAGACCTTTGAACGCACCGGGCAGGAATGTGAGCTGCTGACTGTATTCGAGCGACACGCCTTCGTTGGTGGACGTGCCAGGAACGTTCTGCGCGCTACGGAAGGTGTAGCCCGGATATTCGTCGGCGCCGAAGCCGACCGTCGTCGGATCGACCGCGATGCCGGTGATTTGCATGTCCTTGATGTCGAGCTTGTAGTAGGACACTCCGACCAGGCCGGACGGTTCGAGGAAATACTGGAGCGCCGCGAAGTACTTCTTGCCGTGCTCCGGCTTCAATTCCGGATTCGGCACCGAGACGACGCGCGTGTCGTCGTTCACCACGACTACACCGCCGAGGTTGCCGTAGTCAGGACGCAGGATGGCCTGGCTGAACGCAATCTGGCCGACCAGCTTGTTGGTGAAGTCGTACTTCACGCCGCCGCTCAAGAACCAATCGTCGTATTTGCCGTTGCGAGTCTGGTACGTCCCGCCGTTGTACTGATACAGCAGACCTTCGACGGTGCTGGTCGACAGGCCGGCCGCGGTCACGTCGCTGGTCGGACGAATATTCGCAACCCTCGCAGCCGTCTTGGTCTGCTCGTAGCGCACGCCGAGATCGAAGCGAACGTCGCCGACACGTGTCTCGCCTTCGATGTACGCGGCGTCGACGTCTTCCTGGATGCGCTTGTTGTTGTCGAGCTTGCGCTTCAGGTTGCCGACAGTGTCGGGCACAAAGTATTCGGGATGCGCTTTGTAGATGTCGTAGACCGCATAGTTGCTGTCCGCGCGCCAGTTCTGATCGTTCATGTTGCCGGCGTTGAAGCCGAGGATTTCGAACTGATAGTTGTGCGTCCAGGGAATGACCGCGGCCGGATCGCGCTGGCTCATGTCGCCGTTGGGGCCGACATACTGGAACTGTTGGAACGAACCTTCGGTCGTGCGCCAGTCGTTCTTGCGGCTGCCCACGCCGCCCATCAGCGTCACTGGCAGGCTGCCGATGTCGAGTTCCTTCTTCACGTCGAGGTTGGCGCCGTACTGTTGGTTGACGGCATCGGACTCGGCGGTGCGAATGTTGTTGCCGATGTCCGCGTCGCGATTGAAATTGGTCGGATCGCTCCACGAGCGCCCGGCGGTCTGCCTGATCGTCCAGGCATTCGAATCTTCCGACGGACGATCGAGCGTGAAGCCGATGTCGGTCAACCAGCTGTCGGTGCGCTGAAAGAAACCGTCGCTGTTGTCGCGGAAGTTGAATTCGGAGCGCGAGTAGCTGGGACGCAGCGCGACTTCCAACGTATCGCCTTTGAATTCGAGCTTCGGCGCGATCGTATAGGTCGGCGTGCCGGCGTAGCGATGCGAATACTCGGTTCTAAAGCGCGTGTTCGTGGTGCTGGGATTCACGACGATGTGCGTCGACGTGGAGTCCGGCGTGGCAAATGTCCGGGTCTCGGTACCGAAGTACAAGAACGTGTATTGGTTGAAGTACTCGACGTCGTAGAGCGAGTAGGTGCTGCGCAAGGACAACACGAGATCGTCGGTGAGCTTGTAATCCGCACTCAGGTTGGCGGCGGTGCGGCTCGTCATCTTCGGGCCGGGGCGCCACATTGCGCGATAGGGCAGGACGCGGCCGTCGGCGAGATAAGACCAGTCGGTTTGAATGCGGTCCTGCTGCACGTAGTTGGCGTTGTAGCTGGTGTTGAAGGCTACGCCCAAACGGTCGTCCAGGAAGATGTCGGCGTAGCCGAACTGGGCCGAGGGATAAATCGTCGAATGTTTCTTGTCGTCGGGAAAGTATTTGCTCGACGACGTCGAGTCGGAAGTGCCGACGCCGCCGACTTGCAACAGAATCTCGCGCTCCGTGCGATTGAACGCGTGCTTGCTGCGTAAATTGATCTGTCCGCCGGGAGAGTCGGCATCCATGCGTGCCGTGAGCGTGTTGCTGAGCTCGATCGCCTCGATGCCGGTGATGGACATCTGCTCGAAGGAGTTCTGACGGCCGGTGTTGTTGTTCGACGTGGCTGTGGCCATGCGGGCGCCGTCCACAGTGAACGTGGAATATTTGGGATCGAGTCCGCCGATGCGCACGGCAGTCGCGTCCACCTCGGTGTAGTCGAGCGAGATGCTGGGCATGGACTTCATGAACTCGCCCACGTCACCCATCGTGAGCGCACCGAAGTTATCGGCGGCGACGACGTTCTTCGCATTCATGGCGGCGCGACGTTCCATGATGGCGCTGGCCTGGCCTTCGCGTCGTGCGGTGACGGTCACCATGTTGAGTTCGACGGCGTCGGCGTACGAGGGGACTTGCAGCTCGAAATCCAGCGACACGACTTCGTTTGCAACGACAGTGGCAGCCGCTCTGGATTCCTGCATGCCGGCGTATCTCACAACGACCGTGATCTCGCCGGACGGCACATTGTTGATGCGGAAATTGCCGCCGTCCTCGGAGAATGTAACGATCCCCGTGCCCTCGACACGAATCTCGGCGTTGCGCACATATTCGCCGGTTGCAGTGTTGAGAACTCGACCACGCACACCGCCGGCACCGACTTGTTGTTCCGATCGCGGACGCACGGCGCCATTGCCCAGCTGCAGCAGGATGACATCGCCTTCGTCGGATTTGATCGTGAGGCCGGTGCCTTCCAGCAGCTTGAGCAGTGCCTCGCGAGTATCCATCTCACCGGCGATGGCGGGCGTGTTGATTCCTTCGAGCGATCCCGCTGGCGCAATGATTTGCACCTGTGCCTGTCGTGCGAGTTCCGGAATCGCCGTGACTGCAGGCTGCGCTGGAACTTCGAACTTGCGCTGTTGTGCAAGCACCGGAGGAGCGGTAGCCAATGCAGCCGCAACGGCACTGGCCAGCAAGACGTTCTTGTAACGGTTCATGTTCAGGTTCTCAACGAGTAATGAGGCGTCGTTGAGAACCAAGAGATCCGATGAAGCCGTTTCCGCTAGCTGTCAAAAAAAGTTCAAGGTGAACGAGAGATCACAATGCGGCCGTCTTCCTGATGCACCTCGGCGTCGAACACTTCCGCCACGGCGCGGCTGAATCCCAAAGGATTGTTAACAGCAAACAACCCTGTGACCTGCATCCTGGCGAGATTCGCATCCGCGATGACGATCGGTGTGTTGATGTAACGCGCGTAAGCGGCTGCAGCTTCGGCGAGTGTTTCGCCTTGCAGGGCGATCTTGCCTTCGCGCCAGGCCAGCTCGCGTTCCAGGTTTGGAGTCAATGGAATCGTGGTGGAGCGAGTTGCCTCGGCCAGAACGACGCGACCGCCCTTCACCAGGATTTGCGCGGGGTGACCTTCCAGCTTGCGCACGACGAACGTTGCCGAGGAGGCTTGCAGATGTTTGTCGTCGATATCCACCACTGTTGGCACCGAGGCGCCGGTGCCTTCGATCAACACTTCGCCGCGCACGACGCGAATTCGTCGTTGACCTTCGTCGTCGTAGATCTTGATGCGAGTATCGGTGTTGAGCGTCACCGTCGTGCCGTCGCCGAGCGGGACGGTGCGCATTTCGCCTTTGGCTGTCGCATAGGCCGTCGGGGTTTGTAACGTGATCGTCAGCATCAGGGCAACGATCAACGATGCGGCCAATGCTCCGCTCCAGCGCATGAAACGCGAGCGGGGCTCGACGCGAGGAGGCGGCGGCGAGACGTCTTCCGCGGGTTCGAAGTCCTTCGGATCGTATTGCGGACCCAATGCGCGCGCGGACTCGCTACGCAGCCAAATCGCTTTGGCACGCATGAATGCACCACGGCGTCGCCGATCGCCCGCGAGCCATTGCTTCAGCTCGTCGGCTTCGCAGGCGGACAGGGTCGCTCGATCCATCCGGACCACCCATTCGGTGGCGATTCGGTCAATGTCCTGGCTGGTTTCGCGCTCTTCCACTGGCACGCCTTTTCTCTCGCTCCAACTGATTAGAGGTTTTGGCGGGTGGGTTTCCGCCACTGGCGAACCAATTTCCCAACCAGCGAATGCCACGAACGATATGTTTCTCGACCGTGTTCTCGGACAGTCCCATGTGAGCGGCGATCTCTCGCTGCGACAAACCCCGGATGCGACGAAGCACGAAGGCCTCGCGGGTTTGTCCGGGCATGCTCGCGATGACTTCGGCCAGTCGGCGCAGGTCGTCGTGCGCGATGGCGCTTTGTTCCGGAGTGGCAGCCTCGTCGGCCAGGTCCACGAGCCCGAGATCTTCGACGGCAAGAATCGGCACGATTCGCGCGCGGCGGATGTTTCGTACGACTAGCGAATGTGCCACCTGAAACAGGTAGGCGCGTGGATTCAGGATGTCGTCCACGCGCTCGCGCTCGGCCAACACCGCATAGCTTTCTTGCACGATGTCGTCGACATCGAATGCCGCCGGCGCCCGCCGGCGCGACAGCCAGCCTCTCAAGGCTGCTTCGTGCGGCAGGATGTGATGCATGAACCAGCGCGCCCTTTCGACATCGTCCAGGGCGATCTCCTTATCGCCCGCTACTTCCGTTGGATCGGACACCCCGGTTCCCCGCGAGGTAAATTTCGGCGCATGCTAGTGACTGCATGTGACGGATTTGTTGCAGCCGGCCGCCGGGCTGCTGTGACGGGGCGACTAGTCCGTTATTTTTTGTGTTCGTAGATCTGGATCAAGTTCCCGCAGGTATCCGAGAAGATCGCGATCGTCACCGTGCCGGCGTTGGTCGGCTCGACTTTGAAGATCACACCGCGTTCTTTGAGTTGCTGTACCTCGGCGCGAATGTCCGAGCTCTCGAACGCCGTGCACGGAATGCCGTCCTTCATGAGTGCGGATTGGTAGGCGCTCGCAGCGGGATGTCCGTTCGGTTCGAGCACCAGTTCGAGATCGTCGGTACCTTCCGATACGACCGTGATCCAGCGCGCGCCGCCGACCGGAAAGTCCTGTTTCTTTTTGAAGCCGAGCACGTCGGTGTAGAACCGCAACGCTTTGTCTTGATCGTCGACGAAGATGCTGACCAGCTTGATTCTCATCGGCGCCTCCCGGGTTCACGAAAGGCAGGCAGCATGGCTCAGCGCTCGCGTAATGTCTTCTCGAAAATTGCTATTGCGTCAGGGCCGCCCATCCACAGCAGGCAGTGCGGTGGATGCGGAGTCCAATCGGGAATATGGAAAGTGCGGCGCAGGCTACGTTGATAGGCCGCGGGCGACAGGCCGATCTCGCGTGCGAAGAGGGTGCTGAACGATCCCAGGCTGTTGAAGCCGATGTCGATGCACACGTCGGTGACCGACTGGCCTCGCGCCAGTAATCTTTGTGCTGCTGTCAGTCGTTCACGGGTCCGGAACTGATGCGGCGTTTCGCCGAACACGGCCGCAAACCGGCGGATGAAGTGAAACGAGGACATGTTGGCCTCGCGTGCGACATCGGCAATAGAGATGTTCGGGCCGCGCACGTCCGACAGCAATTCCCGAGCTCTGCAGAGTTGCAGGAACGCGTGTCGGTTGGGCGCGGCTTTCGATCTCATCTCGCCATTCTGGCTCAAGTGCGCAGCGATCTGAAGCTCACGCGCAGGTCTTCGGTCAGGCGTGCCGGTTGCTCCCACGCGGCGAAGTGTCCGCCTTTGTCTTGCCTGCTGAAGTGGAGAAGATGAGGATAGGCCTGCTCGGCCCAGCTGCGTGGCGCTTGAAAGAGGTCGGTGGGGAAGGCGCTCGCCGCCACCGGAACCCTCACGCTCTTGGGTGCGAAGAACGGAATCTTGTTCTCCCAATACAGACGAGCTGCCGACACGCCGGTGTTCGTCAGCCAGAACAGCGTGATGTTATCGAGCACATCGTCCCGCGTGAGACCTTCGGCGACACCGTTGAAAGCGCGCGCGATCAGTTCGAGGCTGAGTCGATCGTGATCGATCATGAAGGTGGCCAGGCCGATGGGTGAATCCGACAACGCCGTCAGCGTCTGCGGTCGAGTGCCCATGAAGAACGCGTAGTAAACATCCTTGTAGAACGCCGCCAACTGCTCGTATGCCTGTTCCTCCTCGGCGGAGAAGCCGGTCGGCACGGGCTTACCGGCGAATGCAGCGGCGTCGATTGCCGGGGGCACGACGTTCGGCATGCTGGTGTGAATGGCCAACAATCCTTGCGGCGCCTGTGCGCCCATGAGCTCGACGACGATGGCACCCCAGTCACCGCCTTGCGCCACGTATTGTGTGTACCCGAGTCGTTTCATCAAAACATCCCACGCGCGCGCGATGCGCTCCGGCCCCCACCCGGTAGCAGTGGGCTTGGCCGAGTAGCCGTAACCCGGCATCGATGGAATCACCAAATGGAATGCGTCGGTCGCGGCGCCGCCGTGCGCGGTGGGATTGGTCAGCGGTTCGATAAGCTTGAGCTGCTCGATGACGGAACCGGGCCAGCCGTGCGATACGATCAACGGCAACGCGTTTTCGTGTTTCGAACGCACGTGGATGAAATGAATGTCGAGCCCGTCGATTTCGGTGATGAAGTTGGGCACGGCATTCATGCGGGCTTCGACTTTGCGCCAGTCGTATTCCATGGCCCAATATTTCGCGAGTTTCTGCACGGTGACCAGCGGCACACCTTGTGAAAAGTCCGAGACTGTTTCTTTCTCCGGCAGCCGAGCCGCGGAGATGCGGCGGCGTAGATCGGTGAGATCGGCTTCGGGAACGTTGACGCGAAACGGACGTAGTGCGGTCTTGTCAGCCGGCTGCACATTTGCATTCATGATGTCGCTCCTGTGTGATCGCCCAAAACATCGGGATCTGGCTATCGAACAGAGGACGACCAATCCCGCGGCGAAGCGCCGAAGCGTTGTTTGAATGCCTTGGACAGCGACGAGGCGCTGGCATAGCCGAGATCGGCTGCGATCAACTTCACGGACACGCCGGAGCGGATTTGCGACATCGCCAGCGTCAGGCGCCAGTCGCTCAAATATTCGGCCGGAGTCGTTCCGGTCGCTTCCTTGAACGAAGCAGCGAAGGCACTGCGAGACATTCCCGCTTCCGCGGCCATTCGCGGCAGCGACCAAGCCTCCGACGGCGATCGATGTAACGCGATCAGCGCTTTCGCCAGGCGGGGATCGGCCAGACCCACGATCAGGCCGCTGGCGATACCGACCTCGCGCGGATGATCAATCAGCCAGCGCAACAGTTGGATCAGCACGACCTCGAACAAACGATCGGCCAGCAAGCGCGAACCGCAGCGAACCCGGTCCGTCTCCGCAAACAACAAATCGAGGGCGGGCTGCAAACCTTCGATCTGTCGCAGCGGGACGCGAACCAGTGCGGGCAGGGCGGCCACCAGCGGATTGCGATCGCCTCCATCGAAATCCAGCGTGGCGCATGAGAAATCCGATCCCTCGCGCGGTGGATTGATGAAAACGTGTTCGACCGGTCGCGAGTAGAGCAGCAGCGTCGGTTCGGAGATATCAATTTTTCGCTGCAAGCCGCTGCGCGATGGATGACGCACTTCCATCGAGCCTCGGCGCAGGACATGCAAAAACGCACGACCGGGAATCGCTTCGAACTTGTTGGTCCCGCACAGCGCGCCCGAATGAAACAAAGCCGCACGCACCCGGAAGCGATCCAGCAGCGCGCTGAGGCGATCCACGCCCGGTGCTTGTGGATCCAGGTCTGGAGTGGACGTTAGGACATGTTTTATGGACGGCATGGCACCCATCGTCCAGAAAACACGGGCACATTGCAACTCATGAGTTCCTGGCCATCACGGAGAGTCCTATGAATCTGCTGAGAATGATCGTTGCCACCACGACGTTGGGCGTGGTTCAGAGCGTCGGCGGAGCTGCGCCCGCATCGGTTCCAGGCTATGCGTACGGAGCGGCGTCTCTGCAACGTGCGCCGTACACGCCGTCAGACCTCGCGTCGTTACAAAAGACGCTGCTGTTTACGGAGGAAGATGTCGCCGCGCTTCGTCAAAGCAAAGCCATTCTTGCCGACCAGACCGATGCCATCCTCGATGTTTGGTACGGCTTCGTCGCGTCGACGCCCGAGTTGGTCGTGTTTTTCGGCGATCCAAAATCCGGCAAGCCGGATGCTGCCTACCTGTCAGCAGTGCGTAAGCGCTTCGGGCTGTGGATACTCGACACGGCCGAGGCGAAGTACGATCAGCGCTGGCTCGATTGGCAGTATGAGATCGGCTTGCGCCATAACAAGATCAAGAAGAATCAGACCGACAACGTGCACGCCGTCGACCAGATAAATTTACGCTACGTGCTGGCGTTGACGATTCCTGTGACCACGACGCTGAAGCCGTTCCTGGCGAAGCAGGGCGCGTCGCCGGCCGAAGTCGAGAAGATGCATGCGGCGTGGGTGAAGGCTGTGCTCTTGCAGACGATTCTGTGGAGTCATCCGTACGTCAAAGATGGCCAGTTTTGATCGGACCAGCCGCACGCTCGCTGCTTTCATCCGCGAGTATCGGCTGCGGCTGAATCATTTCGGCTTGCTGGACGATCTGCGACTCGGCACCATGCTGGGACAGTTGCTGTCCGAATCCGTCGCGCCGTTGTCGAGCGTGGCGGCGAGTTCGCCGGAAGCAGGATGTACCGACGAAGGATCTTCCATCGCATGACTGCTCACGTTCTTGCCGTGCTGACCGGCGACATCAAACCTCTGGGTTCGACGGTCAGCGGCATCGACAAACATCCCGTCGAGGGGCCACAAAGAGTGGAGCGGCTTGGCATCGTCGGCGATCGCCAGGCCGATCTGCGCGTGCATGGTGGCGAAGACAAGGCAGTTCATTGTTATCCATGGTCGCACTATCCGTACTGGCGCGAGCTGCTGCCTGATCATTCGCTGCTGAAGTCGCCCGGAGCGTTCGGTGAGAACTTGAGTATCGAGGGTATGGACGAGGAGGACCTATGTATCGCGGATCGGTGGCGCATCGGCAGCACGTTGTTCGAGGTCAGCCAAGGTCGCCAGCCGTGTCACAAGCTCAACCTGCGATTTGGCCATGACGACATTGCATTTCACGTGCAGGAGAGCTTGCGTGCGGGTTGGTACTTTCGCGTGATCGAGCCGGGGTTCGTGGCTGCGGGCGATGCCTTCGAGTTGATCGAGCGGCCGTTCCCATCGCACAGCGTCGCCGACCTGCTGACTCTTATTCGAGATCGCGAGAGCCGATCCAGTCGGCTTGCCCCGGTATTGCAGCTGCCTTTGACGGCGAGTTGGCGCAAGTTATTCGAGCGCCGGCTCGGACACCGCTCGGCGGAGGATGGGTCTACCCGCTTGACTGGAAACCGCGATAAAGACGGTGGATGATGGCCTCCAGATCCGGAGGCCCGCCCATGCTCAAGCGACTGGTGCTGATCGTTGCGATTCTTGTCTCGTGCGTCGGTTGCGACCAGGCGGCGAAGTCGGTGGCGAAAAAATATCTATCGGAGACGCAGGCTGTATCGCTGGTCGGCGGAAGTGTCCGACTTCAGATCGCAAAGAACTACGGCGCATTTCTTAGCCTTGGCGCATCGCTGAGCCAGTCGACACGAACCGCGCTTTTGTCTGCTGGCGTGGCAGCGGTACTGCTCGCGATATTCGTCTACTGCCTCGTGGTCGCTCCAAGCAATCCGTTTGTCGTGCCGTCGTTGGCGATGATTGTCGGTGGCGGCGTCAGCAATCTCATCGATCGCTTGTACTACGGCGGTTATGTGCTGGACTTCCTGAACGTCGGCATCGGCCCGGTGCGCACCGGTATTTTCAATGTTGCCGATATGTTCATCATGGCTGGTGTGTTGTTGCTTGTTTTCGGGCCGATGGTGCTTGCGCGTCGTCAGGCGAGCGTCGGAAGTTAAAAAGCAGATGCGCGAGGAGTCGCTTTATCTGCGGCGCTATGCGCGGGCATGTGCTGCAGTGAAATAACTCGTCTAGTGGTATCGACCTAAGCGACCATCAGGGCAATGGTGGTACATTCCGCGCGATCGATCTGAGATAAAACAAAATAACGACGCGGGGGAGCGGTGTGAGCGCTTCAGTTCAACTGCCATATCTATCCGATTTCGATCCGCCGCAGCGATCCGAAGGCAGCCTCGATCCAATGGGGCTTTACTCCATTGCGGATCAGTTAGGCGTGCGGCTGGCATCGGGTGTGCGCGAACGGCAGTGGAATCCCCGTTACTTGACGATTGCTCTGGCTGGCATGGCGGCATGCGACGACGCGCTCGTTTTGATGGGGCACGAAAGGGGAATTCCGGCCTGGCAGGTCTATGAATGGATTGTGATAACCGCGTTGGTGCGAGAGTGGCGAGGCACCAGCAAGGCGGTGGGAATTCCGGGGCACGAGAAGGTCGCATCTGCTTTGGCTGCGGACGATGTTGTTTGCGAACGTACCTATCTCAAAACGGCGAACGTGTTCGGCTTTCATGGGATCTACCGAGTGCTCGGTGTCAGATGCGAACTTTTCGACAGTTCCGCGCGGATGTTGGAGCGAGGTGCGCGAATTCTCCGTGCTTGGGAGGCGGACCAAGGATTAGATGGCTTTGTCACGGGACACGGCCCCGGGCGGGATTTACGACAGGCGTTGCATGGCGAGGTGCGGCGGGGGCTTGAGGCAGGTCATGCGCGCGAGCCGCCCAAATGGCTGCGCGACCTGATTACGACGCACCTCTCGCCTCACGAATCCGGCCGTGCCGAGGCCTCATTGCTCTGGACGACGCTACTCGCAAACGATCCGATGCGACGCGAGTATGCGGAGCTGCTTACATGCGCCGAGGGACAGCAAGCTTGGACCGACGCGCGAACAAACGAGCGCAAGTTTCATGATTGGTTGCTGGCCAAAGCCTCAGGCCCGTTGCGACAGCTGGTCATCACGATTCAAGTGTTCGAAGGGCTGTCGCGGAGTCTTACGGATGCTTGGGAGGAATCGCTTTATCGGCTAACGGAAGCGCGACGGCCCATGTCCGCGGCGGAATTGGCTGAGGCTTCTACATCGCGTGATCTGGCGCGCGATGGCGCCCACCTGTTCGAAGATGCTGTTCGTGAGCTTGGCGTCATTGACCCGCAGCTTCGGTTCCGGGCGGAGAATTCCTTTGCCTGGCTGGGAGAGTCGCGTAATCCGGTTGTAACAACCGAGCGTCTCATCACCCATCATGTGAATGTCCAAGCTCGTAAATCACGCACTGGCAAACGATCCTGGCTCGATCGATTCGGCGACGGTCGCGTAGCGGTGAGGCCGGGGTATACACGGAACGCATTCGAATCCCAGCAGGGCGTCTACGTTAATCAGTATCGAGCGCAACCACTGTGGAATTTCGCGACTCATTTGGGACGCGCGGTCGCTATGAAGACGGAAGACTGATGGGTAAGAGACATGAGGCCGAATCGGGACGCCAGCGCCTTCTTTCCAAATGGGAACCACCGCAGGAAAGCGGTAAGCCGATAGGTGTGTTGGCTACTACCTTCACGCTCGATACCGCATTGTTCGAAGAAGAATGCCTCGCACGTTTTGCCGGCGTGCAATCGGATCCGGATCGTGACGGCGCGCTGTACCGTATCGAGCGTGAGGAGAAGCTGGCGAATGTACTTTCGGCGAGCGTCGTGGCAGACATTCATCATTGCCGAGGCCGACGCAGCTTGCGCTGGGACTTGTTGGGCGCCCGCACTGAATCGGGCGTAATGCACGCCAAGATCAGTCTGTTGGCGTGGGAGCGCCATGTGCGCGTGCTGATTGCGTCCGCAAACCTGACGGTTGCGGGCTACCGTAGCAACCAAGAGTGCTTCGCAGCGCTGGATTTCACGCACGAAGCGACGGACAGGGGATTGTTAGACTCGATTCTCGCCTACCTGCGCGAGATCCTCACGCTGACGCAGGGCATCGGTCGGCGACGTGCCGAATCTCTGCTTGATTGGGTAGATCGAGAAACGAGCCCAACGATTGTTAGCACGCGCGGCCTGCAGCGTAGGCTGGTGCTCATCGGTCCAGGGCGACCCGATTTCTTTACGCAGATTGCAGATTCAATCAAAGGATTCGCGCCCGCCACCGAGGCGCATGTGGTATCGCCGTTTTTCGATAAGAATCTCGGCGATCGAGGCCCCGAGCGCAAGTTATGGGAATTGATGAAGCAACGAGGAGAAGCGCAGGTTCACTTCCACGTTGCAGCGGAGCCGGCACCCGAAATAGGTGGCTGGCGTCTGTTTGCGCCGGCACATCTGCTGGATGCGACTCCGGGAAATAGAAGCCAGGTAAGAACGTCACTCCATCCGGTGCGCATAACGGAAGTCCCATCGAGTACGGGAAAAGAGAACCGATCGTTGCACGCCAAGTCACTCTTGCTCGGCCATGAGAGCTGGAAGCTGCTCTGCGTCGGTTCGAGCAACTTCACTTCCGCAGGTACGGGTCTTCAACCATATGCGCGCAATTACGAGGCGAACGTCGTGTTCATTGCCCGCGAAGGAGACGATAGTTGCGAAGCGCTGCATGCTCGGTTTCTTCACGGAGAAACTGCCCTGGAGAGCACTAAGGGTGTCCAGTACGAGCCACCGATCGACGCTGATGGCGAGAACGAAGAAATGCCGCCGGCGCTCCCAGTCTTCTTCTCCGAAGTGCTGTTGTTAGGGCGCTCTAAGGAGGCCTACCGGATAGGCCTGCGATTCTCACCGACCACTGGAGTAGCGCCGGCGTGGCAGGTGCTCGACGAGCAACGAGTCTTAGTCAGGCAGGCGGATTGGCAGGCGAAGGGGATGCCCGCTGAGCTGGAGATACCGATCCCTGC
>Ga0247784_1000072_pt1 | contig 37027 bp, 38 predicted proteins | sample UWRJL169409R5_FD_179909 | JGI IMG/M metagenome (GOLD analysis project Ga0247784, IMG submission 179909) | Plant litter microbial communities from Arlington Agricultural Research Station in Wisconsin, United States - UWRJ-L169-409R-5 | ecosystem: Environmental > Terrestrial > Plant litter >...
TTATCCATCGCCACCTCTGGAATGTGCTCGGCCACGAATTCGATGTCCTCGACTGCGCCGACTGTCGATGCGTACGTCGCTGCAAGCAGCAGGCCGATTGCGAGGCTCGAAGGCGCCGCTCTGGGGCATTGCGAATGTGTGATAGCAAACATCCTATCCGTAGGACGCTGCCCCCGGCCAAATCAATCGCAGCGAAATCCCAACCCTTGCTGCCAGACCGCTCATCGGTGGCGACAAACACAGGATTTTTTTCTTCGCGTGTTTTGGACAGTCGCAGGGAGCTCCGCCGAGCTTGCAGGCCGAGCTACGACGGTCGGACAATCGAAGGAAACTCGACGGTCACGGTCGTACCTTGGTTGGACGTGGCGTGAACAGTACCGTCAAGCTGGTCAGTGAGTGTCCTGATGAGCTGCAGGCCTAACCCTGCTGCCGGCTCATCGAAGCTTGGCGGCTTGCCGAGGCCGCCGTCGCGCACGGACATACTCACTCTCGAGTTGGACTTTTGCTGTAACTCAACCCACAAGCGGCGCTGCGCACCGTCAGGAAACGCATGCTTGAGCGCGTTGGTGATGAGCTCGTTGAGAATCAGGCCACAGCTGATGGCCTTGTCGACCGGCAAAGTGACCGGATCTAGTGCGCATTCCAGATCAATGGCGCCCGTGCTATCCGCTGCGTGCAAGATATTGGTGGCGAGCGATCGTACGTATTGCGAGAACGGAACCTTCCCATAGTCCCCAGACTGATACAACTGCTCGTGAATCAAACCGATCGCCAGGACTCGCCGTTTGCACTCGGCCAAGACCTCGCGGGCGGGAAGCGATTCCAGCTTCCGAGCCTGCACATTCATGAGACTGCAGATCAGCTGCAGGTTGTTCTTTACCCGATGATGGACTTCTTGCAACAGCACATCCCGCTCGCGCACGCTAGCCTCGAGTTGAGCCACGGCACGCTTACGCTCGGTGATGTCGGCGATCGAACTGAGTACGAATCGCCCGGCGGAGGTGACCAGCGGGTTGAGGCCGATTTCGATCGGCACCTCGGTACCGTCCTTGCGGAGTCCGTAAAGGTCCCGTCCGGCGCCCATGGCGCGCGTCTGGGGCTCTGCAAAGAAACCGATTCGAAAACCCGGGTGTTTATTGCGAAAGCGCTCCGGGATCAGACATTCAACCGGTTTCCCGATGAGCTCCCCTCGGGCATAGCCGAACACTGTCTCGATGTGGGTATTTACGAATGTGATGACGCCGAGCTCATCGACCATCAGCATGCCGGTGGGTGCGGCATCGAGTGCGTGGCGGAACATTTCCTCGGAACGCTTTCTCTCGGTGATGTCGACGATGGAAGTCAGCACAAAATAGCCTCGATTGCTACGCGGAACAGTTCAGCGCTCTGAATCATGCTCAGCCGGCGCCGCAAGCGGGATAGAAAAGAAAAACGTCGCGCCGGCACCCGGAGAAGACTCGGCACGCACCGTCCCGCCGTGTCGTGCAATCACCCGGTGCACGATAGCGAGGCCGATACCGGTGCCGGGAAACTCCGATTCCGTATGCAGACGCTGAAACGTCCCAAACAGCTTGCCAGCGTATTTTGGATCGAAGCCTGCCCCGTTATCTCGAACGAAGAAAGTCGGCGGGTCCACAGACCGTCGCATGCCTACCTCGATTCTCGCATCGGGTCGCCGCGAGCTGAACTTCCATGCATTGTCCAGCAGATTTCCAATCGCCAGCCGGAGCAACCGAGGATCGCCAATTGTTCTCATGCCGGGCTCCACCTCCACCGCGACTGTGCGACCCGTTTGCGTCGAACTCAGCTCGCCGATCAGCGACTCGACCAGTTCGCTGAGATCGACATCGACTATCTGCATCTCTGTTTTGCCCACGCGCGCCAGAGACAACAGGGCGTCAATCAGCGCAGCCATACGTGACGAACACAGGCGTACACGCTCTATGTAGTCGACGGAAGTGTTGCCGAGATTGTTTCGGGATTCCTGCAGTAGCAACTGCGCATAGGAGTCGATACCCCTTAGAGGTGCACGCAAGTCGTGCGCGACCGAGTAGCTGAAAGCTTCGAGTTCCTTGTTGGCAGCTTCGAGTTGCGAGGTGCGAGCTTTGACCCGACACTCCAGATCGTTATTCAACTGCTGGATCTTGAGCAGCTGTCCTTGACGCTCGGTGACATCCCTGATGATGAGAACGCCGCCTAGAAGCCTGCCGTACTTGTCGATGATTGGAGCTGCCGATTCTTCTACGGAAACGCATGCACCATTTCGGGCATGCAGCTGACATGACTGCGTAAACACGACGAGCTCGCGTCGTTCCAGTGCCGTCGCCACGATGCTCGGAATGCGCAAGCCACTGCACTCGTTGACGATGTCGAGAATGTCTTCCACGCGGCGTGTGCGCGCGTCTTCGCTGTTCCAGCCGGTCAATTGCTCGGCTATTCGATTGAAGAACCTGATATACCCGGATTCGTCAGTGGCGATCACCGCTTCGGCAATGGACTGCAGAGTGATGGCCAGCCATTGGTCGTTCGCATGCATGCGAACATCCAACGCATGCTTGTGGAGAGCGATCTCGATAGCGCAGCGCAGTTCCGGTGCCTTGAACGGCTTCACCAAATACCCGGAAGCGTTGGTATCGGCAGCACGTTGCAGCGTATCGCGATCTGAATGTGCGGTGAGATAGATGATCGGCACGTCGCTTGCGTGCCGAATGCTCTTTGCCGCTTCTATGCCGTCGATGGTCCCTGCCAGACGTACATCCATCAGCATCAGGTCTGGCCGTAGGCTAAGTGACAGATCAATGGCGTCTTCACCGCGCGTCGCAGTTCCGGCAACGTGATATCCAAGATCTTCCAATGTCCCAGTCAAATCCAGTGCGACGATGCGATCGTCTTCGACCACGATCAACCTGGGTTTGGAGGTGTGAACCTCCGCGACTGACGACATTGCGTAGTGCCTCCGGCTGGGGACCTCGATATTCCATCCCTGATGATTCACTCTGTAGCACCCATTGGAAGCGTGTACATCAGGGGATCACGACTGCCACAAAGGAATACATCGCCCGTCAGTCCCCCAAGTCAGTTCGTCGCTCTGAAAGCCTCGCAGTGAGATATTCCACTGGCGCATCCAGCAAAGGATGAACGAACCGGGTTCGGTGCTCTCTAGCAAGACCTAATGAATGCGCCCACCCCTGCATGATGCGAGCACTCGCAACGCGACTGCCATTGAAGCGGATGTTTCGGAGTCTTTGCGAATCCGCTCGTCCCGCGACGCCGACGATCGAAGATATCGAACGATTTCGGGTCGGCAGTACTCGCATAGCCAGGGGAACAGCGGATCTCCGGCGCGATACGCAGCTAGATCGCGCATCGCCCGGCATAGCGAATTTCTCAAGATGAGCGCGGCCGCGCGCTGATCGCCAGAGACACGGCGTATCACAAATTGAAATAGACGAGGAAAGTACGCGTCGTAGAAATCGCCGAAAGCCGCCTTATCTCCACGCAGCAGTGCAACCACCAACTCCGCTTCCGATCTCGACGCTAAGCCCATGCGACACCTTCCTGTTTGCCGGATACCGGCGGAGTGTCGTCCAGTGAACTCCTCCAACATGCCTGACGCACCCCAACATGTTTATGGCATGTTCGCATGCGATCACTTGAACGCATTGAACTCCGCATCTGAAAAACTTGCTGTCCGCATGTGTGCTTAGACGTCATTCGTTCCTTCAAACAGTGCCTGGCTTGAACTCGATCTCTCCACCACGCCGCCTCATCTGAGAATCAGGTGTTGCCTGTCCACACGCGTGATTTCACATTTCGAATGTCATACTCAGAAACAATCGGCGCGGAACGCCATCGTTCTGATCCGGCTGCGTCACGCAGCCCTAAGCAGCGCTCGCATGACCAGGGAATCTCTGATTAATTGCCGTTCTTCAATGTCGCCGACTTCGATCGGTGAAGCATTTCAGTCAGTTGCAATCTTGCTGAAGTCAGGGAAGTCGATAGAGCAGAGCTTCCCTCGGTATAACTCGCCGCGAGCTCATCCTGGAGAGCAGCTCAAGGAACGTATCGCCCGAGAAGGAGAATCTCGACTAAGGAGTGCGCTCGACGTTCGCCTTCGGTGAGACTGCAGGTTGCGACGTTGTCAGATGCTGGCGATCCCTTCGCAGCCAGCCAGCAAATGTCTCGGCATCGATCGGCTCACAGATAAGAAAACCCTGCGCCGTGTCGCACCTTTGGTCTCGCAAGAACTGTAGCTGTTCTTGTGTTTCCACGCCCTCGGCGATGACTCTGAGACCCAATGCGCGCCCCATGGAAATGACTGCCGACGTAATCGCAACGCTGTTGGCATCGTGAGGCACGCCGTGAATGAAGCTGCGATCGATTTTAAGAACGTCGATGGGCAGCGACTTGAGCCGGCTCAGCGACGAATAACCCGTACCGAAATCGTCGATTGCGACGCTGATCCCCAGCGCCCTCAATCGATCAAGAACGTCGATGCAGCAGTGGTCGGCAATGACCGTTTCAGTGACTTCGACTTCCAGCAGCGGACGCCAGTCCCCCAGCTGCTCCTGACGCAAGGCGTTCTCGATCGTGAGCACGACCTGATTCAGCGCCATCTGCCGTCCCGATAGATTGACTGCCAGGTGCATGGCGGGAATTCCTTGTGAATTCCAGCGAGCGGCCTGGCGCAGAGCCTCGCTCACCACCCACTCGCCAATCTGAACGATCAGCCCGCTTTCCTCGGCCACCTTGATCAACTCGTTCGTCGGCACGATGCCACGTGTTGGGTGTCGCCAGCGTAACAGCGCCTCCAATCCGACGATCTCACCGGAACGCAGATCCATCTGCGGCTGGTAATGTAGCGCAAGCTCTCCATTGGCCAGCGCGCGACGTAGCTGCATCTCGAGCAGAACGTGCTCCTCGGCCAACGCGGTAAGCTCGGCCGTGTAGAACTCGAGCGCATGCCTGCCTTTGTGTTTGGCTCGATACATGGCCGTATCCGCCGCCTTGAGCAGGTCCTCACTGCTTTGGGCATCGTCGGGGTAGATGCTGATCCCGATGCTCGCGGAGGTCACGAACTCTCGGCCGGCGAGCGTAATAGGTGCGTTGATCCGAGCAAGAATTTTTTCGGCGACCAATGCCGCGTCCTGCGGAGCGGACAATTCTGTGACGATGACGACGAACTCATCGCCTCCCAATCGGGCCACTGTATCTTCCGCCCGCACGCTGTGCCGCAGACTGTCGGCCACGCTCTGTAATAATTGATCGCCCACCGGATGCCCGAGGGTGTCATTGATGAGCTTGAAGCGATCGAGGTCCAACAACAGCAGGCCGACACGACTTCCGTGGCGCCGGGCGTTATCGAGGGATTGTTCCAGGCGCGCGGCAAACAGCAATCGATTGGGCAACTCAGTGAGCGCGTCGTGATGTGCCATGTGGGCCAGACGCGCCTCGCTTTCCTTGATGCTGCTGATATCGGAGAGCACGGCCACATAATTCAACACCTGGCCGCTCTCGTCCCTGATCACGCTGATGTTTTCCCACGCCGGATACATTTCACCGCTCTTGCGGCGATTCCAGATCTCGCCCTCCCAATGTCCGTTCGAACTCAACGTCGCCCACAGCTGCTCGTAGAATTTCGCATCGTGATGTCCGGAGCGCTGGAAACGCGGCGTTCGACCGACGACCTCCGCAGACTCGAAGCCCGTGATCCGGGTAAATGCATTGTTCACTGCAAGTATTCGACGCTGTCCGTCCGTGATGATCACGGCCTCCGCCGTGCCAGTGAACACGGCAGCGGCTTGGCGCAACTCCGCTTCAGCGCGCCTGCGTTCGGCGGCACGACGCATGACCGCGTCGACTCTTGCAACGAGTTCGCGCGCATGGAAGGGCTTCATCACGTAGTCATCAGCGTCGCTTCTGACGCCCTCGATACGGAAATCCTCCGCGGCTCGGGCGGAAAGCAATATGATCGGTAAGCGCGCGGTACGCTTATCGGCGCGAAGCGCACTCATCAGCGCAATCCCGCTCATCCGCGGCATTATCACATCCGCGAGAATCAAATCAGGTGGGCGCGCCTCGCAGCGTTCCAATGCGCTCTCGCCATCAGCGGCCGTTTCTATTTCGTAGTCGGCGTCCTCAAGCAGTTGTCGGATGTAACTGCGCATGTCGGCGTCGTCGTCGACCACGAGGATTCGGCGCCGAGTCGCAGAGACGTCGGCAAGTGGTGCTGTCACGAGCGCCCTGGCATCCGATAGCCAACGCTGTGCGTCCTGGACGAAGGCTCCGGCAGCACCACCGGATTGCTCTGGCGCTTGCTCCGGGCTCGTCGATTCGGCGGTCTCGACCGTTCTGCGAGGGATTCGCACGGTAAAGCAAGTACCTCGCCCCTCCTGGCTGTGCACGCCGATCGTTCCCGCAAGCAACTCGACCAGCTCCTTGACCAACGCCAATCCGATCCCACTGCCCTCATAGGTGCGTGCCATCCCAGCAGACGATCGATAGAAGCGCTCGAATATTCGCGGTAGCTCGCGCGCCGGAATGCCGATTCCCGTATCGCGGACGGACAGCTCGATGCAATCGTCGGTGCCGTGCAGCTGGACGTTGATGCCGCCCTCGAAGGTAAATTTGAACGCGTTGGACAGCAGATGAAGAACGATCTTCTCCCACATGTCTCGATCGATTGACACCCAATCGTCTGCAGGCCGGCAATCGATGACCAGCGTGAGCCCGGCACGTTCGCACAGCGATTGGAAAGAGCTCGCAATACCACGAGTGAATTGCGCAACGTGAGTCGCCCGTGGCACCGGGATCACCCGGCCAGCTTCGATGCTCGTGAACTCGATCAGGGTATTCACCAGCCGCGACAGGCGTAGTGCGTTCTGGTAGACCCTCTCGATCGAGGCACGCACCGGCATCGCAAGCTCGGCAGATGGGGTGCGCAGGAGGTCCTCCAACGGCCCGAGCATCAGCGTGAGCGGTGTCTGGAACTCGTCTGAAACATTGGCGACGCTGAGCTCGGTCGCATCTTCCATATGATGAATGACGAAAACGACGGCGCCGCTGGAATCGAAGACGGGAGTATTGATGGCCCTCCAATACTTCACGCGAACATTCTTTGCGGTACCCGGCGAAGGGTCGTACTTACGTACTCCCATCACATCCGGGGTCCTGTCGCGTAGCGCCCGCTGCAGCGAAGCTCGCAGGGTATCAACGTCATTGCCGGAGCTTGCAGGCCGGTTATCCGGAAACACTTCCAACAAACCACGTCCCAGGACCTGAGCGCGCTCGATCCCGGTCGCCTTCAAGTAGCGATCGTTGACGGCGACAATGGTGAAGTCGGCGTCCGCTCGCAAGATGAGATACGGATGCGGCAGCGACTCGAAGAGCAGTGCGAACTCCACAGCGCTTCCGCCTGCCTCGCCGCTATGTGATTGCGAGACGTCGGACTGGCGTGCGCGCAAGGCGCTTTGCGGCCCCTGATTATGCAAGACAACTCAAGACCTGTGTGGCGGCCCGGTTGCTCAATCTACAGGAGCCGATCATCCCTCGAATTTGGGGAAAGTCCGACATCAACAAGCCGTAGTACCTAATGCACGAATGCGCAGATTTTCGGTCGGAAACGTGTGGATCGTTACCTTGACAGCGACCCGTCCGACGCGGCGCGCGCAACACCGCTAACCATCCAGTCGGGAGCGGTAAACTTCACTCAGCGAGATCTCCCCCGTTCTCGCCAGTGCCAGCGCTTGATGCGTGAGTGGGATCATGCCTTCACGCAGGGCGAGTTCTTGCAACTCATCGTCCCCCGTACCGGCACGAAGCGCTGCTCTCATCGCTCGTGTCACTTCCAGAATTTCGTACACGGCAACTCGACCGTGATATCCCACGCCGTGACACCTGGCGCAACCCGCACCCTTGAGGAATATTTCCTCGCCGCTGACACCCAATGCCGCCCTGATGCCAGCATCTACTGCTTCGGGCTGCCGGCAATGTTTGCAGTTGAGCCGGGCGAGACGCTGTGCCACCACTCCCGCCAGCGTCGAGCACACCAGGTACGGCTCGACGCCCATCTCCAGCAATCGCGTCATTGTTTGCACGGCGCTGTTGGTGTGGAGTGTGGAGAGCACCAGATGACCGGTCAGCGCGCTCTCCACTGCAATTCGCGCGGTTTCGTGATCTCGAATCTCGCCGATCAGAATGACGTCCGGGTCGTGACGCAGGATGTGGCGTAACGCCGTCGCGAAGCCGTATTCGACCGCTGCATTCGCCTGCGTTTGAACGACGCCGTCCAAGCGGTACTCCACCGGATCCTCTACGGTCACGATCTGATTCTCGCCGGAATTCAACTCCTGCAAGGCGGCGTACAGCGTGGTCGTCTTGCCGGAGCCGGTCGGCCCCGTCACCAGCACAATGCCCTGGTTGCGGTCGATCAGGCGGCGGAAGCGCTGCTCGTCACTGGCCGTGAAACCAACATCGGCCACCCGGCGCAATCTCGCGGCCTGGTCCAGCACCCGGATGACACAGCTTTCGCCACGGATGGACGGAATCATCGAAACACGCAAATCGACACCCGATTCCGGCGAGCCGAAGTGAATGGCGCCGTCTTGAGGCAGTCGGTGTTCCGCCAGGTCCAGCGCCGCGAGAACCTTGAGTCGCGCGATGACTCCGGGCAACAACGCACTACTGAAATATCGAATATGGATCGTCGACCCATCGATACGATAAAGAACTTCGATATTTTGATCGCGCGGTCGGATATGAATATCCGAAGCGCGGCGCCGAACCGCATCGTGCAGCATGCTTGCGACGAAACGAACGATCGGCCGCTCGTTGGCTAGCTTTTCCGCGCTCTCTGGGGCCGCTCGCCGACCCGCTGGCATGCTCTCACGCTGTAACTCGATATCCAGCTCAGTCTCGTCGAACGAGGGATAGCACGTCGCCAGCGCAGCTTCCAACTCTGCGGGGCTGGTCAACACCGGCTCGATGGTCGAGCGGGTCAACACGCTCAGCGCGCCCAACACTTCCGAGTTGGTCGGATCTTTGGTCGCGATCACGAGCCGTCCGTGGTACCACATCAACGGCAACACCCCATAACTGCGGGCAACATCCTGGGGAATGTGCGTCAAGACCCCCGGATCCACATCGAAGCTGCCGAGGCGTACGTAAGGGACACCGAGCTTCAGGCTCAGCGCGCGATAGAGTTCGTCCTCGTTGATGCGCCGATCAGCTAGCAGGATCTCGCCCAAGCGCGAGTCTGGGTGCAACTTCTGCTGCGCCAACGCGCCTTGCAGGTCGGATTCGCTCAAGTGGCCGGAGATCGACAGCAGCGCACCCATTGGCTCGCGATGCGAGGCCTGTGGCGCCGCTAGCAAAGCTCGGAGCTGTTCCTGGGAGTCGGCGGTGTTCGTCGACGGCTCCGGCAGGTCGAGATCGGCGACGGCACGAACACTTGGGACACTCATTGACGCATCTCTGGCTGTTGCAGTGTCAATGATTTTCGCGGCACGTCGCGATCCGCTTCGTGTCAAATATCACAGAGCGCGGTAAGGCCGCATTCGTTACGTGGAGAGCACTAAGGGACTGCGCGACGCCATATGCCGTGCTCGTAGGGTTCCATCGCAGGCACGAGCGATTACTGTAGCGAGATCGCGATTCAATCGAGAACGCCTCGTGCATCCAGCCCAGCAGACACCACCCGCAACAGTTCGCGCGACGATCCTTGAGTCGCACATGAAGCAGCTGATGGAAATCTCCTCCATGCAGCGGCTGCGCATCTGGGCGGCACTCGGCGCGGAGTGCCATGAGGGCATCATCGTATGCGACGCCGGGATGCGCATCATCTTCGTCAATCCCGCCTTTGAGCGGATCACCGGCTATTCCGCGCACTACGCGACCGGCAAGACTCCGGCGCTGCTTCACTCCGGTGAGCAGGACAGCGATTTCTATCGCTGCATGTGGGCGGCGATCAATGGAGTCGGCCGCTGGCACGGCGAAGTATGCAACCGAAGAGCGGACGGCTCGCTGTACATGCAAGCCTTGACGGTGGCAGCCGTCGCCGATGATGACGGCACAGTCACGCACTACATCGGCGTTTTCGACGACCTGACGATGCGCAAGCGCACTGAAGATCGCATGTATCGGCTGACCAACCACGACCTGCTCACGCAGTTGCCGAATCGCAAATCGCTGGTGGACGGTCTGGCCCAGGCGCTACTCGGCGCCACCGATCACGGTCACAAGGTGGCGCTGCTGCTCCTGGACCTGGATCGCTTCAAGAACATCAACGATTCGCTGGGTCACGAAGCGGGCGATGCGCTGCTACAAGCTGTCGGCAAGCGGCTGAGCTCGCTCACCCGGCGCTCGGATATCCTCGCCCGTCTCGGCGGTGACGAGTTCGCCATCGTGTTGCCCGACGTCACCGGTCCGGCCGATGCGGATGCAGCGGCACGCAAGATCCTCGCTGAGATCGCGCAGCCAGTATCCCTGGAAGGCCACGAGATCGAAGTCTCCTGCACGATCGGCATTTGTTTGTTTCCAGACGATGCCTGCAGCGTGAGCGACATGATTCGTAACGCGGACACCGCAATGTATGAAGCCAAGGCACGCGGCCGCAATACTCGCCAGTTTTATACCCGTTTGATGAGCCAGTACGCCCGTAACACACTGGACATGGAGACCGGGCTGAGGCGAGCGCTGAAACAACAAGAGTTCATACTCCACTATCAGCCACAGCTCCACTTGCGCACCGGCGAGCTCGTGGGTGTCGAGGCATTGATTCGCTGGAACCGTCCCGGCGTCGGCATGGTGCCACCGGCGAGCTTCATTTCACTCGCCGAAGAGCGCGGTCTCATCACTGAGATCGGGCAATGGACTCTGCAAGCGGCAGCTGACGAGCTGGCGCAGTGCAATCGTTTGGGCCTGCCGCCCTTCACTGTCGCGGTCAACCTATCGGCGAGCCAGTTCCATCGCGGCGACCTGATCGAGCTGGTGACCCGGACTCTGCAGCAAAGCGGCGTGTCGCCCCGTTATCTGGAGCTGGAAATCACGGAAGGAATCATCGTTCAGGACACTCAGGCAACGATCGATCTGATGCGTGAGCTGCATGACCTGGGTGTACAGCTGTCCATCGACGATTTCGGCACCGGCTATTCTTCCCTCAGCTACTTGCAACGGTTCCCCGTCAACAAGCTCAAGATCGATCGCTCTTTCGTCAGCGCGATGAGTGCCGATGCGAGTGCCGTTGGCATCGTACGCGGCATCATCGAGCTTGCGCATGGTCTCAAGATGGAGGTCATCGCCGAGGGCGTGGAAACCGAGGAACAGTTGCAGAAACTCCGCGACCTGAACTGCGATGTGGCGCAAGGCTTTTTGATCAGTCGTCCGCTGCCTGCCAAGGAGCTGCACGAGTTCGTGACCCGTTGGTCGACGCAGCGAGCTACCCATCCTGCGCCAGCGGCCGGCTCACCTCAGTAGCGTAGACAGTTCCCGATGACGCAGCTTGGCCTGGTTGAGCATGCTGTCATAGGCGTGAATCTTCAGCACCGCCCGGACCACCAGAAAGATGCCGAGTAACGTCAGTCCCACGCACATCGACAGCAGCGCGATCAGCAATGACAGTACATTTCTGGCGTCGTACAGCTGTGAAGTCGCGACGAGGAAACTGAGTACCGACAATGGCAGCGCCAGAATCGCGATGCCGGTTCTGAGTAACGATAACGCGGTGCGTTTCTCCGCGAGGATCAACTCGACCTCGCCCAGCCATTCGGCGCGGCCATGCTGGGAGTCCTCGGCAACCGTTGAGACCGCCACCACGCCCGGCTTCGTACAGCGACCAAGTGCATGGCTCGCTTTCATCGATCTGTACCTGCATCGTGGCTTCGCATCGGGACGAGCTTTGTCACATCGCCAGCAGCTCGGCAAAGTTCGGTGATTTGACGATCAGGGCATCGCAGGGCAGCCGCTCCAGGATGTTCTCGGCCGTACTGCCAATCAGGATTCGCTTCAAGGCGCCGCGTGAGATGGCACCCATGGTCATCACGTCCGCATCGAGTTGCTCGGCGAGCCGACACAGTTGCTCGACGGCGCCGCCGAGTTGCAAATGGATGTTCGACGCCGGAATTCGATAATCTGACGCCAGCGCCAGCAGTTCCTTCATCTTGCGTTCGCGTTCCACGGCGAGCATTTCGGGCGTGACGTCCGCCATTGAGAAAGAAACCCCAGCAGCGGTTGCAGCGATCAGTGCTGCGGGAATGTAAGCGTGCACCACTTGTGAATTTCCGTTCAAGCGCGCAGCAAGCTCGGTGCTCAGCTCGAGGATGTAATGATCCAGCATCGCGGGCTTGTCGTCGGCGTGCCCCGGATCCACGGCGGCGCAAATGCAGGGGCTGCTTGCCCATGGCCTCGGCTTCGTCAGCAACAGCGGCACGGAGCAGCTGCGGATCAGCTCCCAATCCGTGTGGGTTAGGATGGTTCTCTGCGCCAACGTATGATGATGCGTGTCCTTGACGACCAGTTCCGCGCAAGTGTGCTTCACACGCTCGACCAGCGCGATGTGTAACGGATCGGCACGAGTCGTTTCGGTCGTTACGTCGAGGCCGCGCGCTCGTAGCGGCTGAGCCAGGTTCTCCAGCAGCTCCTTCATGTCGACAATTGGAGGGGAGCTGGTGCCAGATTTCACGTAAGCCGCGTGACGCAGATCGCGCGCGGCCTTGGTATCGCAAATGAAAAGATCCAGACGGGCTTGGAACTTCTGCGCGAGCAGCGCCGCCTTTGCGACGGCCGGATGCTGTTGCGCCGTCGGGTCGACAATCACCAGCACACTACGGATCGGATTCATGGTCGGTCCTCACTGAATCGACGGTAAATCCGCCAGTTGTTTGATCAGACACGGGCGACGCTGACCAAGGTGCCTGCGGCGAAGGTGCGGTTTATTCTTCATGGGACGATTGAACGCCCGCCGCACCAGACGTGTTATCTGAGGATTCCCCTAAATCCCCCGAGAAACCCGAGGGACTGGCCGGGCGAACGAACTGTGCGCTCGATCGCTAAGCGGCGCCGCGGTCCTGATCTTCTGACCGCGAAGCCACGCTCAGCTCAGCGATGGCGCCCAGCAGCTCAGCCGTGTCGACCGGTTTGCTCAAAAACTTGCAGTTCTCCACCGGCACCTTCAGCGATCTCAGCACCGTCGGCAGGTCACCGCTCAGGATGATGCCCGGCAGCTCGAAGTGCAGACGGCGGCGCAGATCCAGCAGCAACTCCAGGCCCGTATTGTGCGCATCGAGGTGATAGTCCGCGATCACGATATTTCCGGGCTGCAGCCGTTCGAGAAATTTCTGGGCTTCACTCACCGATCCGGCACTGGAGATCTCGTAGCCTTCCAGCTTTAGAAACATTTCGGTCGCCAGACGCACTCCGTCGTTGTCCTCCACGAGGAACAGTCGCGTCGTGCCGTCGACGCAACCGGCAGCAGTCGCCGGACTGTTCACTGCATGTGTCGGCTGAGCTACCAAGAGCCGCTCCGGGATATACAGCCGCACCTGAGTCCCATCACCCACCACGGACGTGATCCTGATCGTCAGACCCAGCAGCCGCGCAACCTCCTTGACGATGGCAAGCCCCAGTCCCACGCCCATCCGCTTCGCGCCGTGCGTGTCGACCTGGTAATACTCATCGAAGATCCGTTCGAGCTTGTCGGCCGGAATTCCGATGCCGGAATCCTCGACCAGCAAGATCAGTGATCCGCCATCGAGATAGCTGCTCAGCCTCACGGTTCCCTGATCCGTGTACTTCAACGCATTGCCCAGCAGGTTCTGCAACAACTGGCTGAACAGCGTACGGTCGGTGGAGATCGCGAACCCGCATGGCTCGACTTGCAGGTCGATGCCGCGCGAGCGAGCGATCGACTCGAATTCGGACCGCAACTCCAGGAACACTGTGTTCAACGCGACGTCGCCGATGCTTGGCTCGATCGCACCTGACTCCAGCCTGCTGATGTCGAGCAACGCATTCAGCAGACGTGCCATTCCTTCGATGGCTTGTCCTTGCTGTGTGAGCAATTCCTGCGAAGTGCGATCCGGCGCGGTGCGTAACAACGCCGCATTGAGCAACCGGATGGTCTGCATCGGTTGCCGAAGATCGTGACTGGCCGTCGCCAGGAATCGACTCTTTGCACGGTTGGCGCGCTCGGCCTCGGTGCGCGCCAAGATCAACTCCTCATTGATCAAACGCCGCTCGGTCATATCCCGGATCGCCGCAGCTACGAACACCTCACCACCGACATTGAAAGGGGCGAGGCGAATTCCCGCCGGGAACTCCGATCCGTCGGCACGCGCCGCAAACAGATCCGCAATACGAGCTCCCATCTCCCGATTGCCAGGATTGCGAATGTAGGATGAGAGATGATGTCCGTGCCGAGGTCGAAGCCGGGCTGGAATGAGGATATCCAGCGGCTGTCCGATGAGCTGATCCGGAACATGGCCGAACAATTCGGCGACGGTTTCGTTGGCGAAACGAATCATGCCATCGGCATCGACCACCACCAGGGCATCGGGCGAGGAACGCAGCAGATGCTGCGTGATTTCGCTGATCTGATCCATCGTGAGGTGCTGGCAGAAGGAGGAACTGAACCGCAGCAAGCCTGCGGCATGGGAGGTCGAAGCTGACATCGTCGCCTGCGCAGTATGCCCTCGCGGGATCACAAAAGAAAATTACCAGCCGTACACTGCTATAACTTCAACCTGACGGGTGACTAAAGTCTTTAGGGGAACGGGCGTAGCCGTTACGGGGTACCCCGATAGCAATCACGAGGTATTTATGACGACAGCGACGAAATCTTCGAAGACTCCCGCAACCGTGTACATCGTCGATGACGACGACGGCATGCGCAAAGCGCTCACCTTGCTGGTGCGTACTGTCGGCTACAACGCCGTGCCGTTCGCCTCGCCCGCCGAATTTCTTTCGAAGCATCAGCCGGGACAGCCCGGCTGCCTGCTCCTCGACGTGCGCATGCCGGAAATGAGCGGCCTGGAGGTTCAGCAACAGCTGAACCGTACAGGCTCGATGCTGCCAGTGATCCTGATGACGGGACACGGTGACATCCAGATGGCGGTGCAGGCCATGAAGGACGGCGCGTTCGACTTCCTGCAGAAGCCATTTCGCGATCAGGATCTGCTGGACCGGATCAATGCCGCCCTGAAACAGGATGCCGAGAATCGTGAGGCTGTAGAGCGGCACGCGGACCTGCGACAGCGTGCCGAATCTCTGACACCTCGCGAGCGCGAGGTGATGGCAATGGTCGTCGACGGCAAGGCGAACAAAGTCATCGGCATCGATCTGGGGGTGAGCGAGCGCACCGTCGAAATTCACCGGGGCAACGTCATGGAGAAGATGAACGCCCGATCGGTCGCACACCTGGTGAAAATGCATCTCGCGCTGACAGGCGATAGCGGCCATCCCTCGCTCTAGTGGCACAGGGAGCCAACCACCCACGCAGCATAAGAATCAACTTCGCCTGCAGCCATAGGGCTCGACCACTCTGGTACGCCCGTCAACGCATGCCCGGAAACATTCGCCTCAGGACATTGTCGCGATCCATGAAATGATGTTTCAGTGCGGCCACGACATGCACCAGCGCAAGCACGAGCAGTAAATTGAACAGCACTTCATGAACTTCTTCGACGAGATGCTCTCGCTGCTCGCTTCCGGATGCTCCCAGCGCAGGAAGATCGAACCAGCCGAACATACTCAGCGATTCGCCTTCAACCGACGCGAGAACCCACCCACTGATCGGGACCGCGAACAACAGAGCATAAAGCGCCAGATGCACGACCGTCGCGAGGAATCTTTCGTATCCAGGCATCGTTGCAGGCCATGCTGGGGTTCGATCGAGGGTGCGCCACAGGACTCGAACGAAGGCAAGCGCGAGCAGACTGATACCAAGCGACATATGCCAATCCATCGAGCTCATGCCGGCCGCGGTCGTGCGTATCGATTCCTCAGCCTCGGCAAGAAAATACTGAGCGATGATCCCGAGCACGATGATCCAATGCAGCGATCGAGCCACGGTGCCGTAGGTCGCGAGGGTGTTGCGCAGGCGCATGGATCTCTCCGGTAAACGACACTGCATTACACCTTCGGTCGATCATGCACCAGTATCGTGAGCTCCTCTTAACCGCTAGAGACTTCCGCGAAGCACGTTGCATTCAGTCGCTGCCACGCAGACCCGCAAGCACCTCTTCGAGCTCGGCACCTGCGAGCGACTTGAGCACCTCTCTAAATGCCGAGCGAGCTCGCGCCAACAATGATTGCGCGGCTGCCTGACCAATAGCGAGCCGCTCGCCGATGCGCACGACGGACTCACCATCGACGTACTTCCACTCGAGAGCGTCGCCATAGCGCGGCGGCAATCGGTCGATTGCGAGCTGAATCAACCGGCGCGTCTCGCCGGCAGAATAAACCCGCATCGGCTCTTCATCGCTTGAGGCCGCGACCGACTCTACGGTCCGCTGCATCTCCCCGCTCACTCCAATCGGCACCAGGGAAACCTCTCGGCTCCGGGACCGGATGTGATCGGCAATCTCGTGCCGGCAGATCTGGCAGATCCAGGTAAACAAGCTCGCCTCGGCCCGCCACGTCGACAGTTTTCGCAGGGCCTTGATCAGCGTCGCCTGAGCAACTTCCTTCGAGGCATCCTCGTTGCGACCAAGCCGCGACAACGCGAAACGATAGATGCGAGGAAAATAGGAGTCGAAGAACGTATTGAACGCGCGCTGCTCTCCAGCCAACACCGCGCCCACGAGATCCCGGTCGGCACTCAAATCCTCGATCACGTTCGCATCGCTGCCGTGTTCGAGGCGCCGTTGCTTCACAATGGGATCGCCCGAAAATTAGCGACGCACGACATACACGGCCCCTCGAATATCTCCAACCTCGAGGCCCGTTGCCGCCCGCTGGACGGTGGCGTTATATTCCAAGCTTGCGATCGGCTTTCTCCAGCAGCGCCCGCGCCTTCGTCTCATCCAGCTTCCCGGTCACTGTGAGAGTGGCGTGCACAGTGAACTTCGATCCTCGGGCCACGGCACGGAACGTCATGATTCATCCCTTCTGAATAGAGCGCAGGTATTCCACTAACCGGTCGATCATCGCGTCAACCTTGGCGCGCTCACGCGCATCGTTGTCAGTAGTGCTGTTATAAAACTGCCAGCCCCAGACCGGCATGTCGCGCGGGCCATGGGCGGGGTGCTCGAAACGTCCGTCGATCGTTCGATGAACATCGGCGGCGGGAAACTCGCCCCCTTCCCTTTGGGCGATCCGAGTGAGATCGGGCACACCGATCTTGACCAGCGGCGCTACCGGGCCATCGCCTCGACCGTCAACGCCATGACAGCTCGAGCACAAGCTCTCATACATCTCGAGGCCCGACATCGCCGACAATTCCCGGCGCGTGGGCGGTTCGCTGGCGCACGCAGTCAGCAATGACATCACGATCGCACCAACAACAACCTGGAAGCGCATAACTTCTCCTTCAACCCGCGCTTAGCGGCGACTGTGATAACAATGATTGGAGGTCTAGCAGTCCACGTGTATGAGGCGCAGCGAATGGCCGCCGATCCGAATTCGGCGCGCTGCGACCGATAGCTTGCGCCAACCTGGCCGGCGTGCCGAGATCGCTCCAACCACAAGCAGGCACGCTCAGCACATCCAACGGCAAGGCCCCGCACTCGATCACGTCGCGCGAGAAATCCATCGCTGGCAACTTCTCGTACAGGGCGACGAGATCCTCCCAGCGCGATTGGGTCGCCGCGCGCCGGTCGAAGACGCGGCGCATCTGGATCACGATCTCCGGACAACGGCGCTCGAACGCGCGCAGCAACGCACGACCTTTGACTGCGAAGATAAAGGCATTCCACAAACCGCCCTTGCCGATCAGCGCCCGCGCCGAAAACACGTCCGGCTTCTCCACGAATTTCATCACCTCTCGCGGCGCCGGTCCTTTCCCATCGACGGGAACGATGTAACCCAGCTCAGGATCGGCCTCGTCCGGATCGAATCCGAGCAACAGCAGGCGGTCGGCAGACGCTCCTGCTTCTTGCAAGGCACGGCGCAAGCTGGTCGCCAGCACGGCTTCGTTGCGAACGTAATGATCGGAAGGCAACACCAGCAGCGTTGCTTCCGCATCCAGGTGAAGTATCTGCAATAGCGGCAACAGAATTCCGTTCGCGGTGCCGCGGTTGCGCGGCTGCACGACAATGTTTCTTTCCGGTATCGTCAGTGGCAATGCCTGCCACCATTCACGATGTTGATCCGCGACCACGGTGCAGATGTTCTCCACAGGTAACACGGAGCGGGCGCGCTCGATCGCACTGTGGAGCAAGGAAACACCGCCACCGAAGGCGCAGAATTGTTTGGGAACTGCGATCCCCGATGCGGTGGTCGTCAGTGCCTGCAATCGGCTGCCTTCTCCGGCGGCGAGTATGAGAGCCCACTGATGACCTGCGTCCCAGTGCGTGCTCCAGCGATCGTACGCGTCGGACATCGCATCGTCCTCTATTTCTATCGTGAGGCGGAGACTGACATCGACCGGTGCATGACCGCAGCCGTGAGAGTTCCGGGGGCGCTAAGTAAATGCCGGAACTCTGGGTGCTGGCGATCGATGCCGCGCCGATCTAACGGGAGCAGCGCCCGCAAGTCACCGCTTGGGGAATGGCGGCCAGCCTCGCCATCGCGATGCCTTCGCCGCAGCGACTACAGAGACCGTCCTGATTGATCTGGGCCCGTCGTTGCCGCAGTTCCGATCGGCGTGCGAGCAGCTGAACCTTCGCCCGCTCCGCAGGCAGCGCTTGACCGCTCATTCCGCGACTCCCACCGCGCGACCCGCCATGCGATCGTGCTTTTCGAAGAAGTGGCGACCCATAGCGGCCAGCTGCCCTTCGGTGAGTCGTTCGGATGTTTGCCAGCCAGCGATGCGTGGGCCGGTGGCGGGGCTGTGCTTCTCAACGTAGTGCTTGAAATCAGCCAGTGCGGTGTGCGATCCCGCGACCAGCACTTCGACGCCAGCACCGATCGCTTGGCAGACGGCTGCGAAGAACTCATGCTCGGTGCGCACTCCGCTCGCGTGCTGTCGCGTGTTGTGCCGATGCGCTTTCACATGCGACGCGGTGTACTCCTGCTCGTGCAGATGCAGGAACTGCGCTTCCTGATGATCCAACCAGATGACGACTTGTGAACTCATGGACGATCTCCTCGGACATTGACTCGATCTTTGTCGGTCATACTGCTCGCCAATCCGCAGCTCGCCCTTACGCGGATGTGGCAATCATCCGCGGATTCCACGCAAGGTCTTGCTCCTGCCGCCGCCTGGTTGTCGACATTACGTGTTTCACCGGAGCAGCTCCGGAAGTTCGACAGTGGCGCGAATCGCGCCAACTCATGGCGGATGCCGCGCATTTGTAGCAGTCGACGCTGAAACTGCTGCCCGTGTTCACGCGCAGGCACGCAGTTAGGGAGCACCTCTTAATTGCTCTCGGAAACAACGCGGTTGCGGCTGAAGTGCGCGAGCGTAGGCTCGATGTGAATCTGCATCGGCGATGACAGGCACTCAGCAATGCAACGACGACGGGAATTGTGTACCGAAGAGGTGCGGTTGAATCGCCGTCTCGATCGGCGTAACGCAATCATGACGACAGCGTGAGGATCTCCGCCTGATCGCCAGACGCGACTCCGGCCGCGTTGGCCTCATCGGTGTCGAGATGCAATTCCAGGTGAAAGCCCTCCGCCACGCGCACGACGACGTCGCCGAAAACCAGGTCGCGGTCCTGACTGTCGACTCTGACACTCACGACCTGCCCGTCGCGCAACTGCATGCGCCGCGCTTCCTCCGGACTGATATGGATGTGACGGCGGGCAGTGATCACTCCTGCTGAAATCTCGACCACTCCCACGGGGCCTTCGATGCGCAATCCCGGCGTGTTGCGCAGATCTCCTGAGAGACGCACCGGCGCGCGGATGCCCAGCGCGACCTCATCGCTTCTGGACAGCTCGATTTGATCGCTCGCGCGTGGCGGCCCCATCAATCGCACATGATTCAAGCGGCCACGCGGCCCGACCAGCGACACCGTTTCCTCCGCCGAAAACTGCCCGGTCTGCGAGAGCCACGTGCGTGGCTGCAAATGGAAACCGGCACCAAACAACTGCTCGAGTGTTGCAGAGCACAGATGCGCGTGACGCGCCGAAACGGCAATCGGAACTCTCATCGTTCCATCCTCATGAAAGTCGGCCAGCGAATGCGAATACATCGACATCAATAATGCCGCCGCGCCGAGGCGCGAACTTGCGGGGTTTCCAGCAATCACTGACGGGATTTCCGCGTGGTGCCGCCTCTGCAAGCGAGGAGAATGACTGCCCACAAGGAGAGAGCCATGCCACGTTTCATGAAAGCCGCCGTCTTCGTCGGACCTGGCCGCATCGCACTGGACGAGCGCCCGATCCCTGACATCGGTCCGCTCGATGCTCTGGTGAAGATCACGACCACGACGATCTGCGGCACCGATGTGCACATCATGAAAGGTGAGTATCCGGTGCGTCCGGGTCTCATCATCGGTCACGAGCCGGTCGGCATCATCGAAAAACTCGGCTCCGCGGTGAGCGGATTCCGTGAAGGCCAGAGAGTCATCGCTGGCGCTATCACGCCGAGCGGTCACAGCCACGCATGCCTCGCGGGCGATTGTTCGCAGGACGGCGCCGGAACTGCTCACGGCTGGAAGCCGATGGGCGGCTGGAAATTCGGCAACACCATCGATGGCTGCCAGGCCGAATACGTGCGCGTGCCCGATGCCATGGCGAATCTCGCACCCGTGCCGGATGAGCTCACCGATGAAGAAGTCTTGATGTGTCCCGACATCATGTCCACTGGCTTCAGCGGCGCACAGCGCGGTCACATACAGATCGGCGACACCGTCGCGGTCTTCGCTCAAGGTCCCATCGGGCTGTGTGCAACAGTGGGCGCACGACTGATGGGAGCAACGACCATCATTGGTGTTGAAAGTGTCGCTGCGCGCGCGGACGTTGCACGCCGGTTGGGTGCCGATCACATCGTCGACTTTCGCAAGGAAGAGCCGGTGAGTGCGATCCTCGAACTGACGCGAGGCCGTGGTGTCGATGTCGCGATTGAAGCGCTCGGCACACAGCAGACTTTCGAAGCAGCGCTGCGCGTCCTGCGCCCAGGTGGAACGCTGTCGAGTCTTGGCGTGTATTCGCAGGATCTGAAGATTCCGCTGGGTCCGTTCGCCGCGGGCCTCGGCGATCACACCATTGTGACCACGCTGTGCCCAGGTGGAAAAGAGCGCATGCGCCGGCTGATGGCCGTCATCGCCTCGCGTCGCGTCGACCTGAAGCCGCTGGTGACTCATCGTTTCAAGCTCGACCAGATCGAGAGCGCCTACGAGCTGTTCGCCAACCAGCGCGACGGTGTTCTGAAGGTCGCCATCACTCCTTGAGATCTCTATGACGCGCGTGGCAGTGCTGACGAGCGGTGGAGACGCACCAGGGATGAACGCAGCCGTGCGCGCTGTCGTGCGGACCGGCGCGGCTCGTGGCATGCAGATGTTCGGTGTGAAGCACGGCTTCGCCGGACTGATCACAGGAGATTTCATTCCACTCGGCGTGCGCGATGTCGGCGGCATCATCCATCAAGGCGGCACCTTCCTCGGCACGAGCCGCTGCGACGCGTTCAAGACCGCAGATGGGCAGAATGCAGCGCTCGCCCGACTGCGAAATCTGGAGATTTCCTATCTCATCGTCATCGGCGGCAACGGCTCGCAAACTGGTAGCTACGCGCTCGCCAGCCGCGGCGCGAGAGTGATCGGTGTGGCGTCGACCATCGACAACGATCTGTTCGGCACCGACATCTCCATCGGCACAACGACTGCTGTGGATACCGCGCTGGATGCAATCGACCGCCTGCGAGTGACGGCGGCATCTCACGAAAGAGCGTTTCTCGTGGAAGTCATGGGCCGGCATTCCGGTTATCTCGCGCTGACAGCTGCTGTCGCCGGCGGCGCGGAAGCCGTCATCGTTCCGGAGTTCGAGACGAATCCGCAGATGCTCGTCGACCAACTGCTTGCCTCGTACGAGCGAGGCAAGAAACATGCGATCGTCGTCGTCGCCGAGGGCGCGAAGTACGACGCCGAGGCGCTCGTGCGTTACTTCGAGCAGCACCAGCCTCGGGTGGGACTGCAGCTACGAATGACCCGGCTCGGTCATGTCCAGCGCGGCGGTGCTCCGGGCGCGTTCGATCGAATCCTGGCTTCGCGTCTGGGCACAGCGGCGATCGAGCAAATCGGCAACGGCCAATGCAATTGCCTGATCGGTTGGCGCGGCTCCCGGATCGAAGTCACTCCACTGAACGAAGTCGTCGAGCGCATCAAACCGCTCGATCCGCTGCTGCTCGATCTGGCCAACGTACTCGCGACCTGAACCTCGCCACCGGAGATTGACATGACCCTTCTGAAAGAACTCTGCACGATGGACGTAGCCTGCTGCGGCAAGACGACGACGGTCGCCGAAGCGGCCCGCCTGATGCGACAGCATCACATCGGCGATCTGGTCGTCGCCGATGACAGCGACGGTACACGCGAGCCGGTCGGAATCCTCACCGATCGCGACATCGTGACCAAGGTCGTCGCTCAGCAGCGCGATCCGGCGACGACAGTCGTCGCGGAGATCATGACGGCTCCCCTGGTCGTCGCCGCCGAATCCGAAGATACGGAAACAGCCATCGAGCGCATGCGCTCTCACGGTGTGCGCCGACTGCCGGTCGTCGACGATGCAGGAACGATCGTCGGTATCCTCACGCTGGACGATTTCCATCGCTTTCAAGCGGAACGAGCCGCCGCGCTCGTTGCCGTCGTCACTCAGGAGCGCACTCGCGAAGTTCGCGGCCGGCGTTGAAACAACGATGCCGACCCGGGACATCGATTCATCAAACCGGGACAGTCCCGACAGTCACACGAGCTTCTCGTTGGAGCAGCCGCGTGTTTGCCCGTCGATCGCATGGCATAGCGCGAGCCAGCGTCTTTGTCTCTTATATAAGATCGTGCCCGTCTCGATACTCCGGCATGGTCGGCCCAGCCCAAATCGTTCTGCACTCGACGGCGCAACGCGTCGGCCTCGGCAACTTCGCCGTGGGTGATGAACACCTGACGTGGTCTCCCCGGCATCTGCCGCAGCCAGTCGATAAGCTGCGGACCGTCCGCGTGAGCCGAGATCGATGAGAGCTGCAATACCTCGGCCTTCACTGGAATATCCTGGCCATGGATGCGTAGAGTTCTCGCGCCGCTTACGAGCGACGCGCCGCGTGTACCGCCCGCCTGAAAGCCGGTGAACAGAATGACATTGCGAGCCTCCGGGGCATATGTCTTGAGGTGATGCACGACTCGACCGCCGGTAGCCATACCGCTGGCCGCCAGGATGATTGCAGGTGACCGCGGTTCGTCGAGGCGTCTGGACTCTTCAGATGTGCGCACTGGCCTCACCATCGAACCGATGGCATCGATGTCCGCCTCCGACATCCGGTGCTCATCGGGGAATCGACGCAACAGTTCGCTGGCTTCGATCGCCATCGGACTATCGAGATATATTGGCAACTGTGGCACGCGTCCCGACGCCTGCAGCCGCGCTGTCAGCAACAGCAACAACTGCGCACGCCCGACAGCAAATGTCGTCACGAGGACCGAGCCCCCTCGCCCCGCAGCCCGATTGATCGCGTTCGCCAGTTCATCCATCGGATCGATATGCGGATGCTCGCGTCCACCATAGGTTGACTCTACGACGATATAGTCCGCTGCCGGCGGCGGCTCGGGTGCCTGCATCATGGGATCGTTGGTTCGCCCCAGATCGCCGGAGAACAGGACCGACCGACCGCATGAGTCGACGTGAATGCTCGCCGCACCAGGGATATGTCCCGCGCGAGTGAATTTCGCCGCCACTCCCGCGCCGATTTCGTGCGACTGCCCAAAGGACACCTGAACGAATTGCGCGAGGCACGCCCTGGCATCCGACTCTGTATAAAGAGGAAGTGCCGGGCTGTGTTTCGACAGTCGATGACGATTCGCGAACTGCGCCTGTTCCTCCTGCAAGTGCCCGCTGTCCGGGAGCAGGATGCGGCATAGTTCGATGGTCGCCGCAGTCGCCACGATCGATCCGCGAAAACCTTGTTTCACCAGCAATGGCAGGTAACCGCTGTGATCGATATGAGCGTGTGTCAACAACACCGCATCCAGTGCCTTGGGATCGAACGGCAGGGGCATCCAGTTCTTCAGTCGCAGGTGCTTGTAGCCTTGAAACAAACCGCAGTCGACCAGCAGTCGACGGTCACCGAGGCTCAACAGGTAACGCGATCCCGTGACGGTCTGAGTGGCGCCGAAAAATGAAAGATGGCGTGCGGTCATTCCATGCATTCCGAACTGCGGTCCGTTAGACCCCTCACGAATGAGCGCACAGGCCGCGAGCGCTCATCGCGGACCAGACGTCCTCCGCCGAATCGGCGAACGCGAACGCTTGCAGATCCGCGGTGTCGATCATGCCCATCGCGACGAGTTCCTTGAAGTCCACGATGCGCTCCCAGTACTTCCGGTCGAATAGCACGATGGGCAGCTGCGGAGCCTTGCGAGTCTGTCGCAATGTCAGCAGCTCGAAGAGCTCATCGAGCGTGCCGAAACCACCCGGGAAAATGGCCAGCGCATTGGCTCGCATCGCGAGATGCATCTTACGCATGGCGAAGTAGTGAAAGCGGAATGTGAGCTCCGGCTCGTGTACGGATTCGGCTGCTGTTCCTGCGGCAAGGTGATATTGAAACCGATCGTCGGTGCACCCGCCTCACACGCACCCCGGTTGGCGGCCTCCATCAGTCCGGGCCCACCGCCAGTTGCGATCACGTTGTCCCGCCAGCGATGGCGCGTCGCCATCGCGCCACCGCGCTCGGATGCGATGCGGCCGAACTGGCGTGCCGCTTGATACCACTCCTGCTGTCGCTCGATCAGTGTTTGCAGACGCTGATCGCCGCTGGCGCGTGCCGCGTCGATAAGACCCGGCGCCACTTCCGGCGAGGGAACCCGCGCACTACCGAATACGATGATGGTGGAGCGAATACCCCAGTCCCTGAGACACAGATCCGCTTTCGAATACTCCAGCGCGAAACGCATGCCGCGCATTTCCTCGCGCAGTAGGAATTCTGTGTCTTGCACGGGCAACAGATAACTGGAGCGTTGGTTCAAGCGGCTGCAGCCGGAGTCCACGTCGAGTCGGCCCGCTCGCGAACCAGCAGTACCGGTACCGCTGAAGTGCGCAGCACGAGCTCCGCATCACTGCCCATGAGCAGCCTCTGCACTCCACGCCTGCCGTGCGTGCCCATCACAATCAGATCGGCGGGCCACAGCTTCGCCTGCTCGATAATGACATCCGCCGCACGCCTGCCCATCGTCTCCGCGAGCACTATCTCTGCATCGACGCTTTTCTTGAGACAGAGAGCTTGGGCCTCGCGAATGATCTTCTGTCCGCGCTCTCGGATCGCTTCGATCCAGCGGTCGTAGTCCACGGGGCTCAGCGGCACGTCGCTGAGTAACAACTCATCGACCGAATGCAGCAGTCGCAAGGTCCCGCCGACCTGCTGAACCAGCCCGATCGCCTCCTCCAGTCCACGTATCGATGTCGAACTGCCGTCGACTGGAACCAGAATCCTGGTGATCATCCTCAGCCCTCCTGCCTGCATTGATCGGTTGCATCCATGCTGCACCCTGTTTCCACTCGCATGCAGCGGGACTTCCCGTGAGGCGATAAGTACTGGGATCCGTGCAGCATCGTGCTCTATCAAGCACGTGTGGTCCGCAAATTCTTTATCAGGCCGTGGTAAGCGCAGCAAGTGAGCCGCCGATTTTGTCTGCGCGCGCACCAGTGAGTGCTCGTGGTGCAGTCCGTCGAGTATTGCCTTGGCATGAACCAAGGAAAAGTCGTCGAGTCGATGCCGCGACTTCGACAATCGATAGGTTCGTGGGAGGGTCGGGGACGCCCGGACCCAAGGCAGAATGGGGGCGCGCACGGTTGTAGTGTGTCACCCACGATTTCAAAATCTGGCGCAGATGTGCTTCAGAGAGTGGAATGAGCCAGTCCAAACAGTCTCGACGAAGGGTTCCGATCACGCGTTCACGGAGGGCGTTCGCCTTGGAGCTTCGCGGTGGACTATTCAATACGCGCAGCCTCAGCCGCCGAATCGACTAACTCAGCCCCAAAACTCATAGATCGGATGAAGGATCAGTCCGCTGACTGGTGAGGGAACAGACGCCCTTTGCGCCTTCGGATTTGTAAAGAACTTCAGGATTGGGACATCGAATGTATCTACATAGATGATATAACGACCAAGATCGGTGCCGCGATGAGTCCAAGAGTAACCTTTGTGTATTCGGCCCTGTTCCGCTATGTGCCCGGCGGTACGATGGCCACCCTGTTTCCGAATGTGATTCCGCCGGGAATGTAGACACGTTCGTGATGCTGTTCCACGTCCACTCCCTCCCCGAGAACACCGCCTGAATCGCTCTAGTCCTGACGAGACAAAGCTCAAGCACCAGTGCTTCAACGGAAGCGATTCCAAGACGATTAAGCGCTCACAGCCCTGGAGCAGCTGCAAGATCCAACTATACGTTTGCTCGAAGGACGTTCGATCCTGTCGAACCCATGCTTTCACCGCTGACGTAAAATATGTCCGTGGACACCACTATTCTTGGCACTCCCGAGGCGTCCCATTCACAGGGTATCGGCGTATGGTCTACGAACGCAGGGAATATCACAAAGCGTCCCTCCTTCGGTGCAATAATGGCCGAACGTGGCGACATGAGATCCATCAGATTACCAATTGGGTTCACGAAGAGTGTTCCACCGGCGTCGTGGTCGTCGAATTCCGGCGGTACCCGCAAGTAGTAGATCGATGAGAATAATGCCGGCAGGTGGTTATGAATGCCGTCCCTCCTCATGCGTTTCTTGTCATCTTTGCTGAGCGTCCCGAACTTGATTGCCCATCGCCTGAGATGAAATTCTCCAGTGCGCCAGCGCTGAAAATGCCGCTTGGCGATCTTGCTGTAACACTCGTTGGACAATTGCTCCAACAGGCGCCAGCCCGGGCTTGGGAGCAGGAACGGATCGCAAGGGGTTTGCTGCGCTAGAAAGCGCGTAGAAACATCGTGGGGGGCGGTGTCGATCAAGTCTAAAAGCTCTTGCGTCATTTCGTCGTGGAACGGCACTACCTCATCGAAAGCCGCCATCCATCTCGGAACCTCAAATAAAGCGCCTTGTGAAAGCTCCATCGCTATCTTCCCCCATCACGCTTCTAGTTTTGACCTTCCCAAAAAAGGCGCACCCCCTGAAACGGCAGAACTCCGGCATCGTATTGGAAGAGTTGGTCCCCCGTATCCAGATACTGAGGCTCGACCTTTTTCGGAAGCAATGACTGAAAATGCACCTGCAAATTGTCTGGGGGTGCCCTGAGCAGGATCGAGAGCCGCTCGCACGGAAAGTACGATCCGATCAGCTCCGAGTCCCTGCTATGAAACGTGCTCGCGCCGAGCACCCTAACCTGGAAGCGCTGACCACCGTTGACGTCGTGCGACATGACCAATCCTCTCTTCGACAGGCGGTCGTGATCCTGCACGTTGACTCTGACGCCGTCGACACTGGCAGAGAGAAAGCGTTTGTCAGTTCCCGCCGGGTCGAATACATCGCGGTACGTCGCTCTCGCCTTGAGCCGATTCAGCAAATTCATCGTTACGTCGAAATGAAGCACCACGCCCTTCGTCGAGTGCTCCAATCGAATGTCATAGCTAACGCTCTCATGAATGAAGTCGCTGTGAACGATGGCGCTTTCTAAGGCGGCTGTAAGATTCTTCGGTAGTGCACTCCTCTGAAACTCCTCTTGCCGTCGATAGCTCAGTATCGATAGACCGAGCGGAATTCCGACAACAATCGAAATGTACAATGTCGAGATCTCATTGAAAGTGCTCATTAGGGGCAGAATGGCGTGACCCGCAAAGCCGAAGGCGAGTGCCGGCACGGCGACCGCCACCATCGAGGTCAACACTGCGTATGCTACAACCCTGGCGAAATGTCCCGAGACGCTTCGCCGAAACAGGTATGCGATCGAAAAGGACGCCAATGTCCCGATAATCCATATCCCCGGGTTCACATAGGGTTCCAGCCGGAACGAGCTGAATACGACGCCACTGATGATGACGAGATGTGTCCATTGCATCCCGAATTCTTTCAGCAGGCGATCTAGAAAGCTTTCGGGTACGGCTTCCAGCACGAGCTCTACCTAGGAACCAGATGGGCATCCACGGCGACGATTATGCGAGGAGCGTTTGTCTTCGCATAGCTCATCCTGAGGGGGCCGTGCATGATTGAGCTGGGAAATATCACCAATGAACCTTCTTGAGGAGCGATGACTACACCCGGTTGCGGGCTTGCCAGTGGATGCATGAACGGATTCACAAAGAACGTCCCATCATCTGTCGATTTTCCCTGCTCTGATAGACGAAGGTAATAGATTGCGGACAAGAAAGCAGGCACGTGATTGTGCAGCGCACTGAGCTGAAATCTTTGACGATCATAGTGTCCGTCGCGACTTAGCTTGGATGCCCACGCCCTTAGGTGAACGGTTGTTTCGCCAAACCCCTTCGCGCTCGACATCAACTCTTCGATTACGCTACGGACCGACTTGAAAAACTCGTCCCAATGTTCACCGGTCAACTCATGAATTTTGCTGGCTGTCTGTTCTCCATATGCTGTTTGGTTGATATCACCACGGGACAGCATATCGCATATGTCCGCCTCCATAGCCATGTGGTGCGCGCACAAATGGGGTAGCCCCGTTGTCCAAACGCAAACCCTGGTCAAATCGACCGAACGCAGATGGAGGGAGCTATTCACCTAAAAATCGGAGACATCCGAGTCGCTACTCGATCGGCTTCGGATCCGCATCTTCCTTTTCTTTGATTTCGCTTTCGCTGCATTGCAATTGTCGTGCTCCAGACTCCGGATGACTCGCCGTAGAGACCTTGGCTGGTGTCACTCCGCCGCAAATAGCTGACTGACTTCCCTTCCCTAACGTAAATGTGATTGCTTCGTCGTTCTTGGATCGCATAGTACAAAGCTCCGTATTCCTATTCTGAGTTTGTCCTGTTCCGCACTGGCTATTTATCTCATGGCCCGCATGAACCATCAACCCCGCATGTGAGATACCGCTGCTTTGTCTTTGTGGAGTTAATCACCGAGCGATGGAGACAGAATCTACGACATTGATGAAGAGCGATGCAGCCTGCTCGATCAGCTTTGAGTTTTAATTGTCGGGCAAGTCTCCGGGTATTGGACAAGGCCAGCACGTTCCCTTCTATTCGCTCCATGTGCATGTTCACTCCCGTGCTTGTAATGAAATGGCGGGCTGATACTGCAGCTTCGAACATTAGCTGGGCCTCGGGGCCGTTCGGGCCGGACGTATCAGATTTTATGGGATGGTCCGCCCCGCTCTGGGGGTTATCTGGTCAACGGCGGCCTCCTGTAGGGCCGCCCCTAGAACGAGGAGCAGACCATCATGAAAATTGCGACGCTCGGTATCGATATCGGCAAGACTTGGTTCCACGTAGCTGGCTTGGACCTGGCCGGCAAGCCAGTTGTTCGAGAGAAGCTCAAGCGCCAGAAGCTGATGCGGTTCATGGGAACGTGTCCGCAATGTTTGGTGTGCATGGAAGCTTGTGGAGGCGCGCAGCACCTGGCGCGTCGGTTCTTGGAACTTGGTCACGATGTCAAGCTGATTGCGCCGCGCTTCGTGAGGGCTTATCTAAAATCTAACATGAACGACTTCAATGACGCCGCGGCGATCGCCGAGGCAGTTCAACGGCCCACGATGCGATTTGTTGCGGTTCGTTCAATTGAGCAGGTGGATCTACAGGCGATTCATCGGGTTCGCGATCAGCTGATTGGGGAGAGAACCGCGGTTACTAATCAGATCCGAGCCTTCCTCCTTGAGTATGGCCTTACGATTCCAATCGGGCGCAGTAGCTTGCTAAAGCAGCTGCCAGCGATACTTGAGGATGCAGAGAACGCAGTATCACATCTGATGCGGGCATTGCTGAGGCAGTTAAAGAGCCGTCTGCAACGCATCCAGGACGAGATCGATGAGATCACAGCCCAGATCGAGAGGATTTGCCACCACAGATCCAACATGCCACAGATTGCGTTCGATACCAGTGGTTGGACCGCCGGTCTCGACAGCGCTCATAGCTGCGGTCGGCAATGGCGCGCATTCCATCGATCGCGCGATCTGGCCGCGTGGATTGGCCTCGTGCCAAGACAACACTCTACTGGTGGTCGATCGGCGCAACGCTTTCCAACCGAGTTCTGCGAGCTTCTCGAAGCAAGATGGCAAGACAGTCTAAACGGCACACGCCTAAGCCTGGGAACACAGTCGGCCGGGAGACCGGGCCGTAGATTTTATGAGGCAGGTGGTGCGCGCGGATCCCATCAAGGCTAGGAGCGCCGAGCTCCACAAGTGGGCCGGATACATTTCCGCAGACTTCAATTGCCGGAGAGCTGAAGAGGATCTTGCGAACACGGGGCGGACCATACATCTGTGTTCGAGGCGGGTTGCATTAGCTCGCGTGACTCCCGTGCATCGACGCACCATTGAGCGCGCTCTGGCGCGCTCAAAAACTGTAGTGAACGCGCCCGCCCTCACGTACGAGACGCATGCACTGGTCGAGCACTACGAGGCATTGCGCGAAGACATCATCGATCCCAACCGGCACCGACAGCAGGTGCGTGGTCTTGCACTGCTCGTGCGCAAAGGCATGGTAGCCTGGATGAAGGGCGTGAGCGAACACTCGCCGAACCTGTCCGTGGCGAATTGCAAGTCTGCCGCAATAGACGGCTGAGTCATTGTCTAGCGAGCACCGTTAGCCTCAGTCATTGTTCGCAGCGTGCGAGATTGGTTCGTCCTGATAGCTCATCTCATTGACACGTCGGTCAGTCAGGACGATAAGTCCTGGCGGTGCCCGCGCGGGCATCTCCGAATCTCTTCTTTTGAGACATCAGCTGCTGATTCTGAATCGATCTCGAAGGAAAGCGCCGAGGCTCCGCACATTGGACCGCATCCTACTTGGTCTTGGTACGTTGCTCGTTGCACCTCAACGTATGCTGAGAGTGGCTGTCCCCGTCATGCCCGCTACGCTGTTGCGCTTTCACCGGGCGCTGGTCCGACGAAAGTATCAATGGCTGTTTTCCACCAACTCCCGGCATCGGCCCGGCCCAAAGGGATTGTCCAAGGAACTGATCGCCGCGATCCTCGATATCAAGCGCCTCAATCCTCGCCTCGGCTGCCCCGCATTTATGTGAAGTGCAAATGGTGACCGTCTGTGCGCCATCGCATCCGCTGGCCGCAATCGCGGGGCCGATCCCGCGGGAGGAATTTGGCCGGCACGTCCAGCTCGTCGTCACCGACAATCAGCCCGATTCGGAAAAGACACAACAGGGAGTGGCCGGCGAAGGGCAGTGGCTGATCAATGGCCTCGGCGCGAAGCACGATCTGCTCAGGGGAAGCTTGTGCTGTTGGCAAATGCCGCGTCATATGGTTGCGGAAGACCTCGCGAATGCAACACTCGTCGAACTCCAACGGCGCCCATGGCATATGCGCGCCCTCACTTTCATGGTCTCGCAGCGGCTCGGGCACTCGTTTTCCGAATGCGAGACACGGCTGGTCGAACTCCTTGGCAATCCTCAGCGCTTCCCAAAGGATACCAGCCAGCTCTCCGTCCCACGCAAATGCCAAAAAACCTGAAGGCGCGCGATGCGTGAGCAACAGTCAGTACGGCCTGCCGCTCCTCGACGGATGTCCGCAAAGTAGATGAACAGCAGTCTGCTTTTGCAACGGGTCGGAGGCGGACGACGCGGCTGGATATCGGACCGCAGGTTTCGCCGATTTTTCGGCGCGTCCGCGCCCGGCCTTTTCTGGTGACGTTACCTCTGAGTCCCGCCCGAATTTGCAGCGATTCCTTCGGATGACCTTCTCCGCTTCGATCACCATTGCTGGAGTAACAACTCTGCTTCAAAGCGGCTCGAAACCAACCAACAACGGCCCAGATGGCCACACGGGACATCGTACATTCGGTCATTTCAATTTCCGGTCGAGAGAGATCACCGGTACACGACATATCGGGTCACCGCCACCAAATGTATCTAAGGAATACCGGGCCGACGACGTTTGTTTGTTTCTGTTCCACCAAGACCCGTCCTCTGCCCGTGTCGCGAATTGTCGTCTTGTGTCGCATCGAGTCGCATCTGCTTCGAGTGTCACAGCAGCGGCTCGAAAATGTAGGCATTCGAAACTCTTATCTATCTTGTGTCTTGCTGTGGAATTCCCAATTCGCATGCTACACACGGCACCATCACGCCAGGATCAGGTACATCTCAAACTCCGCTGCTCACACTCGGGAAAAGGTGTGGAGACAAAATGGGGACAAGCTTCTTTGGAGCACTGCAAGTGACTGAATTGATAACGGCTTTCGAATCAGTCGCTCCAATCCATCATCGGAGCTACACTCACTCTCCGAGCCCTTGAAAGGCTGCAACTTTCGCTCGAAATGCCTATTTTTCCAGTGTTTTCCATGCGAGGCGTTAGTGCGGGATTTCTGCGGATTCGGGGGAGTATTTGAGTTGCCGGGGGGACAAAAAGGGGACATAAATGGCTTGTCTCCCCGGAGCGCGAGGTTACCATGCCGACCATCAAAGCTCGAAAACAGGCCGACGGTTCGCACCGGTATACCGCGATAGCTCGTATTCGCCGCCAAGGGAAAGTGCTCCACCAGGAGGCCAAAACCTTCGCTCATGCAGCGCTGCCGAGCGGTGGGGCAAGCACCGCGAAGTGGCCCTGGAAGACCCCGTCCGCCCTCGTCCGCGCGCAGCAGCCTTCGACCAAGCTGAGCAAGCTGATCCGGTGGTACATCGACACATTTCAGGACATCTCGAAGTGGCAACGAAGCAAGCAGTCGCAGCTCCTATTCCTGGAGAATCACCCCATCGGTGATACCGATGCCGTGTTTTTGGAGTCCGGAACACTCGTAGATCACGTTCGCTCCCGTCGAGCAACGGGCGCTGGCCCCACGACGGTGTCAAACAACCTGACCTGGATTGGCGTCGTCCTGCGTGCCGCAAAGAGCGTTAAAGGGCTACCGGTCCATCCAGAAGTTGTCGATGACGCTCGTACCGCCTGCCGAGACTTCGGCTGAGAGTGGGCGGACAACCATCAACGTGGCCGAACTGAGCTCGTGCGTGACGCCAAACATCTGAGGCACAAGGAGGGCAATCATCGCCGTTTTAAATTTACGGCTGAAGCCTGGCAGATAATCGAGCGGCAGCCCAAGACGGGTGAATATATCTTGCCGTGGGATCCTAAGAGTGTCTCCGCAGCCTCACGCGGGCTGTCACGTTCTTGGCATCAAGGATCTGTGTTTCCATGATTTGAGACACGAGGCAACCAGTCGTCTATTTGAATGCGGCTACCAAATTCACGAGGTAACTCAATTCACCCTTCACGAATCATGGAACGAGCTGAAGAGGTACACCAACCTTCGACCCGAAAATGTGTAAGCGATTAGATAACCGCATTCTTCCGCATTAGGCGGCCACCACGAAAGACACTCTAGAAACGCTGATCGACCCGGCAGATAAAGCGATGTACGCCGGCAAACAGGCAGGCCGAAACCGGGTCGTCGCGCTCTAGCAGACCGACAACCCTAGGCGAGTCATCAAGGCATCCCGGACCAAAGAACACATAGATTCGAAATTTCCGATGAACACGCTCCTTCAATGCCGGGCGATCCCAGCATCAATGCTCGATCATGCTGACGCTTGAATCTGGATGTCACAAAACGGGCTCGCTTGCTGTCGGCTTTGGTAGTCGTTGCAGAAACACCTCGACCAGCCAAGTTTCGTCGATGGGCTTCTCTGCGATGAGTCCGGCCCTCGTGTGACGCGCTTTGACACAGATGCCAAATCTCATGTCCTGGTTTCCTTCTGCTTTTCGACATACAGACGACAGCCGCACGAGCGCTGTCCGCGACATATTGTTCAGGATCGGAGCGGAGGGACTATGCATTACGTTTCAAGTTGCTTTTCGAAGCTGGGTATTGGGCTATCGATGATGGTCGCTGCGGCAACGGTCACGGCCGAGGCGCAAACGCTTTATCGAGTCACTGAGATCCCCCTGGAAAAGACCGACTATGTGTATCCGACCGCCATCAATGCAAAAGGTGATGTCGTAGGCTTCACCGAGATGGGCGGCTTTCTATACAAAAACGGAGTGGTCATCGACCTGGTCCCGGCACTGGGGACCGGATCCGATCCCCGAGGCATCAACGACGCGGGCGAGATCGCGGGCGATTACAACCAGGGCAGCAACGCGTTTCTCTACACCAACAACATATTGATCGACCTGCCCACACACCCCAACAACCACTGGAATCTGGTCGACGATCTGAACAACGCCGGCCAGGTCACGTTGCATGGAGTTATCTTTCACCCCGAGAGCATCGAATATCACGCGTCCATCTACACGGATGGCAAACTGGTCAAGCTTTCAACACTGGGCGGGACGTATGCCCGCGCCTATGCCCTCAACAATCAAGGGCACGCCGCGGGCGAGGCAACCGACGCAAAAGGACCAGCTCCTCGCGCGGTCGTCTTTCGCGAAGGCAAGACTATCGATCTCGGCACGCTAGGCGGCGTACACAGCCGCGCGTATGACATCAACGAGCGCGGCCACGTCGTGGGGTACTCATATCTGCCTGGAGATGAGATCAGTGAGGCGTTCCTTTACAACGAGGATGGAAGCGGCGCAGCCAAAATGATCAGCCTCGGGTCGAAGGGCGCCGGTACTCATAGCGCCGCGGAGGGAATCAACGATCTCGACGAAATCGTGGGATCCTTCGAAACCACGCCCGACAACCGCAACCCGCACGCGTTCTATTACAAAGACGGCCAGCTGATCGATCTCAACGAGCTCGTCGATCCGCGGGATCCGTTGTATGGACAGGTGCTGCTGACGCAAGCAAGCGATATCAACAACGATGGGTGGATCATCGCCAACGGCAGGAATCTTCGTGATGGCACGACCCGCAGAGGATTCCTACTCCGCCCAGCGACGCGCTGAAACAGCAACAGCTCACGTCGACCTCCTGCGAGCTTTAGCAGGAGGTCTTCGTTCTGTATGGTGGAACGTATTTGTTCGTCAGTCCCCTCCTTAGGCAACGGCTTGATGCGTCACCTTTCAAGTATTTGCGGTTCACGGGGGGTTCAGTGAGTTCGCCGGCCAGGAAACAGAACAAGCCCTTGCACGCGCCGATGCGGCCAAGCGCTGTTTGTCCAGCGAGCATCGTCACGAACTCCGGGCTTTGATCGAACGCGCCGCCATATAACGCGTCAGCACTTCCAGCCCACCCTTGAATGCTGCGCACGGCGCGACACCTGGTGTTGCCACTCGCGTCGTCGCGCTGGCCCGGTTGACGATGTGGCCGCCGTCAGCTCTACGACGGCCTCGGCCGCCATACATTCTGGCCATCTCCATAAAATTGCGAATCACATTGATCCAGAGCAAGGCGCCCGCCAGCCAAGGGGACTAGACTGTCGAATCATGGCTGCACCCGCCTAAGTCGCCGCGGCGACGGCGCAGCGTAAGTGGAGAGCCCCGCGTGCCAGTGAAATCATCTGAAACAACACCTCGCACCGTCGCCCTGCCCTCCGGAGAAACCGTTTCGGCTCTCGGTCAGGGCACGTGGTATCTGGGCGAAGATCCGCACCGCCGCTCCGAAGAGATCGCGGCGCTACGACTCGGCCTCGATCTGGGCATGACACTGATCGATACGGCCGAGATGTATGGTGACGGCGCGGCAGAGCTACTCGTCGGCGAGGCAATCAAAGGCCGCCGCGACGAAGTGTTCTTGGTGACGAAAGTGTTGCCCCAGCACGCAAGTGCGCGAGGCACGATCGCGGCGTGCGAGGCCAGCTTGCGTCGCCTGGGCACGGACCGGATCGACCTGTATCTCCTGCACTGGCGCGAGACCATTCCGCTGGAGCAGACGCTGCAAGCGTTTGGAGCGCTCGTCACGGAGGGAAAAGCACGATACTGGGGCGTCAGCAATTTCGACGTCGACGATCTGGAGGAACTCGTTTCCCTGCGTGGAGGAGATGTCGTCGCTGCCAATCAGGTGCTGTACAACCTCACACGACGCGGCGTCGAGTGGGCTCTGCTGCCTTGGTGCAAGCGTCACCGCATCCCCGTGATGGCATATTCGCCGATCGAGCAAGGTCGGCTGCTCTCCCATCCCGAACTGCATCGTATCGCGGAGCTGCACAAGGCAACACCCGCGCAGATTGCACTGGCGTGGGTGCTGCGCGCAGGTGTCATCGCCATCCCGCGTACAGGATCGCGAGCGCACGTTCAGGACAATCGCGGAGCACTCGACATCACGCTCACTGCACAGGATGTCGCCGACCTCGACCGTGCGTTTCCGCCGCCGACTACGAAACGTCCGCTCGATATGCTGTGATCGCTAGCCATAGTCTCGCCAATGGAGACCAATCCTTCACGGAGTCCCGTGCAGTAAGGCTCACCACGTGGAGGTATCCGCAATGGCACGCTCTTCGCCTTCTTCCCTACTCGAACACCGCCGCGAGCAGATGTTTCCTGTGCTCGATGCGACGCAGATCGCCATCGCACGTCGCTTCGGCGGTGAGCCCCGGCAGTTCAAACCGCAAGAGATCGTGTTCAAGGTGGGCGACGTCGGCGCGCCCGCGTACCTGGTGCTTTCCGGTTCGATCGAGGTGGCGAGCCGCGACGGCCTCGGACGTCGGAACGAAATCACGACGCACGGGCCCGGGGAGCTGACCGGCGAAATCAGCCAGCTCTCGGGCGGGCCAGCACTCGCTGAAACTTGCGCGGGTG
>Ga0247784_1000073_pt1 | contig 36403 bp, 25 predicted proteins | sample UWRJL169409R5_FD_179909 | JGI IMG/M metagenome (GOLD analysis project Ga0247784, IMG submission 179909) | Plant litter microbial communities from Arlington Agricultural Research Station in Wisconsin, United States - UWRJ-L169-409R-5 | ecosystem: Environmental > Terrestrial > Plant litter >...
GTCGAGAACGCGATGCGCCGGCTGTCGACACTCCAGCTCAGGCCGGACTCCGATGCTTTGGTTTGGGTCAGTCGCCGAGGCGGAGATTTGCCGTCGGTCGCCACCAGCCACACGTCGCTGACCTGCTGATCTGCACTGTAGGACGGCTCGGTGACACTAAACACTGCATTTTTGCCGTCGGGGCTTACTGCCGGCGCGGCGACCCGAGGCAGCAGCCAGATATCTTCGTGAGTAACCGCGCGGCGTTCGGCCGCGTGCGCCACTATCGATACCGGCAAGGCCAAACCGGTGGCGATGAGTGCGCGAATCATAGAATACCTGTGCACGAGCACGACTCCTTACAGTAACGTCTGCGAGCTGGTTCCCGAGGGACCACGGTTGTGGTGTGTGTGACACATCACTTCGTATACGAACTACGGGGGCTGGGCAACATACTTGGAAATGCTCGCGCTGTCGTGTCATCTTCAGACATATGGATGTGCTGTTGAGGCAACTAAGGAACCTGCAGAAGCTGCTTCGCCGGCGCGGTGCCACGCCCGAGCAAGCCGAGGATTTGGTGCAGGAAGCCGTCCTGCGCCTGCACGCGTACACCAACCAGGGCGGCCAGGTGCAGAACCAGGAAGCCTTTCTCACCCGGACCGCACTCAATCTTGCAATCGACGATCACCGTCACTCCCGTAGCGACAGTTACGAGAGCGAGCCGGTGGAAAATCTTGACCTGCCCGATCTCGATCCGACACCCGATGAGGTTTTCGCTGCCGAGCAACGTCTGATAAAAATGCGGGAGGCGTTAGAACGATCCAACCCCAGAACACGCGACGTTTTCTTCATGCATCGACTTTACGGGTTCAGTCACGCCGAAATCGCCCGCCGTCTGAGCATCAGTGTCAGCGCGGTCGAGAAGCATGTAGCTAGCGCCGTGACGATTCTCGCGATCGAACGGCAGAGAGAATGAGTTCTCCACAAAGAAATACCAACAATCCGGTTGCTCCTGAACGCCTGGCCGAGGCCGGGGTTTGGATTGCACGCTTGCACGGGGGAAACCGCACGCGTGCGATCGAGGCCGGATTGAAGCGCTGGCTGCGCGAAGATGCCGAGAACGCCCGTGCCTTCGAAATTGCCACCGAAGTCTGGGACGACGCCGAAAATCTGCGGCGTTTCGTGCCGCTGCGTCCGAAGCTCGCGTCGCGTCCGCGCTCGAGCATGGCGCCGATATTCGCAATGGCCGCGGCCGCTTCCTTGCTGCTGTTCCTCGGCGCCGTCCTTTGGTTCCAAAACCTCGGCGTGATCACCACCGGTGTCGGCGAGCAACGGCAGATGGTGCTCGAAGACGGCACGCGCGTGTTCCTGAATACAGATACGCGACTGGTCGTGAGTTACAACAACGATGCGCGACGCGTGGAGCTGCGTCGAGGCGAAGCGCTGTTCAATGTCGCGAAGAAATCGGATTGGCCTTTCATCGTCACCGCGGGCGATCGCGAAGTGCGTGCGCTCGGCACGTCGTTCGTGGTTCGCAGAGAAGAACAGCAACTGGCGGTGACGCTAGTCGAAGGCAAGGTCGTCGTTTCTCCAGTTCAGCAAGCAACACAGAGCGCGGCCGAATCCGCTCTCGCGCAGCAGCCCGCGCAGAGCACCGGTTCGGCCGCGCCGAGTGTCGATAAACAAACATCCGCACCTGGCCGCAGCGATGTATTCACCCTGGCTCCGGGGCAGCGGCTCACGTTTGGCGCCGGTTCGCCCGCCAGGCTGGACACGCCCTCGGTGGAAAAGGCGACTGCCTGGCGCCGTGGCCAGGTGATCCTCGACGACACACCGCTACGCGCCGCGGCCGAGGAAATGAATCGCTACAACGCCATCAAGCTGGTGGTCGCCGAGGATGTGGCGGCCGATCTGCTGGTCAGTGGTTTATTCCAAGCCGGCGATTCCATCCACTTCGCCAACGCTGTCGCGGACACCTACAACCTGAACGTTCAGGAACGTAACGACGAAATCATCCTTTCCCGTAGCACCCGGCACTGAGGATTTCCGACCTCTCCCATGTGGATTACCCGGCGTATGTCCAGAAATCTGACATTGCTCGGGAATATGTAAATCGCAGAGATCGCTCAATCCTGGTAGCGGAAGCTCGGAGCTTGGCCATGGGTCCTCTGCGAGATTGGTTCGCGGAGGGGGTTGGAGGGAGTCTCTTCAGGGGACTCCCTCCTTTTTCATTGGACGGCCAATAAAACATTTCGATGCTGACGGCCGTGGTCGGTACGTTGGCGATAACGGCGCAAGCGACCCTCCGGCAATCACCGTCGCCGACGTTCGCAGTCGACAGCACGATCAAATATTGGCGCCGAGATACCGGCTTACGCAGCGTCGCGATGGATGCTGTTTCCTGTGCATCCAAGGGGTGGTGCCGATGTTTGCTCTGCTGAGTCGGGCTGCGCAATTCACGGCCCGCCCGGGCTGCGTGCAAACACTACCGATGAGGCGGCCAGTAACTTTCAGGTTGAGGATTTTTCCAGCCTGCATCGTCTGATTATTAGACGGACGAGCCAGCATCGCCCCTCCCGCGGGAGGCGCGGTCCAATCATCGGATGCAAGCACCAAGGCCAGCTGAATGAGCATGATGGCGATGGCACACGGGCATTCTCAAGCCACTCACGACTCCACGTTACGCCTGGATCCCAGCATCGTGGCGAACCTCACATCGGTCCGTGACGAGTTGCACCGGCGCGCCAATGCCGGCCAGTTGCCCGGTCGCGGTTCGTTCGGGGAGATGTTCGCCGACGTGTTCGGCGGCCAGGTGCCGCGCCTGGAACAGATCCGGATTCTATTTTTTGCCGCGCCGTTGGTGCGACGGATCGTGCTGGAAACGTCCGATTCGAACCGCTGCGTGGGCGCCACGGAAATTACCTTCGGCGAGGTGAAGTCCTGGCTGTGGTGGCTGGATGTCATGGACCCGCTGTGCGCGCGGATGATCGACCTGCGCTACTTCGCAAATCTCAGCATCAAAGAAATTGCACTGTTGTTGCACCTTCCGCCGGCGGCGGTGCTGCGGGAGTTGCGGTTCGCCCGTTCCTGGCTGCGCATTCGAGTACCGTCGGGCGAACGGCTCGACTGACCTCCCAAGCTCGCCTCAGCGAAGCGCCTTGCGGGCGGTCGCGACCACTGCCTTCGTCAGCCGATCCAGCATCGGTACCTGCAAACGTGTGTGCTGCCAGTACAGCGGCACCACGATCGTGCGACCCGGAACCAACTCCACCAGCGTGCCGTCGCGCAGCTGGTTTTGAACCATTTGCAGCGGGTTCATGCCCCAACCGATGCCCGCGACGCTCGCGTCGGTGAAGCCTTGGGTCGAAGGCAACCAGTGCTTCGGCGTATCGACGGCTCGCCGGCACACTCGGCGCACCCACTGAGCCTGCAGCAGGTCCTTGCGGTTGAATGTCAGGCATGGCGCCGACGCCAGGGATGTCGCATTCACGCCGTCTGAAAAATAACGAGTTATGTATGCGGGACTGGCCACTGCCACGTAACGCAGACGTCCCAACAGCACGCTGTCGCAGCCCTGCACCGGACGAGAGTTCGATGTGACTGCCGCGAGCACTTCGCCGGAGCGCAGCCATTCGATGGTGTGCTGTTGATCGTCGACTGCGATGTCGAGCAGCGCGCGCTCGCTGCTGGTGAAGGCCGCCATCGCTTCGATAAACCAGCTGCCGAGCGAGTCGGCGTTGACGGCGATTCGGAATGTCACATGCGGCCCGGTGGCCTCGCCGTTCTGACTGAGCTTGGGCAAAGCTTTGCGCAGGTCGTGTTCCAACATGCCGACCTGCTCGGCGTGTCGACATAGCAGCAGGCCCGCCTCGGTCGCACGGCACGGTTGACCGCGTACGATGAGCACGCTGCCCAATCTTTCTTCCAGCAACTTCACTCGCTGCGAGATCGCGGAAGGCGTGACGTTCAATATGCGAGCGGCGCGCTCGAAGCTGCCTTCCTGCACGACAGCTGCGACGGCGGCGAGCGATGTGTAGTCCAGCATGATTAGCCATTCTTAAGCGACTCAAGAGAGTTTAACTGGACTCAAGCCCGCGCGGGACTGGAAACTCGCCCGCATGCAATGGACACCTTTCATCACCGGGCTCGCGTTGTCGGCGTCGTTGATCGTCGCGATCGGGGCGCAGAATGCGTTCGTACTACGGCAAGGCTTGCGGCGCGAGCACGTGCTCGCCATCGTCCTGTTTTGCGCGCTGGCGGACATCGTCTTGATCAGCGTCGGAGTTTCGGGTGTCGCGGCGGTGTTCGGCAATTCGCGGTTGTTGACGACGCTGCTCACCGCGGGTGGCGCAATATTTCTAACGTGGTATAGCGTGCAGTCGTTTCGCAACGCCTTTCGTCCTCGTGCCCTGCAGTCGGCAGAGGAGAGCGGCCAGCGTTCGCTGCGCTCGACGTTGACTCAAGCGGCGGGATTCACCTTTCTCAATCCGCACGTGTATCTCGATACTGTTTTGTTGCTGGGGTCGATGGGCGCGCGCCAGCCGGCCGACGCGCGCATCTGGTTCGTCGGTGGTGCGATAGTCGCAAGCGGGGCGTGGTTTTCCTCGCTCGGTTTTGGCGCACGCCTGCTGGCGCCGTTGTTCGCCAGGCCCATGGCCTGGCGCGTGCTGGATTTCCTGATCGGCGTGACCATGCTGGCGTTGGTCGCGATGTTGCTGGTGCAAGCATTCAAGTGACGCTTCGACGTCGGCAGGAGTATCTTTGCCGACCTGATGCGTATAAGCCGTTCCTTCCTCGTTGCCCTGACTTTGCTCGGGCTGTTGCACGTCTACATCGGCGTGCGCTTGTTACCTGCCTTGCCGCTGGGCGTGCCCGGGCGGGCGATCGGGGTACTGCTGCTCGGTGCCTCGTGCCTGCTGATTCCGATTGGCTTGATGGCGAGATCGATGCAGGATCGCTCGAACGCGGCACAACGGCTGGTGCTCACGGCGCTGATCTCGATGGGGCTGTTCTCGTCGCTGTTCGTATTCACGCTACTTCGTGACGTTGCGTTACTCATCGCGGCGCTATTCACGTCGGCCGTCGCCACCAATCACATTCAGGCGCTGACCGCGTGGACCGTCGTCGGCATGGCTGTGTTCGCGACGTTGATCGGATACATCAACGCCCGCCGCGTTGCGCGTGTAGTGAATATCGATGTGCCCATCGCCAACCTGCCTGCAGCGCTGCATGGTTTTTCCATCGCGCAAATCACCGACATCCACGTCGGCCCGACGATTCGTCGCAACTATGTCGAGCGCATCGTCGCCGCGGTGAATGGGCTCGAAGCGGATGTGATTGCGATCACCGGAGATCTGGTCGATGGCACCGTGATCGAGCTGGCGGCGCATGTGCAGCCGCTTGCGCAATTGCGCGCCAAATACGGTGCGTACTTTGTGACCGGCAATCACGAGTACTACTCGGGCGAGCGCGCCTGGACGAATGAGCTGCGACGTCTCGGTCTGCGCGTGCTGATGAACGAGCACGTCGTGCTCGATCACAACGATGCGAAGCTGCTGTTAGCCGGTGTTCCCGACTATGGCGCGCATCACTTCGATCCCGTGAATCGTAGCGATCCGGCCGCAGCGCTGGCTCATGCGCCTGCCGATGTCGGCGCAAAAATTCTGCTCGCTCACCAACCTCGCTCCGCGCCTGCGGCCGCTGCTGCCGGGTTCGATTTGCAACTCTCGGGACACACGCACGGCGGTCAATTCTGGCCGTGGAATTATTTCGTGCGTCTCCAGCAACCGTTTACCGCAGGGCTGGATCGACTGGACTCGTTGTGGATCTATACGAGTCGCGGCACCGGATATTGGGGACCGCCGAAGCGCTTCGGCGCGCCCTCGGAGATCACACGCATCAGGTTGGTGGTTGCAGGATCGCAGTCGACTGCCTGATCGCCAGCTTCGCCGGAATCGTCGTGCTCTCCACCGGCTCGTCGTGAATCAAAGCGAGCAAACTGTCGACGAGTAAAGTCGCGGCGGCTTTCGTGTCTTGTTGCACGGTCGTGAGGCTTGGGTTCGTGAAGCTCGCGATGGGAATGTCATCGAAACCCGCGACGGCCACGTCCTGTGGCACGCGAATGCCACGATCCACCAACGCACGCATCGCGCCGATGGCGATCAAATCACTGGCGCAAAACAACGCATCGAACGAAACGCCATGTTCGAGCAACGCGCTGACGGCGTCGTAACCAGAGCGTTCGGTGGTGAACGCATCGATCTGCAGCGTCGGGTTCACGGCGATATCGGCCTGCTGCAACGATTGCGAATAACCTTTGTAACGTTCGAAGAACTCGGGATAGTGCTCGGAGGCGTGGCCGACGAAGGCGATGTTGCGACGGCCGCGCTCCAGCAGATGTTGAGTCATGTCGCGGCCGCCTTGATAGTTGTCGCAGCCGATCGAGACGCCGGGCTGGCCCGGCAGCACCTCGCCCCAGCGCACGAAATGCGTGCCCTGTTGCACCAGCAGCTTCAAGCGATGCTGATATTCGACGTAGTCGCCGTAGCCGAGCAGGATCAGGCCATCGGCCTTCTTGCTGTCCTCGTATTCCATGTGCCAGTTGCTGGAGAGTTGCTGAAACGAAATCAGCAGGTCGTAGCCCTGCAATGCGCAGGCGCGTGTCAGCGAACCGAGCATGGACAGAAAGAACGGATTGATCAGCGAGTCGTCGAGCGTCGGATCTTCGAAGAACAATAGCGCCAGCGTGCCGGACTGTTGATTGCGAAGGTTGGACGCGTTCTTGTCGACCTTGTAGTTGAGCTCGTTCGCGATCTGCAGAATGCGCTGACGGGTCTGCTCGTTGACGGTCGGGCTGCCACGCAGGGCGCGTGACACGGTCGGTTGCGATACGCCCGCCAGGTAGGCGATATCGAACGACGTGGCTTTACCTTTGCGCATCCCCGGTCCCGGCAGTGGGCGTTGCCAGCCATTCTGCCAGCCGCCGGGAACTAGTTCACTGCGTGGCTGAGGAAGCCGCGTCGCCCGCGATCCAGGTTTCCAGGACGCGCACACCCGCGTCCACCAGTACCAGGTCGGCCCGGTAGCCCGGTTCGATCCGGCCGAAATGACCTTCCAGGCCCAGGAAAGTAGCGGGGTAGAGGCTGGCCATGCGCGCTGCCTGGGCAAGATCCACTTCGAGCATGGCGGGCGCGTTGCGAACCGCGGTCGCCATGTCGATGTCCGAGCCGGCGAGCCGCCCATGCTCGTCGACCAGCATGTTGTCGTTGACGGAAATCGGCCGGCCCTGCAGGCGGAAGGACTTGGCGGGCGCGCCGACCGTTGGCATCGCGTCGGTCACCAGCATGAAGCGATCTTTGCGTTTGCTGCGCATGGCGATCTTGAGCACGACCGGATCGACGTGATGACCGTCGACGATGATGCCGCACCAACTGCCGTCGTCGTCGAGCGCCGCGCCCACCGCACCGGGTTCGCGGCCGGTGAGTTGTGACATCGCGTTGAACAGATGCGTGAAGCCGGTCAGTCCATGATCGAGCGCGGTGCGGATTTCATCGTAGGTGCCGTTGGTGTGACCGGCGGAAACGATCACGCCCGCATCTCGAAGCTTGCGAATAATCTGCGGCGTGGTGCGCTCGGGCGCCAATGTCACCAATGTTTTGCCGCCCTTGAGCGAGGTGAGCAAACCGATCGCATCTTCCTTGAGCCAGCGCAGTTTGCTCGCGTCGTGGACGCCTTTGCGTTCGGCATTCAAGAACGGGCCTTCGATGTGAATGCCCAGCACGCCGGGAACGCGAGCTTCGATGGCGTCCTGAGTTGCCTTCACCGCGCGCGACACGACTTCGAGGTCGTCGCTGATGAGTGTGGGCAGGAAGCCGGTGGTGCCGAATCGACGATGCGCACGCCCGATCTCACGAATCGACGCGACACTCGGATCGTCGTTGAACAACACGCCGCCGCCGCCGTTCACCTGGACGTCGATGAATCCCGGCAACAGCGTTTGACCTTGCAAATCGTAGGTGCGCTCCGCGCTCCACTGGCTGTCGCGCGCGACGATGCGAGCGATGCGATCGCCCTCGATGAGGACGACTTGATTCTCCGTCCAGCCCGACTCGCGGAGGATGCGGCCGTTGACCAGCGCCTGTGTCATCACAGCGTCTCGGTCACTTTGTTGAGATGCGGCGGCTGATCCGGATTGAAGCCGCGCGCCGGCGCCAGAGTGGCGACCATGCGATAAAAACTTTGCACCATGAGCAACGGTTCGATGACCGGATGCGCAGTCACGGTCGGCAGTTCGATGGAGCCGGCCACCTTCGCGCCTGCGAGTAACACGTCGGCACCGCGCGCGACGAATTCGGTGGCGAGCTTCTCGATGCCGTCGCGACTCTCGTCGTTCTGAGACAGCATCAACACCGGGAATCCTCGACCGACCAGCGCCATCGGGCCGTGCTTCACTTCGGCGGCACTGAAAGCTTCGGCGTGCAGGCCGGAGGTTTCTTTGAACTTCAGCGCCGCTTCCTGCGCGACACCCAATCCATAGCCGCGTCCGACAACAAACAAATTGCTCACACGCTCCAGCACTGGCAGCGCGGGGCTCCAGTCCAGATTCCACGCGCGTTCGAGCAGATCCGGCGCTCCGATCAATGCATCGATCAGCGTTCGATCGTCGGTCCAGCAAGCCGTGAGATGCACGATGGCGCTGAGCGAAGCAATGTATGACTTCGTTGCCGCGACGCTGGTTTCGGCACCCGCGCAGAGCGGAATCGTGTGATGAGCGAGCTTGGTGAGTGGCGCCTCGGGTGAGTTACAAAGCGCAATCACGGTCGCGCCATTGCGTTTGGCATTTTCGGCGGAGGCGAGCAGGTCGGGGCTCTTGCCTGATTGTGAGATCACCAGGAACACGACGCCGCGCATGTCCGGCTGCGCGTCGTATAGCGAACTCATCGAAGGAGCCATGGACGTCGTGAGCAGCTTGGTGTGCGACTCAATCAAATATTTCGCGAACGTTGCCGCGTGATCCGAGCTACCGCGCGCGCAGGTGACAACCGCCCGAGGATTCATTTCCCGCAACAGTGAGCCGATGCGGCGCACGTTGATGGCGTTCATCTCCAATTGACTACGCACGACGCGGGCCGCCTGTGCGGCTTCGCTGAACATGCGGGTGTCTGTGCCTTTGACTGTACTCATGACGATGCAGCGAGCTCGGCGACGAAATCGTAGGTATCGCCGCGATAAAACGATTGTGAGAATTCCACGGCGCGGCCGTCCTTGAGGAATCCAACGCGCTCCACCAGCAAGCCCGCATCGCCTTCCTGCGCCTTGAGCAAGGTGGCTTGTTCGGCTCGTAACAAAACCGCGCGCAAGCGTTGCAGGGCGCGCACTGGGCGATTGCCCGTGCGTTCGAGTGCTTCATACAACGATGTTTCTACGGACTCGACCGAAGGCAGGCAATCCGCGAGCACCGTCGCGTATTCCAGCGCCATCGGCGCATCGTCCGCGTAACGAATTCGGTGAAAGCGATACACCGGCGTGCCCGGACTGGAACGCAACGTCAACGATTCTTCGGGAGTCACGGTGCCGGCTGCGCGATTGAGCCAGACACTGCGAGGCTTACGGCCGCGAGCGCGCATGTCTTCGGAGAAGGAGGTGAGCTTGGAAAAGTTTTTCTCGACGCGATTGCTGACGAAGGTGCCGGAGCCTTGTTTGCGAATCAGCAGCCCGTCGTCGACCAGGCCGTCGATTGCCTTGCGCACGGTGATGCGCGAAACCGAGAGCTCCTCGGCGAGATCCCGCTCCGGAGGCAGCGCGTCGTCGGGACCGAGAATGCGGTTTTCGATCGCCAGCCGCAGCTTGCGCTGTAACTGCTGGTACAGCGGCAGCGTGCTGGCTTCATCGAGCGGCCGCAGATGCTCAGACAGCGAGGTCAATTCCCCTCTCCTTCGATGCGCAAAGCTTTGATTGTGATGTCTCGTGGGGCCAACAAGATGCCACCGTCATATTACCAATGCAATACCAATGGGAGCGCCAATCGATCCGGCGTGGTGCATAAACCACTAACAGAGCAGCAAAAATGGGGCATGAAAATAAATGGTATTGGCGGGGCTTGGCATTTGCGAGCGACTGGTACTATATTGGACCCATATTGGTCTGATCTATAAACAACAGGGGTAGGGAGCAATATGAGTAAGCGAAGCACGACTCTGATCGGCGCCGCCGTCGCGCTGGCATTGCTGAAGCAGGCAGCACCCGTGCAGGCCCAGTCCACGACCGGCAACGAAATCGAGGAAGTCGTCGTCACCGGCATCCGCGCCAGCTTGCGCGAATCGCTGGAAACCAAGCGCGAAGCCGTCGGCGTCGTCGATGCGCTCACCGCCGAGGACGTCGGCAAGTTTCCGGATAAAAACCTGGCCGAAGCCCTGCAGCGCGTGCCCGGCATCGTGATCAACCGCGAGTTCGGCGAAGGCGAACGCGTCAACCTGCGCGGCACCGGCTCCAATCTCACTCGCACGCTGCTCAATGGTCATGCCCTGGCCACGGCGGACTGGTTCATTCTGGATCAGCTCAACAGCACGCGCAGCTTTAATTATCTGATGCTGCCAGCCGAGGTCATCGGCCAGGTGCAGGTGTTCAAGTCGCCGCAGGCGGACTTCGAAGAAGGCGGCATCGGCGGCACCATCAACGTCGGCACTCGCAACCCGCTCGATATGAAGCCGATGGCGACGTACCTGTCGGCGCAGGGCGCGTACACCGAGATGTCCGACGAGTTCGATCCGCAGATGTCGGGCCTGTTCAGCTGGCACAACGACGACAGCACGCTCGGCTTCATGGTCGCGGGGTTGTATCAGGAGCGCAATATTCGTCGCGATGGCGTTGAAGTGCTCGGCTACGAAGACATCGATCCTTCGGCGACCAACACGCTGTTGTTCCCGTCGCTGATCGGCTCGGCGCTGTTCCAGCAGGAGCGCGTGCGTTCCGGCGGTAACTTCGGCGTCCAATTCCGTCCGAACGATGTGGTCGACATCAACGTCACCGGTCTGTACTCGAAGTTCGAAGCGGACAACACCAACCAAAACTACATCGCTTGGGGCACTCGCGCGCTGTCGGGCGAGAGCGGCCAGGCTGCGTGTCCGCCGAGCGGCACATTGACGAATCGCGTGGTCCAGGACGGCACGGTCGTCGCCGGTCGCGTTTCCTCTTCTAACGGCGGTACTTGCGGCTTCGGTGTGGTTTACGACGCCATCAAGCGCTTCGCGACTGCCGAGACGCGCAACATCGACTTCGATGCCAACGTGAAGGCGAGCGAAGCGCTGACGTTGCATTTCAAGGTCGGCTACACCGATGCCGAAGGCAACACCGACGCGCAGCCGTTCGTCGAGTTCGGCGCGCCCGGCGCGTTCGACTTCGACTTGCGTGGCGAAGCGCCGAGCGTGCGCTTCATTCCGAATCGCAACGGCGTGCTTACCGATCCGACCGATCCGAGCGACCTGCCGCTGATCTTCAGCTCGTTGCATCAGATCCTGAACGACGACGACGAAAAGTATGCGTACGCCGATGCGCTCCAGGAGCTGGAGTTCGGTCCGGTGAAGTCGGTGAAGGTGGGCGCGAAGTTCACCGATCATCAGCGCGACCTGGTGTTCAACGCCACCACCTACGGCGGCTTCCACGTGCCGATCAACATGACGCCGGGCACCGTGTTCGCCGGCGGTTCGACGCCGGGCGATTTCCTGAGTGGCGTCGGCGGCAATCCGCTCGACAACTACTGGTCGCCGGACTTCAACAAGGTCGAAGACATCCTGTTCGCTCGCCTGGCCGGAACCTCGCGTGTGTTCTATCCGGCGCAGAGTTTCTCCGTCGGCGAAGAAGCGTGGGCTGGCTACGCCATGGCGAACATGGAAGGCGACAAGTGGCGCGGTAACTTCGGTGTGCGCTATGTGCGCACCGAGCAAACATCCGAAGGCGCGCAGGTGCGCACCGACGGCGCGATCGACAATCCGTTCGGCCGTTATAACGCGCTGAAGGTGGAGCGCACCTACGACGACGTGCTGCCGAGCTTGAACGTTGCGTACGATCTCACCGATCAGTGGGTGCTGCGTTTTGCCGCCGCGAAAGTGATGGCACGCCCGGACTACACTGACGTCGCTCCGCGTTCGTCGTTGAACATCGGCGCGCTGACCGGCAGCTCGGGCAATCCGAACCTCGATCCGTATCGCGCCAACCAGGCTGACGTGTCCGTCGAGTGGTATCGCGACAATGACTCCATCATCGCCGCGGCGCTCTATTACAAGGACATCAAGTCGTTCATCACCGATCGACCGACGGTGCAGCAGGTGACGATCCAGACCGGCACGCCGTCAGCGCAGTGTACGCCGGCGGGCGGCGCGAACCTGTTCAACTGTCCGTTCACGATCAACCAGCGCGCCAACGGTGGCGGCGGCAAGATCCAGGGCCTGGAATTATCGGTGACGCAACCGATCTGGGGCGGCTTCGGCATCAACGGCAACTACACCTACTCGGACGCGGAAGCCGACAGCGGCGATCCGATCCCGGGCAACTCCGAAGATACGTTCAACCTCGCCGCGTACTACGAGAATCAGATGGTGAGCGCGCGCCTGTCGTACACGTATCGCTCCGAGTTCTTCGTGACCTTCGACCGTTCGACGCAGTTGAACCAGAAGGCGCTGGAATCGGTGGATGCCTCGCTGGTGGTGAACGTGCTGGACAACGTTGCGCTGACGCTCGACGGCATCAACCTGACCGACGAAAAGATCGAGCAGTACGCGACCTTGGAATCGCGTCCGCGCGCGATCTACGAGAACGGCCGGATCTTCTACGCAGGCGTGCGTCTGAAGTTCTAAAGAGCGGGGGACAGATTTCAAATCTGTCCCCATCCTCTGGCCGTCAGCAGCGACTGCAGCTGCGGGAGCAAGGGCGCCAGTTGCCTCGCATAGCGGCGATGGCGCCCGATCGAGCGATCGTTCAATCGCTCGGTCACCTGCGCATAACTGGGGGTCGGCGCATAGCGCCGATTCTGATGAAAGCTCAGGCACGCCTCCTCGAACGGCAGGCCGAGGAAGTCCAGCAGGCGCTGGGTCTCGCCGCGCTGATCGGCGATGAAGCGCTCGTAACTCAAGATCAACTCTCGGTTGAAACCCAGAGCCGCTTGCTCGCGCGCGTAATGCGCATCGAGATCGGCCACGGCGAGCAGATGATGCACGATGTCCTCGATCCGATAACCGCAGTTGAAACCGTGCGTCATGTTATGCGACAGCATGGACACGCAGACGTCGAGCGGATGTCGCATCACTCGCACGACCTTCGCTTGCGGAAACGCCATCCGCAGCAGCGGCAGCCAGATCTCGTTGAACGGCATCTTGTCGGTGAAGAAGTTCTTGCCGGGCCCGGTGAGTCCGTACTGCTCGGCGCGTGCGAAGTAATAGTCACGAAAGATCGTCGCGGCCCAGCGTCGGTCGGCCGCACACACGCGAGCCAGGTTGTCGGGGAAGCCCTCAGGCCCGGGGAACTGCGCGAGCGAGAATTGTCTCAGCTCACCGAGAAACGACAACTCGCCGCCGGCGCGAATCGCCGAGTGGCTGGTGAGCACCTGTTCGATCAACGTCGTTCCCGAACGCGGAAAGCCGACGATGAACACGGGCTGTGGCACATCGGTTCGCAACGATGCCGTGGGCAGCTCGCGCAACGTCGAGGCAACGAAAAAACGTTTCAACCGCCCGAAGAATGTTTCGACGGCTTGCGCGTTGTAAGTCAGTCCACCCGCTTCGGCCGCAAGCAACTGCTTGCCGGCCACCAGATCGTTCCACGCCTCGTCGTATCGGCCCAGGCGGTCAAGCAAACGTCCGCGTTCGAGTCGTGCGTCGCCAGTCAGTTTGGGTGCGCTGTCGAGAATCGCCAGTGCTTCGCTCGGCTTGCCGACTCTGCTGAGATGGTTGGCGCGAAGCAGATTGATGTCGCTGCCGGGCGAGGCAGCGGCGGCCTGATCGAGCAGCTCCCAAGCTCGGGGCATGTTGCCGGTGACTTCGTACAGCTTCGACCAGTGCGCCAACGTTTTCAGATTGCCGGGCTCGCGCGCGTCGGCCTGAACAAAATAACCTTCGGCCTCGTCGGTGCGGCCCTGTTTCATGAGATTCAGCGCGAGGTTGGCAAGAAACATCGGCTGCTCGCCACCGATCTCGACCGCGCGGCGGAAATGCCATTCGCCGGAGGGCAGATCGTTTTGTTCCGACAGCACCGTACCAAACAGATTGTGTGCCTGAGCGTTGAGCGGATTGACGCGCAGTGCCGTGCGAGCGAGCGTGTCTGCATCGCCAAGCCGCCGCATGATCAACAACAGTTCGGTGAGCTCGTTATAAGCCCAGTCGGTGCGTGGCTCGCGCGTCAGCAGCGACTTGAGCATTTCCGCGGCGGCGAGCAGATTGCCCGCACGTCGCAGCGTCTGATATTGAGACCACGCAGGATGGGACTCGGGGGATGACATGGCGGTCGCTGAATTCATGAATCGATTGTCGCAGCATACTCGCATGCTGGGGCCGATGTTGATCGTGGGTCTCGCGCTCGGCGCATGCTCGCGATCACCCGAGCCTTCGGCTGAGTTTGCCAATCTTCCAGTGAGCGTGATTCCCGCACCGGTGAAGGTCGAGCGCGGGCAGGGCGCGTTCGTCATCGATGCGAATACGAAGCTCACTTTCGGCGACGGCGCGGAAGCCAGGCGCGTCGCCGAATATTTCAACGACCTGATCGGTAAAACCTATGGTGTCGGGCTCGGCACGGCGGCGGGTGGTGCCGACGCGGACAACAGCATTCATTTCGCGCTTACGGCCGGCGAGAGCCCGTCCGGGGACGAGGGCTATTCGTTGGCAACCTCCTCCAAACTAGTAGTCGTCAATGCCGGGGACTCTCGCGGCCTCCTTTATGGTGCTGTCACGCTTTGGCAGCTGATCTCGAAACAGGGCGACACGTTGGCGATCCCTGCCGTGACCATCGACGATTCGCCCCGATTCGCCTGGCGCGGACTGATGTTGGATTCGGCGCGTCACTATCAGTCGCCCGAGTTCGTGCGCAAGTTCGTCGATGTGATGGCGCTGCATAAGTTCAACGTGCTGCATTGGCATCTCACCGACGACCAAGCCTGGCGTCTGGAAATCAAGAAATATCCCAAGCTCACCGATCTGGGCGCGTGGCGTGTTCCGGCGGGGCAGGCACCGGCTGCGAACATGGATCCGGCGACCGGCAAGCCGCAGTTGTATGGTGGGTTTTATTCGCAGAGCGAAGTGCGCGAGATCGTCGCGTACGCGGCGGCACGTCACATCACGATCGTGCCGGAGATCGATATGCCCGGGCATGCGAGCGCAGCCATTGCTGCCTATCCCGAGCTTGCGGTTGTGCCGCCTGCATCGGCGCAGGTGCCGGCCGACTGGGGCGTTTATCGCAACCTGTTCAATGTCGAGGAAGGGACGTTCAAGTTCTTCGAAGACGTGTTGACCGAGGTGATGGAGTTGTTCCCGGGTCAGTACATTCATGTCGGAGGCGACGAGGCTGTTAAGGATCAGTGGCACGCGTCGGCGCGAGTGCAGGCTCGCATGCGGGAATTTGGGGTCAAAGACGAACATGCGCTGCAGAGCTATTTCATTGCCCGCATGGAAAGGTTCCTGAGCGGCAAGGGGCGCCGGCTGATCGGTTGGGACGAGATTCTGGAAGGCGGCCTCGCCCCGAATGCGACGGTGATGTCGTGGCGTGGCATCGACGGTGCGGTTGCCGCGGCGAATTCCGGGCACGATGCGGTGTTGTCGCCCCAGCCCTTGCTGTATTTCGATAACCGGCCGGTGGATGTGCCGGTGCCGGGGCGCAAGCGTATCGTCACCGTTCAAGACGTGTATGGTTTCGATCCGATGCCGGCGGCGCTGAACGAAGCTCAGCGCAAACATATTCTGGGCGTGCAGGCGAATATCTGGACGGAGTACATGCGCAGCCCGGATCGGGTGGAGTTCATGACGTTCCCGCGTGCGGCGGCGGTCGCCGAGGTCGCATGGTCGCCCGCGGCGAGTAAGAATTGGGCGGCATTCGCCGAGCGTTTGCCGGCGCAGTTGGAGCGCTACAAGGCGTTGGGAATTCGTTACGCTGAGGCGCCGGCTGCGCAGGCGCTGCAAGCGAATCGACGTACGAGTCATGAGATGAACTTGTGCAGCGATAAGATTCCGATCTCGCTTGAAGACGACGCGCCCGTGTATGGTGAACGCGCGACGTTCCTGGCGGACATCATGCAGCCGTGCTGGATTTTCAAGGAAGCGGATCTGTCCGGTGTCGGTGCGATCGTTGCCTCGGTCGGGCAGGTGCCGTTCAACTTTCAGATCGGCGCGGCGCTGAAGGAGATCAAATTCCAGAAGCCGGCGACGGCGGCTGGGGAGCTTGAAGTGCGGATGGATAGTTGCGAAGGCGAGCGCATCGCTGTGTTGCCGCTCGCTCCGGCGGTGGAGGAATTTGCCGTGACCAAATTGCCGCCGGCCACGATTCAGCCCAGGATGGGCAAGCACGATCTGTGTTTCACGTTCACGCAGAAAAGCGTCGATCCGTTGTGGGTGCTCCAGTCCGTGGAGCTGAGCAGCGCCGGTGGCGCGCAGGGGTCCGTTCAATGACCGATTCGGCTGTAACGCTGCACGCTCCGCTGCGCGGCTGGTGTGCGCCGCTGGATGAGGCACCCGACGAAGTGTTCGCCCAGCGATTGCTGGGTGACGGTGTCGCTATCGATCCCATCGGCGATACGTTGCATTCGCCCTGCGACGGTGAAGTTATATCGGTCGCGACGTCCAAGCATGCAGTTGCTGTGCGGGCGGAGAACGGTGCTGAAATTTTGATGCATGTGGGTATCGATACAGTTGCCCTCGGCGGCAAAGGTTTCGAGGCATTGGTGGTGCAGGGCGCGCGGGTGAAGCGGGGAGCACCGCTGCTGAAGTTCGATCTCGATGTGCTTGCGCAGGGCGCGAAGAGTTTGATCACGCCGATTCTGGTGACTAACGGCGATCGTTTTGCTGTCGCCAATGTGAGCGCGGGCTGCGGTGTTGAAGTCGGCGATGTGATTTTCGAGATTCGCTCCATTGCCGCGAACGCCGGGATGCAGTCGAGCGACGGCAGTAAGGAAGTCAGCGTGACCTTCCCGATCCCGCTCGAACACGGCATCCACGCTCGCCCCGCGGCGTTGATCGCGAACTTCGCCAAGTCACAGAGTATCGAGATCACGATTGCGACCAACGGCCGTACGGCCAATGCACGCAGTGCTGTGTCGCTGATGTCGCTTGGCGCGAAGCATGGAGATGAGATTTCGATTACCGCGTCCGGTGACAACGCCGAGCGTGTGATCGATCAGTTGAAGCAAGCGATCTTGGGTATTCGCGAAGCACCGCAATCGGACGCTCATGGCAGCGCGCCGAGCGTAGCGAAGGCGCGAGCGGCGCAGTCCGCAGAAGTGCAAGGTGGTGCGTCCGGGCAGGCGGCGCTAGATGCAAAAAACACCGTGGCTGAAGAAACGTCACGCGCGGTGAAGTCCAACCGCCTCCGAGGCGTCATAGCCAGCCGTGGACTGGCCGTCGGCCGCGCAGTCACATTGAAGGCCGCCGAGATACCGGTAGTCGAAGCCGGCAAGGGCATCGCTCACGAAAGCGCCGAGTTCGAGCGGGCACGCGACGAAGTGCGAGTGAGATTGCATCAGTTAGTGCAACACTCGCAGGGGCCCGCCAAGGAAGTCATCAGCGCTCATCTCGAATTCATCGACGACTGGGAACTCGTCGCCTCCGCTCGTCGTGCAATCCAGCGAGGCAAGAGCGCCGCTTTCGCCTGGAGACGCGCGGTCCGCGACAGTGCGGATACGCTCAGGGCGCTGGGCGATCAGCGCATGTCCGAGCGCGTCGACGACTTGATCGATCTCGAATCGCAGGTACTACTGGCACTCAGTGGCGCTGCGCCCGCAGCCATTCCCGACTTGCCCGAGCGGGCCATCTTGGTTGCGGAAGATCTGAAACCTTCGCAACTCGTCTCGCTAGATGCAAACAAACTCGCCGGCATCTGCCTCGCTGCAGGCGGCCCGACATCTCACGTCGCGATCCTCGCAGCGGCGATGGGCGTGCCGGCACTAGTTGCTCTTGGCTCGTCAGTGCTAAGCATCGAAGACGGCGCCTGGCTGGTGCTCGACGCCGAACAGGGCAACCTCAGCATTTCCCCCGACCAAGTCGCACTGGCTGCAGCCGAGCAAACATTGTCACAGCGACGCCAGCGTCAGCAGAACGAGCGAGCGGCAGCTCACGTCGATTGCCGAACCGCGGACGGCGAGCGCATCGAAGTCTTTGCAAACTTAGGTTCACTCGCAGAGGCGCAAGTCGCAGTGACGCACGGCGCGGAAGGCTGCGGACTGTTGCGCACCGAGTTCTTATTTCTGGAGCGCGAATCGGCACCGACAGAAGATGAACAACTCCAGCAGTACCAAGGCATCGCGAAGACGTTGGAAGGCCGACCCCTCGTGATCCGAACGTTGGACATCGGCGGCGACAAGCCCATTCCATATCTGCCAATGCCCGCCGAAGAAAATCCCGCTCTTGGTCTGCGCGGCGTACGCACGAGCTTGTGGCGCCCCGATCTGCTTCGCGTACAGCTACGCGCCATCCTGCGAGTGCAGCCTGTCGAGCAGTGTCGCGTGCTATTGCCGATGATCACCGACCCAGCCGAGATCAAGGCCGTGCGTCGCATGCTCGATGAAGTGCGACGTGAGCTTGGCATCACGACCCCAGTTCAAGTCGGCGCGATGATCGAAACACCCGCATCGGCGGTGATCGCAAGTCGCATCGCGCGCGAGGTGGAGTTCCTTTCCATCGGCACCAACGATCTCACGCAATACACACTCGCGATGGATCGCGGCCACGCAGACCTCGCGCATCGAATCGATGGCCTGCATCCGGCGGTCTTGAACTTGATCGCAATGACCGTCGACGCTGCCGAAGAGCAGCACCGGCTCGTCGCGGTTTGCGGCGGACTCGCGTCGGAGCCGGCTGCGGTGCCGATTCTGATTGGGCTCGGCGTGCGTGAGCTGTCAGTCGTGCCGACCCTCGTGCCGCAGCTCAAGAGTTTGATTCGCACACTCACCGTCGAATCCTGTCGCGCGCTCGCGCAACGAGCGCTCGTAATGGATACGGCTGAAGCCGTGCGAACGCTGGCGAACGAATTCTGCGTCTCCGAGACGCGCCTGGTCTCCTGATCGAGAGCGTCATGAAAAACGTGATCACAGGTTTGCAGTCGGTCGGGCGGGCATTGATGCTGCCGATCGCGGTGTTGCCGGTTGCCGCGTTGCTGTTGCGACTGGGGCAAGGCGACTTGTTGAACATGCCTGCGGTCGCCGCCGCCGGCGACGCGATTTTCTCCAACCTCGGATTGTTATTTGCGATCGGTGTCGCTGTCGGCCTCGCGAAGGAGAATCACGGCGCGGCGGGTCTTGCGAGCGTCGTGGGTTATCTCGTAACGACCAAGGGTGCAGAAGTACTCATCGCCGTGCCGCCGGAAGTCGCTGCCGACCTCACGGGCCGCGCCGCCGAGCTTGCCAATGCGGCGTTTCGAGCGCGCGAGCTGGGAAAACTGAGTGTGCCCGCCGGGCTGCTATCGGGTTTGATCGCGGGCTGGATGTATAACCGCTACAGCGACATTCGTTTGCCGAGTTATCTCGCGTTCTTCGGCGGACGTCGCTTCGTTCCCATCGCCAGCGGCACGGCAGGCATCGCGCTGGCGTTAGGCTTCGGTTACGGCTGGCCGGTGCTCGAACGCGGTATGGACGCAGTGAGTCAGGCAGTGCTTGGATCGGAGTCGGTCGGTTTGTTTGCTTACGGTGTGTTGAATCGCGTGCTGATCGTCACGGGGTTGCATCACATCCTCAACAACATGGCGTGGTTCCTGTTGGGCGACTATCAAGGCGTCACCGGCGACCTGAAACGTTTCTTCGCCGGCGATCCCACCGCGGGCGCGTTCATGTCCGGATTCTTCCCGGTGATGATGTTCGGTCTCCCCGCGGCGTGTCTCGCCATGTATCGAGCGGCTTTGCCGGAGCGACGTGCCGCGGTCGGCGGCATGTTGTTCTCGATGGCGCTGACGTCGTTCCTCACCGGCGTGACCGAGCCCATCGAGTTCTCCTTCATGTTTCTCGCGCCAATTCTGTACGGCATTCACGCCGTCCTGACCGGTCTCGCGATGGCGCTGATGGATGCGCTCAACATTCGTCTCGGCTTCGGCTTCTCGGCGGGCTTGTTCGACTTCGTGCTGAACTACAAGCAGTCGACGCAGCCGCTGCTGCTGATTCCGTTCGGACTGGTCTACTTCGGTTTGTATTACGGCCTGTTTCGATTTTTCATCGCACGCTTCAACCTCGCAACGCCGGGCCGCGAAATCGAAGACACGCCGCAACGCGCGGAGGCGACGACTCAGGACGACTCCGTCCAGGGTTGGATTCGTGCGTTGGGAGGCGCGGGCAATCTCGTTACCGTCGACGCGTGCACGACGCGTTTGCGATTGGCGATTCGAGACCAGACCATCGTCAACGAAGCTGCGCTCAAGTCGCTCGGCGCACGTGGCTTGGTGCGTCCCTCGAAAGAAACATTGCAGGTCGTGGTCGGTCCGATTGCCGATCAGCTCGCGTCGTCGATTCGTGGTGGATTGAGGTTGCCGATGAGTGCAACTCCGGCCACTCCGGCCACATCAACATCAACATCGACACCCGCAATTCCGGTGAAGGTCGACGCCAGCATCGAGGAGATGGCGCGCGGCTTGATTCAATCGCTCGGTGGAGCTGCGAACATTCGCGAGCTGCGTCTCGCCGCGAGTCGCGTTTGTTTCAGTCTGAACAACGGGTCCGTTCCCGGCAGTCCGGAGCAAGTATCGGGCGTACGCGGGATCGCGCGACCGGCGCCGAAAAGTCTGCATGTGCTCGCGGGACCGCTATCACCGGCCCTGTTCGCGGCGGTCGATCGATTGCGGGCCGGCGCTTAGAGACATTCACGAGACATTCCACGTCGAAGCGCGGCGGCAGGCTTTCCCCCGGCCGCGCTCTCTGGCATGCTGACAACGTTGTCAGATAAAGATGGTCCACCATCCGATCCGGGGGAATAGATGATCAACTCGACCAACGGTGCGAGCTCGCAGGCTGCGCCGACCGCGCCATATTCCGGGCCGAGCTACATGCCCGCGCTGGTGGTGCTCACTTCGTTGTTCTTCATGTGGGGCTTGATCACCTCGCTGAACGACATCCTGATCCCGCACCTCAAAGCGATATTTACTCTGAGTTATGTGCAGGCCTCGTTGATTCAGTTCTGTTTTTTCGGCGCCTACTTTGTGATGTCGCTGCCCTCGGGCTACCTGGTGGAGAAGCTGGGCTATCGGCTCGGCATCATCATCGGATTGTCGACGGCCGGCATCGGCTGCCTGGGTTTTTATCCGGCGGCTTCGGCGCAGTCCTATCCTTTGTTCCTTGCCGCGTTGTTCGTGCTGGCTTCGGGCATCACGTTGTTACAAGTTGCCGCGAATCCCTATGTCTCTGTGCTGGGTCCGCCGACTACCGCCGCGAGCCGCCTGAATCTGACGCAGGCATTCAATTCGCTGGGCACGACGGTCGGTCCGTACCTCGGTTCGATCTTCATTTTGACGGTGGTCACCGGCGCGGCGATCGATAAGGCAAGCGAGATCGCCACGGTGCAAGGTCCTTACCTGATTCTCGCGGGCCTGCTGTTCGCGATTGCGGTGATGTTCTCGCAGTTCAAGTTGCCGGTGGTCAGAGGAACGGACGCGACCACTGCCGCCGCCGACGACCACAACGTGCCGAGCGTTTGGAAACATTCGCACCTCGTGCTCGGCGCGGTCGCGATCTTCATGTACGTCGGCGGCGAAGTCGCCATCGGCAGTTACCTGGTGAGTTTGATGTCGCAGCCCGATGTCGCCGGCCTGCAGGAGAACGTCGCGGCTCGTTACGTATCGCTGTATTGGGGCGGGGCGATGGTCGGCCGATTCATCGGCGCGGTCGTGCTGCGCAAGGTCAAACCCGGTCATGTGCTCGCATTCAACGCGGCCTGCGCCATCTTGTTGTTGATCGTCGCGATGAGCTCGGCGGGCAAGGTCGCAATGTGGGCTGTGCTGTCGATCGGCTTCTTCAACTCGATCATGTTCCCGACGATTTTCACGCTCGGCATCGCCAGGCTGGGCCGCCATACCGGCGAAGGCTCGGGCGTGCTGTGCATGGCTATCGTCGGCGGCGCCATCATGCCGGTGGCGCAGGGTTATTTTGCGGACACGATCGGCTTGCTGCCGTCGTTCTTCGTCCCCGCCGTTTGTTATGCCTACATCGTGTTCTACGGCCTCAAGGGTCACATCGTGCGCAGCGTGCCGGACCGAGAGATTTCGGCAGGTAGCGCCCGAACCAATATGTGACGCCGCTCTCAGCTAAGTAAGTCAACGGGTGGCGGGTGCATTTGCCGATGCATCCGCCCTTGTTGTCGAGTGGCAGGATGATTCCTCGCATGAGAGACTGCCGGCGCGAAGAAGAACTCGCACGGACAACTCATGACGGATGGCAACGGGTACCGCGTAGCAGGAAGCACGCCACAGCGGGGGTTCATCGATAGAGCACTACCGCGCTTCGTCAAGCGCGCGGTGGTCGCGCAGTCCGTTCTCATTCTCGTCATTGTCTGGAGCTATGCCGCCTGGCGGGTGTACGGCGACAAAGCCGAGACGCTCGAATCCGCACGCCACGAGCTGCGAGCCATCGCGTCGGGCATGTTCGTTCATATGCAGGCGGTCCTGAACGACAGCTTGGGCGCGGCCCGCACCGCTGCCGATGCCATCGATGCCCAGGGCGGCGTGATGGAAGTTCCAATGGCCAAAACCGCCGAGCTGCTCAGTCGTGAGCTGAGCAGCGGCGAATATGTGCGCGCCCTGTTCGTCGCCACTCCCAACCGATTTGTCGCAGCCGTCCGCAATCACGATATGCGGACGCTCGAATCTCCGCCCCCGTGGCTCGAAGATGCGTTCGGCGGTACGCGGGATGTCTATATCGGTCGCACCATCGCCGATCCGGTTCAGGCTGCGCAGCGAGCGATTCCCATCGCCGTGCGCACGACGGACAGCTCGGGCGCGGTGGTTTGGGTCGGCGCGTTGTTGGGTGTCGAGGCGCTGGATCAGTTGTATGAAACGATGGCGATCCGCGACGGCGCGCTGAGTCTCACCTCGACGTCCGGCGATCTGCTGTTACGCGTGCCGATGCCGAACCTGGGTCACAAGGAACATCTGCACGTGCGGGGCAGCGCCGTATATATCGGCTCGGCATTCACGCCGGACGGTGGTTTCATCGAGGCGCCGAGTCCGTTCGCTGAAGGGATGTGGGTTTACGCGATCCGACGCCTGCAAGGTTATCGACTGGCGGTGTCGGCCGGACGCGGCAAAGCGGCCATCTTGCAGCAATGGCAGGATCGCACTCGCAGCCTGACTATCGTGCTCGCCGGTATCTCGGTGCTGTTCATCGGCCTGACCATGTTGTTGCGACATTTCATCGATCGCCTGGAAGGCGCCAACAACAATCTCGCGCAGCTCAACTCGGAATTGGAAGATCGCGTCGCCGCTCGCACCACCGAGTTGCAAGAGGCGAATCAGCAGCTCGCGCTGACCAATGAAGAGCTGGAAGCATTCACTGCATCGGCCTCGCACGATTTGCGTTCGCCGCTCGGTACGATTGCGGGGCAGGCCGGGCTGCTGCGCGACGAGTTGCGTCATTCGATGACGGACATGATTCGTCAGCGCATCGATCGCATTCAGTCGAATGTCATGCGCTCCTCGGAGATCATCGACGGCTTGTTATCACTGGCGCGCGTTTCGCGCCAGGAAATGTTGAACGAGCGGGTCGACCTTTCGGCGCTCGCGCGCAGCGTCGTCGAAGATTTGCGCCAGCAGTATCCCAAGCACAAAGTCGAGTACTCGATTGCGCCGAATCTGATTGCCTATGCCGATCCGCGCTTGATGAAAAGCCTGCTGAGCAATCTGCTCGGCAACGCTTGGAAATATACATCGCGCACGCTCAACGCTCGTGTTGAGTTGAACAGCACGCAAGCTACCGGCGGGGTCGTGTTCGCGATTCGCGATAACGGCGCAGGCTTCGATATGTCGTGCTCGGAACGTTTGTTCGAGCCGTTCCAACGCATGCATACCGCGGCCGAATTCCCGGGCGTCGGCATCGGGCTCGCCATCGTCGCGCGCATCGTGCGTCGTTACGGCGGCAAGATCACGGTCGATAGCGAGCCGGGTCGTGGCGCGATCTTCCGCTTCACACTGCCGGCCGCGGCCGCCGCTCGCACCATCGAAGAGTCGGCCGCCTAAGTGGTATCTTGCGGCTCCCCTCGCCGGAGCTGCTGAATGTCGAACTCGTCCGCCCCTTTACGCATCGTCGGTATCGGCGGCACCACCAAGGCGGGTTCCTCGACGGAAAAAGCGCTGCTGGCGTGTCTCGGCGCGGCCGAACAGCTCGGGGTAGAGATCGAAGTGATCTCCGGCGCCAAGCTCGCCGCGCTACCGCTGTATTCGCCCGAGGAAACGCTGCGAACCCCCGAGCAACAGCGATTCGTGGAAAGCGTCCGCGACGCTGACGGGCTGATTCTGGCCACGCCTGCATATCACGCCGGCATGTCCGGCTTGCTCAAGAACGCGATCGATTTGCTCGAAGACCTGCGCGACGAGCGCCGTCCCTATCTCGATGGCAGAGCGGTCGGCTGCATCGTGACAGCGTACGGCTGGCAGGGCGCGGGGACGACGCTCACCTCCGTACGCACGATCGTTCATGCCTTGCGCGGTTGGCCGACGCCCTTGGGTGTCACCCTCAACACCGCGATTCCTCTATTCGACGATCAGGGTCGCTGCACCGACGAGCGCGTGCAGGTTCAGTTCGAGATGCTGGCCGCCCAGGTGGTCGAGTTCGCGCGGCGTTTTCGAGCCTAAGTCCCTGCTTCGACAAGGTTTATAAGAAATGTCAGCGTCCGGTCAGCATCGCTGAAGTAAAGATATATCAGTTGCGCCGTGCCCTGCGGGCATCGGAGTAACATTCCTACCTGGCCGATGCATAGCGTGCGACCGCGCGCGTGCACGATTTACCCATAAACGGAACGACTTCATGTTCGATCGATCCTCCCGCCCGCGACAGCTGCCGTTCGCGTTGCCCGCGACGCTGCTGATCGCCTTCGCCACGCTCGCCGCTTGCTCCGGGGAGCAGCCCGGCGCAGGCAAAAAGGCGGGGCCGAGCGCGGCCGAGGTCGTGACCGCCGAGGCGACGATGCAGCCGTTGGGTGTGGAGATAGAGGCGGTCGGCACCGCTCGCGCCAACGAGTCGGTCGAAGTCACATCGAAGGCTTCCAACACGGTGACCGCGATTCGCTTCGAAGAAGGCGATCGCGTGCGCAAGGGCGCAATCCTGGTCGAGTTCGATAGTGCCGAGGTTCGCGCTTCGCTCGCCGAAGCAGAAGCCGCGCTGGCCGAGAGCCAAAACCAGTTCAAGCGCAGCCGTGATTTGTTTACGAGCAAGGCGCTGTCAGAATCGCAGCTCGACCTGATCGAGTCGACGCTCAAAGGCAATCAAGCACGTGTCGACGTCGCGAAGGCGCGTCTGGCAGACACGATCATTCGCGCAAGCTTCGATGGCACCGTCGGCTTTCGTCGCGTGAGCGTTGGCAGCTTGGTGAGTCCGGGCAGCGTGATCACCACGCTCGACGACGCATCGTTGATCAAGCTCGACTTCACCGTCGCTGAAACATACATCCACGCCTTGGAGAAAAATCTGCCGGTGATCGCCGCGAGCGCGGGGCTGCCCGGTCGTGAGTTTCGAGGCAAGGTCACACATCTGGATTCGCGCGTGGACTCAGTGACGCGTTCCATCGCCGTCCGCGCCGAATTGCCGAACCCGAAGGGTGAGCTCAGGCCCGGTATGTTCATGACCGTGCGTTTGCAAGGCGAAGTGGCGCCGGCACTGCTCGTGCCTGAAGGCGCAATCGTACCGGAGCAGGGGCACACGTATGTGTTCGTGGTGGAGAACGGCGCCGCGCAGCGACGCGAAGTGAAGCTCGGCAAGCGCCGTCCCGGCGAAGTAGAGATCGTCGACGGATTGAAGGAGCACGAACGCGTGGTCGCCGAAGGCACGCAAAACCTGCGCGACGGCGGCGCCGTGAACGAACAGCGGCCGGAAGCGCTGGCCAAAGACGCCACTCCGAGCTCCTGATATGAAACTCTCCGAGTTGTCGGTGCGGCGGCCGGTCTTCGCGACCGTCATCAGCCTGCTGCTGATCATTATTGGTTTGGTGTCGTTGCAACGATTGGCGATCCGTGAGTATCCGGACATCGATCGGCCAGTCGTGTCTGTGACCACCAACTACAGCGGCGCGTCGGCACCGGTGATCGAAACCAAGATCACGCAGGTGATCGAGGATTCCATCGCCGGCATCGAAGGTATTCTGAAGATCGAGTCGGAGAGCCAGGACGAGCGTTCGCAGGTGCGCATCGAGTTCGACGTGAAGCGCGACGTCGACGGTGCGGCCAACGACGTGCGCGACCGCGTGTCGCGCGTGTTGGGCAACTTGCCCGAAGAGGCCGATCCGCCGGAAGTGTTGAAGGCCGACGCGAGTGCCGACCCGGTGATGTTCATTCACTTCAGCTCCGACAGCATGTCGGTGCTGGAGATCACCGACTACGCAGAACGTAACTTGATCGATCGCTTGTCGACGGTGCCGGGCGTGGCACGCGTTTCCATCGGCGGCGGTCGCCGCTATTCCATGCGCATCTGGCTGGACCGTCAGGCGTTGGCCGCACGCCAGCTGACGGTCGCCGACGTTGAAGATGCTTTGCGACGTGAAAATGTCGAGCTGCCGGCGGGCCGGCTCGAATCGCGCACTCGTGAGTTCTCCCTGCGTACCGTCGTCGGTTTGGAAAGCGAGCAGGACTTTCGCGAGCTGGTCGTGGCTCGCGGTCAGGACGGACATTTGATTCGTCTGAGCGAAGTCGCGAATGTGCAGCTCGCCGCCGAAAACGAGCGCACGCTGACGAAGTACGACGGCGGCGCGGGTGTGTCGTTGTCGGTGGAGGCGCAATCCAAAGCAAACACACTTGAGATCGCACATGGAGTGCGCGCCGAGATTGCTCGACTGCAGGAGTCGCTGCCGAAAGGCGCGCACCTGAATGTTTCCGTCGACAACGCGGTATCGATCGAGGCGGCGCTGCACGAAGTGTTGATCGCCGTTGCATTCGCGCTGATCTCGGTGCTCGCGGTGATCTACGCGTTCCTTGGCAGCTTCCGAGCGACGTTGATTCCCGCTGTGACGATTCCGGTCTCGATCATCGCGTCGTTCATCGTGATGTACGCGATGGGGTACTCGGTGAACGTGCTGACGCTGCTCGGCCTGGTGCTCGCCATCGGCCTGGTCGTCGATGACGCCATCGTCGTGCTGGAAAACGTGCATCGCCGCGCGGAAATGGGCGAGCCGCCGTTGGTGGCGGCAGTCACCGGCAGCCAGGAAATCGGTTTCGCTGTGATCGCGACCACGCTGACGTTGGCTGCGGTGTTTATTCCGATCTCGTTCCTGCCCGGCGATCTCGGTCGTCTGTTCAGCGAATTCGGCTTCACGCTCGCGGCGTCGGTGCTGTTCTCCGCGGTGGTCGCGTTGAGCCTGGCACCGATGCTGGCATCGAAGCTGCCGGACAGCGCCGCGCACAGCAATCGCTTCGCGAAAGCGGTGGATCGTTTCTTCCGTCGGCTGGCGCAGATGTACGAGGGGCGCCTGCGTTCGTTGATTCGCCGTCCCTGGTTGGTGATCGGTACCGTCTGCGCGTTGGTGGTGATCGGCGGCGTGACGTTTATTTCGATTCCGCGCGAGTTCGCGCCGGTGCCGGATGCCGGTCGCGCGTATATCAACATCGAAGGGCCGGAGGGTTCGAGCTTCGATTACATCGAAGGCTACGCGCGCCGTCTCGAAGCCATCATCGTCAAAGAGAAAGAGAAGTACGGCGACATCGAGCACGTGCTGGTGCGTATTCCCGGTGGCCAGGGTGGGGCGCCGACGGGTGACGTGAACTCCGCGCGCGCCGTGATGATCCTGAAAGACTGGCGCGAACGTACTCGCTCAGCTCGTGAAGTGACCAATTCCGTCGTGGCCGAGGCCACCAAAATGGCCGGCGTAAGAGTCCAGGCCGGTCAGCCCGGCAGCCTGGGTCGTCGCGGCGTCGGCCGTCCGTTGGAAGCGGTGCTCGGCGGGCCGGACTATCAATCGTTATCGCTGTGGTCGGCGAAGCTGCTGGATCTGGCGCGGGAGAATCCCGGCCTGCGCAACGTCGACACCAACTACAAAGAACGCAAACCTCAGCTGCGCGTGTCTGTCGATCGCAGCCGCGCGGCGGAGTTGGGCGTGTCGTTGCAAACCGTTGGTCGAACGCTGGAAACGGTTCTGGGCTCGCGCATTGTGACGACCTATGTGGATCGTGGCCGCGAGTACGACGTCATTCTTCAGGCCAGCGACACGGCGCGAGAGACCATCACGGACCTCACGAATATCCGCGTGCGCTCGGCGCGAAGCGGCGAGTTGGTGCCGTTGGCGAACGTAGTGCGAGTGGAAGAAACCGCAGGCGCAGTTCAGTTGCCGCGTTTCAATCGCCTGCGCGCAGTGGAGATTCGAGCCGATCTCGCGCCGGGTTATGAGTTGAGCGAAGCCATCGACTGGTTCCGCCAGACCGTCGCGCGTGAGTTGCCGCCGGAAGCGACATTGATGTGGGACGGTGAGTCGGAGGAATATCTGCGATCGGGACAACAAATGTTCCTGACCTTCTTCTTCGCGCTCGCCATCGTGTTTCTGGTGCTGGCAGCGCAGTTCGAGAGCTTCGTGCATCCGGCAATCATCATGGTGACCGTGCCGCTTGCACTGCTCGGCGCCGTGTTCGGCCTCAAGCTCTACGGATCGACCATCAATATCTTCAGCCAGATCGCCGTCATCATGTTGATCGGCATCGCCGCGAAGAACGGCGTGCTCATCGTCGAGTTCGCGAATCAGTTGCGCGACCGAGGGATCGAGTTCACCGAAGCGGTCGTGAAAGCCGCGGAGACTCGATTGCGTCCGGTGCTGATGACCAGCTTGTGTACGGCGTTCGGCGCGCTGCCGCTCTTGTTTGCTACGGGCGCGGGTTCGGAGCAGCGCATCCCCATCGGCATCGTGGTGTTCTACGGCACGATTGTTTCAGTGTTCCTGACGCTGTTCGCCGTGCCGGCGGTGTATTCGGTCGTCGCGCGTCGCACTCGTTCGCCTGAGCATGTCAGCCGTATGTTGGATGAGGCGCTGGGACAGCAAGGTCAACGAGCGGAGCCTGTAGCCAGCGATCATTCACCGGCTGCGTAGCAGGCCTTCGAACATCGGCCGCACATAAACGTTGGCAACGTTCTCTTGCGTCAGGCCCGGTGCCCAGAAGTGCACTTCGGCGGCCGCATTGATCATCGCGGTGATCATTTGCGAACCGATATTGGTATCGACCGGTCGCAGCGAGCCATCGGTGAATGCGTCGGTGAGGATCAGCGAAACGCGGCCCGACGTGCGATCGAACTCCGCCACCAGCTTCACGCTCATTTCCTCAGGCACCGACGTTAGCGCCGACGTGCGCAGTAGCGGCGTGTTGCCACCGATCTGATATTCCACCAGAGCGTTCGATGCCGCGATCAATTGCTCGGCGCCGTTCTTCGCCACTGCGCCGGCATCGGCGAGCGTTCGTTGCAGAATATCCAGCGTGCGGCGAAAGCAGGCGACGATCAGGTCGTCCTTGTTGTCCAGGTGATGATAGAACGCGCCCTTGGTCAGGTTCAGATGCTCGGAGATCTTCTGCACTGACGCGCCGAGATAGCCTCGCTCGTTGACCAGCAACGTCGCCGCTTGCAGAAATGTTTCTCGCGCCGCGCTGTTCTTGTCGTCGACCACCGGCCCGACCTGCAGCGGTGGCGAGTGCCACGACCTCTCAGGCGGCAGGAAGCCGTGCTCGATAATGTCGAGTGTATGATCGGCCAGGCGCCGATAGTCGTCGGTGTAATAGCGAGGCAGCCAGACGACGGCCCAGGCGAGTTGCGACAACAGCAAATGCGTGCGTGCGTTGTGATCGACGCGTTCCAGCCCTTCCGGCATTCCAGGCTTCAGCAGCAACGCACGCGCGCTACGAAACATCTGCGTGTAAGCCTCGCCTACGGCGGGGTCGTGCAGCGCTCGGATATCATTGAACAACGCAGTCGGTTCGACCTGGCCATTGACTTCCGCGGCCCGGAAATCGAAGTAGCCGCGTACGAAAATTTGTAACGCCTCCGACGCTGTCGTCGCATCCTGTGCCGCGGCGATCAACTGTTCGTAACGTTCGATGGCGCGGCAATAGATGGTGGCGGCGAGCTCTTCCTTGCTCTTGAAGTAATACATGACTGCCGGAGCGACCAGGTCGAGTCGCCGCGCGACATCGGCCAATGTCATGCCTCGTACACCGCGACGGTTCATGACGTCGATGGCGGCGCGGAGGATCATCTCGCGACGTTTGTGAAATTTCTCGGTGGCGGGCTTTTTGAGTTGTGTAGCCACTGTTGCCGGATTGCAGGTGACGTCGCTGTGACCGGGTTATAACGTAACGGCAACGGTTCCGAATTGCGAGCGTCGCGGCCCTATCAATTGGCTATGATGTTATTCATGAGCTCCACGATCGATGCGATCTGTCAGCCGCTCGCGTACGGCATTTTTGTGGTCGACACTGGTTTTGTGCGGCCGCGTTTCGATGCCAGTTATCTAATGGTGGAGAATGGTCGGGCCGCGTTTATCGACACTGGTCCTAACAATGCCGTGTCGCGACTGCTGGCAGCGTTGCAAGCGCAAGGCTTGCAACCGAGCGACGTGGACTACGTGATTCCAACGCACGTTCATCTCGACCACGCCGGCGGTGCCGGTCTCCTCATGCAGCACGTGCCGAATGCGAAATTGCTGATCCATCCACGCGGCGCGCGCCACATGATCGATCCATCGGTACTCATGGAAGGCGTAAGGGCGGTCTATGGTCAAGAGGTTGCGGATCGCGACTACGGTGAGTTGGTGCCGGTGCCGGAAGAACGCATCGTGACTACCAGCGACGGCATGGTGGTGGAGCTGGGCGGTCGTCCGCTGCGATTCATGGATACGCCGGGACATGCCAGGCATCATCACTGCATCTGGGACGAAGCGAGTCGCGGCTGGTTCACGGGTGATACGTTTGGTATCGCCTATCCCGAATTGCACACGCCGAACGGACCTTACGTGGTGCCGGCCACAGCGCCGGTGCAGTTCGATCCCGAAGCGTTGCATGCGTCGGTGAAGCGGTTGCTTCAGGCCAAGCCGACTTTCATGTATCTCACTCACTACGGTGCTGTGACCGAGCCCGAGAAGTTGGCCGTGCAGTTCCTGGCGCAAGTCGACGCGATGGCGAGCACGGCGCGCGCGCTCGCGAAAGAATCGGATCGGCACGAGAAGCTCAAGCGTGCGTTCGCCAACATTTACGTTCGGGAGCTGCGTCGCTCCGGCGCCACGCAGCCGGAATCTTTCCTACGCGACGTTCTTGCCACCGATGTGGAGCTGAACGCCCAGGGCCTGGGCGCGTGGCTGAGCAAACATTAGCGTCGGAAAAATGCCTGCGCCGGGCCGTCGCGTCGAACGACTTTCAGCATCCGCCTCAAGGATTCACCGAGTAGATCGTGATCCACTGCACTGAAGGCCGCAGTGCATCTATCGCATCCTGCGACTCATTCCCGTTCGGATCCGAAGCTCATGTCCGCAGAATTGATCCCCATTATCGCCTTCCTGTCCGGCGCCATGGCCGCGGCAGTCATCTCCTGCTTGAACGCCTCGCGCGCGTCCCGGCAACAGATGGAAATTCTCAAACGTGGCCACGCCACGCACGGTCGCGTGTTGCATATCTGGAAGCCGAAATTCTACGGCGCGTTCACTCGGATTTATTTCGAGTTCGAGCCCGCTGGCACCGAAGCTCCGGTGCGCGGTTGTCATGTCGACCGGCGCGTCGCCGGCGAACCGATGGCATCGTTGCCTGCGATCGGCACCACGGTCACCGTGCGATATTTACCTGACAGTCCCACACAAGCGGTGATTGCCCGCCTGGTGTCACGCTTTACCGACTAAAACCCTGAAGGCACCGGGAACCAACCCGTTCCTCGCATCATTTCGTCGTCGATAGAAGGTTATCGACGGCCCGAGGAGGGTGTTATGGGTATTCTGGTCTGGTTGATCGTTGGCGGCGTGGTTGGCTGGTTGGCCAGCATCATCATGCGAACGGACGCGCAGCAAGGCATCCTGTTAAACGTGGTCGTGGGCATCGTCGGCGCGTTGCTGGCGGGCTTCATCATTTCGCCAATGGTTGGCGTGGGCACGATCAATGAAGGCGTCTCGCTCGCGACATTCCTGGTGTCGCTGCTGGGCGCGGTGATCCTGCTTGCCATCGTGAATTTGTTCCGTCGCGGCAGCGTGCGCTAAGCACTCTCCCGATCGGGCAAAGAAAAGGGCCGGACGTTACAAACGTCCGGCCCTTTTTTATTTCGACAATGCGCTGTTGACTAGGCTACGGCGCGACCGCGGTGTTCGCCTTGCGCATCTGGTCCTTGTCGCGATACTTCTCGAACCACGCCAGGATTGCGCTGGCCTTGGCCGCCGACTGCGACGGACGGGCGGTGATGCCGCCGTGCGAAGCCCCCGGCACTTTCACCAGGCCGGTCGGCACGCCGGCGAGCTGTAGCGCCGTGTAGTACTGCTCCGAATCGCTGAGCGGCGTGCGGAAGTCCTGGTCGCCGACCACGACCAGCGTCGGCGTCTTCACCTTGCCGACCAGCGACAGCGGCGAGCGTTCCCAATATGTGTTCGGATCGTCCCACGGCATCTTGTCGAACCAGTACTTGGGCATGAACGTGGTGATGTCGGTCGTCAGCACGGTGCTGGTCCAGTTGATCACTGGCTTCTGAGTCGCGGCCGCTTTGAAGCGAGTCGTCTTGCCGACGATCCATGCCGTGAGCACGCCACCGCCCGAGCCGCCGGTAACGAACAGATTGTTCGCATCGACGAAGCCCTGCGCGATGGCGGCATCGACGCTGCTCATCAAGTCGTCGTAGTCGTTGCCCGGATACTTGTGATGAATCAGGTTCGCGAATTCGTAGCCATACGAAGTTGAACCCCGCGGGTTGGTGTAGAGCACGACGTATCCAGCGGCGGCATACAGCTGATAGTCGGTCGAGAACAACGGCGCGTACGCGGCGAACGGGCCGCCGTGAATTTCCAGGATCAGTGGATATTTCTTGTTGCGATCGAAGTCCGGCGGCAACACCAGCCAGGCGTCGATCGGACGCTGATCGACCGACGACGTGACCTTCAGCGCCTGCACTTCGCCCAATGTTTTGTGGCCAAGCACGGCTTCGTTCAGGTCGGTGAGCTGCTTGGTGCGTCCGCCACGAACGATGGAAACATCCGAAGGACGCGAGCCGGAGCCGCTGGTGAACGCGATGCTGCCGTTATTGGCGAGTGTGAACGCGCCGCCGGTGTACGGGCGATCCAGCGACGAGCCGCTCAAGCCCTGCGCAACAGGTTCGATGCGGCCGTTCAGCGCCACGCGCGCCACCTTGGTGATCGCGTGATCGTCATATTGGATGTATAGAGTGCGGCCATCCGGCGCCCACTCGACGTTATCGACGGAGCGATCCAGCGATGCCGTGAGCGAGCGTGAGTTGCTGCCGTCGGCGTTCATCACATGCAGCTCGGTATTTTGATAGCCCATGAACTTGTCGTCGAAGCTCAGGTAGGCAATGGACTTGCCGTCCGGCGAGACTCGGCCGCCCGTGTCCGGACCATTGCGCGTGGTGAGCTGCGTGATCGCGCCGTCGGCCAGCGAGATGCGATAGAGCTCGGTGTTGACCGGCTCGCGCCGCCAGTTCTCGCCGCGATTGCCGGTGGCGACGAGGTAGCTGCTGTCCGGCGCCCACGACAGCGGGCCGCCTTCGTTGAACGCGCCGAACGTCAGCTGGCGCGGCGTCCCGCCTTCGGCGGACACGACATAAACGTGGGTGTAGCCAGGCTTCAGGTAACCACCGCCGTCGGTGCGATAGGTGATGTCGGTGATCACTTCCAGCGGCGGGGCCCATTGTGCGTTCTCCGGCTTGGGCGGCGCTTCGCCGAGCGGGGTCTTGGCGTCGGGCGCGAACATCGTGAACGCGATCCACTTGCCATCGGGCGACCAGGTCAGCGAGTCCGGCCCGTCGAGCAGCTCGGCGAGGCGGGCGGTCTGCCCGGTCTGCATCCAGCGCACGAACAGCTGAGGACGGCCGTCCTCGGCGGTCGAGACGTACGCGAGGCGATCGCCCTTGGGCGACCAGCGTGGCGAGCTGTGCGAGCCGCTGCCCGTGACCACAGGCGTCTGCGTGCCGGTCTCGGTGTCGATCAACCAGATCGAGCGGCGGCCGCGGTCGTTCATGATGTCGAAGCCGGTGCGCGCATAGGCAACCGCGCGCCCGTCCGGACGGATCTGTGGATCCGCCGCGTACTGCAGGCCGAACAGGTCGCGGCCCTGGAAAATCTTGGCCGGCGCATCAGGCGGCGCGGCCGCCGCGAGCGACCAGGGCGTGGCGGAACAGAACATCGCAAAGGCGACCATCAGCTGGCGCATAGATTCCTCAGGCTTCGGTGGGCTCGAAAATGAGGGCGGGTACGCTATCCTTGCCACAGCGGACCGTCTATAGCCGGCATTTGCATCGGCTGAATCGGGCAGGTATTGCGACATCGGCGACGAGCGAAGCCAGGAATGGCCCTCGGATTTTGCTGTCCGGACGCAGACGGTCGAGAAACGATTCTGCATAAAGCGACAAGGCGCGTAGGCGCCGGCGTGTCGCTGCGTGAAACCGTAGCTGGGAAGCAGGCGAACTCCCGGCTTAAATGGGAGGAAGACGCCGCAGTGGCATCGATGCCGGAGATCTATTTGCCCGTATCGACGGCCGAGCTGTCATGGCGCGTGCTCGGTTTCGTCAATGGGCTCCGGCTGCTGGCGTCGTCGGCGCTGGCAACCTTGTTCGTGTCCATCATGCCGGAGACCATCGGGCAGCTGGACCCGGCGCTCTTTGCTGGCGCGGCCACGGCTTACTTCCTGTACGCGGCGATTTCCATCGGCGCGATCCGCAAGCGCAACCCCGACATCGTGCTGCAGACCTGGACCGGCGTGTTCGCGGACGTGCTGGTGCTGTCCTTGCTGAACTACGCGAGCGGCGGCGTGAACGTGGGTATCGCGGCGCTGGTCACCCTCTCGGTCGGCGCGACCAGCTTCATCTTGCGGCGGCGGTTGGCGATGTCGATCGCGCTCGGCGCGAGTTTCGCGATGCTCATTCAGCCAGCCATCTCGCTGCTGGCCAGTACCGATGCAGTGGGCGACTTCTCTTCTGCCGCGATCTCGGCCGCGCTCATGGTCATCATCGGCCTGGGCACGTCTCAGCTGGCGCGCGTGTTACGCCAAAACGAGGAACTGGTCCGGCAGCGCGAGGCTGATGCTGGCGACCTGAACGACCTGCATCGATCCATTGCCCAGCATCTGCGCGAAGGCGTGATGGTGGTCGACAGCGAGAACCGCATCTCCCTGATCAGCGATCCGGCCACGACCTCGATCATGGGCGGCGACATCCTGAACGGCTCTCGCCTGGATGAAGTCTCGCCGCGGCTCGCGAACCTGCTCGAAACCTGGCGCAGCTACTACTGCGACGAGAACCGCAGCGCGCCGATCATGATGGGCGCCGATGGTTCCCGCCTGCAGCTGAAGTTCGTGCCGCTCGACGGCGGCTCGCAAGGCTCGGCGCTGATCTTCGTGGACGACAAGAATCGCGCGGTGTGGTCGCAGGAATCGATGGTGCCCTCGACCATTCAGGTGAACGACAAGCCCGTGCCGCGTGAGCCGGCTCCAGTGGCGCGCGAGGTCGTTCGCGCAGTCACGCGGGACGATTACGCCAGCGCCGGTGTGTCTGTGGCCGAACCTGAGTATGCCAGCGCAGCCGGCGGCGGCGGGGGCAGTGGTAGCAGGCGCCGTGGGTTCGAATCGCCCTACGCGGCCGGCAGTCAGCGGCAGCGTGCGGCCGAGTCGCCGTATGCGAATGCGCCTCGCGAGCGGCCGTTCGATCCGTCGTATGCATCCGGCGCGCCGCCACCGAGAGAGCGTCAGCGCGAGCGTGAGCCCGCGTATCCGCAGCCTCCTCAGTCCGCGTTCGAGGAGAGCCTATTCGGTGGTGGTGCGCTCGCAGGCGTGAGCGCGCTTCGCCCGAGCGAGCCGCGACAGGATCCGTTCCGTGACAATGGCCGGCGCCAGA